>Ga0105248_10001172_pt1 | contig 29289 bp, 42 predicted proteins | sample KBSS34metaG_FD_81524 | JGI IMG/M metagenome (GOLD analysis project Ga0105248, IMG submission 81524) | Switchgrass rhizosphere microbial communities from Kellogg Biological Station, Michigan, USA - KBS S3-4 metaG | ecosystem: Host-associated > Plants > Roots > Rhizosphere > Soil | place... | reverse complement strand
TGTCCCCGTCCGGAGGGATACACATGACGATCTGGGTATCCCAACCCGGGTCACTCGGGAATGTGTCGTAGATCCCGAACCAGAACAGTGGAAACGGTCCCATTTTCATTCTCCCTTGCGGGCTGTTGCGCCCGCGCTTGGCCCGTACACCTTCACCAAGTGAGAGATGAACGGGAACATCAGCTGCTTTAGGTCGACGTTCGGGTCACTGTACATCCCAGTGACTATCCGATACTGCTTCTCGAGCCACCGGATTTCCTGCCGGAGGTCCTCGATCTGCTGGGCTATGTTGAAGGCCGCCTGCGTGTTGTCGTCCAGGTGAACTGGCCGGACCACCGGTCCGTTCTTGGGGCTGGACCGGCGGTGGCCCCGGACTGTGTTGTCCTTGGGCTCGACCTTCTTGATGGGGGGCAGGAACCGGAACTCAGTCATTGTTTACCCATGCGTGGATGAAAATGATGAGGCCGACCAGGGCCCACCCGAAGGTGAGCCCCATGCCTGGATCGGAGATGGGGAAGGTATACATATTACTTCTCCACCTCGACGTAGATGCCCACGTCCGGGTCGATCGCGAAGTACACAACCCAGATGTTTCCGCACCAGAGCTCGTACGCCCAGATGTGGAAGTCGATGAGCCGGTCGGGGTACCACGGTACCACTGTGATCTTGGAGTAGTGTTCCGGGGTCATGATCCAGCTCCGTAAACCTGCTCCCGATTCTGCATGATCTTGAGCACGTCCAGGGCATCCTCTGGGCCGTCCTTGACGGGCCGAAGCCGGAACTCCCATTCGGGATACGTGAGGAACCCGGAGAGGAGCGAGTCTTGGAAGACTTGGGCTGCCTGGGGCTGGGGCCGGGCGATGGGAGAGAGCCGGAGCCACACTCCCGTGCCGCGGCGGCTTGCGAACAGCGAGTACCTTCTGGAGTTCATTTACCTACTCCTTCTCGATGCCCACGAGGGAGTCGAACACTTCCAGGTAGCCCTTCACGTAATCCGAGTTCTTCTCCTCCTCCTCAGCGTGCCCCCAGAGGAGAATCGTTTCCTGCATCCACGCCAGCCCGAGCTTGCGTGCGTCTTCCCTGGCCTGCTGGCGGCCCCTATCCTTTTCTGACAACTGCGCCATTACTGGCTCCTTTTCGAGGACGACTGCGTCCTGGTTTTGGCCCCGGAATTGGGGCAAACAATTCCCAAGTTCGGCTCCCGGCCGATTTGCCTTAGGCATTGCTTAATCTCGAGCATCAGCTCAGCATAGCATTTAAACCTAGGGAAGTCAAGTACTTTTTTCGATAGTTTTCGATCGAGAACCAGGCTGGAATAGCTCTAAGCTGGTTCCTTTCTGGCTCCTTCATTATTTGAAACGACCACGGGGCTTTCATCGGGGGCTGGCTCTGCCACTGATTCAATGAGAGCTTTCTTCTCCTGCTTCCTACGGATCTTCGCCATGATATCGTCTACGGTTGGAGTGGGCCTCTGTGTACTCGTGTTACCAAGCTTGGCATCTACCTGCCTCTGCAAGCTCTCGAGTACCTCTGGGCTGAGAGCTGGCCCCGGGACCTTGGTCTGTTCCCACCTCTCGTCTGCCATCTCTGACATCTCGTCGTCTCCGAGGTCGAGGTCAGTGAGGTAGCGTGGGTTGTGCTTGTAGACCGCGGCACAGCTATGGCACAAGCTCTTGGTGGGGTGACGACCAGTCTTGGCATCCCTCGGGATATGACACCGAGTACACACGAACAAGTGAGGATAGTGCCTCTCAATCCAGTGCTTGTGACCAGTCCAGTGCAAGCGTGGGAACTGGGCTGGCAGGGTAGACTCGGGGATACCTAGTGTTGATAGGTTCTCGACGAGTCTTGTGTAGTATGAGGTGTTGATACGCCTCACAGTACGATACTGGAACAACGCCATGTACGTCCTCCTTGGTTGTTAGGTAGCATGGCTACAGGTGTAAGAACCATGCCTGTCCTTATGGGTATGCAGATACCATGCCAAGCACAATGGGCTATTATGAACCAGCCACGGCATTACTACTGTTATTACACCGGCTACTGCTGTAGCCGGGTAATAACTAGCTGGTAGAACAGGACTGGAATGACCTTGGAACCTGCGGTTCCTTGGCATTAGGGGGACGGGGTGAGAGTTACAGGTGCGAGCCTCAGCGAGCACTAGCCTTCCGTCATGTGTATCTCCATCCGTTCTTGCTTCCCCTTGACCCTCTTTCTCTTTCCTAGAATGAAGTTTCAAAGAGCTTGTTCTTATTTAATTTCTTTTAAAATATTTTTTATATATAACATATATTATTCTGGATTAAGGGAGATTTACAGCCGCAAAGATTAATCGTGAATAAAGTCTATAGAGAGAGAGAGGGTCAAGGGGAACCAACAACCGTGAATATAACACATAACAGAACCAATAACCGTCAACATACTCGGGCAACATGGACGAACAACATGGGAGCTCATGTGGGAACTTCAATAACTGAAGCCCATGCTGACTGGATTTACAAACCAGGTGTGACCACTCCTTGGAAAAAGGGAAACCGAAATCAGCTGTGACCACTAATAGGAAGAGCTTAAACCCCAGGTTGCATGTGCTGGGGACTCTGCGCTAGAGCACCCGCTGGGGCAGGAGCCCCAGCAAGAGCCCAGGCACCGGCTGGGGCACCAGCTGGAGCAGGAGCCGGAGCAAGAAGCCGAGCATGTGCCTTGGCGTCCAACGGTTGATCCGATGGGACTTGTTGGCCGCTTGTGGCCGCCGCTTGTGGCTCAACCTTTGAAACCCGTGCTCGAACGGCCAACACAGCGAAAACACAAGCGAAACTTTTTTTCGTCATGTGGTCGATTTTTGTTGCACGGACTGGCAATCGGCGTATTGTGGTCATGTGCTCATTCAGTCCAACACGACGGCCAACACGGGAGTCAGCCCGACTTCCGCGCGCCGTCCCAACCGCGCCGTCAACACGGCGCATGGAGTTACCATGGCAAGTCAGGGTCCGATCAAGGTTGTCGCGAAAGCGCCTCTCGTGAAGGTCGACAAGAGCGACGAGACGAAATCCTACATCGTTCTCGAAGGTGACGTCCGCAAGCGCGCCAAGAACTTGGCCAAGGACGCGGGCTACACGCGGTCCAACGGTGGCCAGAACGAGTTCTGGCTCGCGATCTTCACGCAGGCACTCGACTTCGCGGAAGCCGAGTTCAACCGCCAGCGGGACGAGGCCACGGCCAAGTCCAAGAACAAGAGCTAAGACCTAGCTCAACAATTAAACCCGGTCCACCTGGACCGGGTTTTTTTGTTGCAACTCCCGCTAGAAACCAAGATGGCTGCTTGTAGCCAGCCGACATGGATGTCCAGCCTGAAATTCAACATCGAATTCCAACTCTAACTAACTAGCTGTACCCCCCACAAGGATTTTCAACTGGGGGACCCGCAGGGTATCCCCTTTTCAAACTATGAAACGAATTCATGAATTGTAAACCTTACAATAACTGTTGCTGTTTCAACACTTCTGCTAGTGGCTGTTTCACTAATTGAAACTGTAACATGAGTTCCATGTGTTTCACTTGTTACGGTCAGCTTGGCACGACTTCTGCAGCGTATAAGCTGCCGGCCGCACAGGCCAAAAAGAACCCATAGAACAAGGAGAACAAGAATGACAACCGAGAGCAAGACGAGCAGCGGGGACGCTGCAAGCTCGAAGGCTGCCAGCAAGCCGAGCCACAAGCTCCCCGACGATTTCGTACCGAACGAGCCAGTCGCAAACACCGGCGTCGACGAGAAGGGGGTCCCGGACGGAACCCTGAGCCCGCACCAGCTCGAGCGGGCCGCGAACGAGGCCCTGCTCGCGCTTCGGCCCCAGCCCACGAAGGAGCAGATCATCCTCGTCCTCGACAAGATCAACGCGCGGGACGCGAAGGGCCAGCCGGTCCTCAAGTGCAAGACGGCGAAGGAGGCGGGCGACAAGGCCGTCTCGCTTCTTTCGGGTAACGACACTTCTCACTAGGGCACGCGTCGGTTGAGGGACGTCCCCCGCGACACCCCAGCCGCGGTCCCTCAACCGGCGTTCCCCCTTCAACGTACCCTGCTTGGAGCAGGGGATAGCCAAGGAGAACCTTATCATGAAGTCAGCACTGTTCGCGGTCGCACTCTTCGCCACAACGGCATCCGCCCAGCTCCAGTTCAGCACCGATTGCCGATGCCTCGTGCCGGCCGGCCTGAACGTGAAGATCGCTGCCCTGCTCGATCCCTTCACGCAGTTCCCAACCCTGCTCACCGACTGTGCCTGCGCCGTCGGCGATCGAGCGAACGACATCCCGATTCCCCCACAAGCCTACACCTGTGGCTTCGGGGCGAACGACACGGCGCAGGACTGCACGCTCCACGCATCGATCATCTTCGGTGGATCGTCGACGACGTCCTGCGTCTGCACCGACCTCAACGGAGCTCCGGTCAAGAGAGAGAAGAACGCCAAGTTCCATAAGCACGGGAACAATCAGTAAAGGAGCCAGCTATGGCACTTCCAGTTCTCGACCCAGGCATCGCGGCAATGGCAGCCACGATGCCTTGCTACGTGCGCCGCAAGATCATCCTCACGGGTGACTCGACGAAGCTGGCCGACTACGGGATGTTCCCGAAGGACGGGCAGTTCATCGACACGCCGCGGGGCGTGGCGGTCAAGTGGACGAGTGACATGGACGTCCACCTGCCATCATGAAGACCTCGAAACGCAAGCCGCCCGAGTACGGGAAGCCGAGGCCCGCAAGCCAGCCCAATCCCGGGACACCGTACGGCAAGGCGTTCATGCCCAAGCCGTACGGGGAGGCCACGACTGCGAAGCCATTCGGCCAGCAGAAGTCAAAGAGGTAGCCTATGCCAGCAGTCTCGAAGAAGCAACGCCGGCTCATGGGCGCGGACTTGGCGAGGGCCAAGTCGGGGAAGAAGACGAAGACGGGCATGAAAGAAGAGCAGCTCAAAGACTTCGCCAAGACGAAGGAACGGGATCTCCCTTTCATCAAGTAGATGCCCGGCACGACTGGCAACATTCAGTGGGACTGGCTGGACCCGAAGACGGTCCAGCTGTACAACACTGATCGCGGGGTCTCCACGACCTACGAGTCCGAGCTCCAGCAGCGCATGTTGGAGGAGCAGGCCCGCCAGCTCGGGAACGAAGACTTCTTCAAGAGCGCGACTGGGAAGATGGCCTCAGATAGGGACCTCGAGGCCGCGTACCAGAGGTCGAAAGAGAAGGCCGAGGACGATCGCAAGCACAACGAGGACGAGAACAAGTACTACAACCAGGCCACTCCCCCGAATGACGAAGACAAGGCCGCGTGGAACAAGCAGATCAGAGCATACGATAAGTACCTGCGTAAAGAGCACGGTGACCGCCCCGAGGACGGATTCTCAGAGCTCCTGGGGACGGGTGCTGTGTGGATCGGTGAAGACGGGGGACTGTGGACAAACAGTGGCCGCTTAACGCAGCGGCAGCTGGGAAGCCTCGTGCAGGGCTGGAAGCAGTGGGCTCAACAGCTCGAATCGGGTGACCAGTTCTACCGGGACGATTACAACGAGATCTTGTCCACGCACAGGGACTGGCAAAAGCAGATCGAGGACAAGGTGCTGCAACAAGGGCACTCGGGGGGCGTAGACGCGCCCCCGTCGGGTGGCTGGAAGAAGTTCCAGGAATAGGAGATAGATCCCATGACGATCATCGGGCTCTTGGAGTGTTTGCTCACGTTGCTCCTCGTTGCACTCGGGATCGCGGCGGTGTTCTGGATCTTGAACGTCTGCATCAAGGCGGTCGGGGGCTCGGAGGTTCCCGCGAATCTGATGACGCTCCTGTACGCGATAGGCGTCGTCATCTTGCTGATCGTCGCGGTGATGTGTCTCCTGGGCAGTGGGCCACACCTGATTCACTTCTCGAGCTGAATGCTGCCCTGGTGCGCAAAGTGTGACAAGCCCGTTGAGTCGGTCAAGACGAGGATCGACTACTGGACGGGGAACCTCATGTACATTGTGGAGTGCCACGGGAGGACGGCAGTTCAATTTACCCCGCGCCCCCACGATTCGCAGGAGCTGACGGTTTTTTGAGATGAGCAGACACAACGAATGGCGAGACCTGGAACCGATCGAGCGGCGTGCCGCGATGATGCGAGCATCTGGCATGAGCGACGCCGTGATCGCCCGGTTCCTGGACCTGGATTCGACGTACGTGATCAATATCTTCAAGCGACCGCGGGTCGCCCGGTACTTGATTGCGCTGGAGAGCACGTTCGTCACCGACATCAGCAAGAGCTCCAAGCTCCTAGATACTGCGATCCTGGCGGAGGCGAATCGGGCCTTCTACGTCGAGAAGCAGGTCATGGAGAGGCTGTTCGAGCGGTCGGATTGCGTGCGGAGCCAGCTCGGGGCCGCGGCCACGGCGCAGGATATCCTCGATCGCGCGGGCAAGCGAGCTCCCACGAAGATCCAGGCAGAGGTCGTGCACACAATCGACGCCGAGGCTCTGGACCTCGTGGCCCAAGTGCTGGGGGAGGCCCGGGCCATCGACATTACACAGGAGAGCCGAAATGGGCAGGCCAAAGAAGGACCCGACGGAATGGCAGGGGAAGAAACCCCCGAACAAGGAACAGAAAGCGTTCATCGGGATGGTTCGCAACCTGGGGACGAAGGCTTTGCGGAAGATGAAGCCCGCAAAGTAGGGTGAACAAGTCATGAAAGCGCTCAACAAGCCGACCCGGTTCCACGAGATCAAGGCACCCAAGGACACGCCCCGGATTTCGCGGCAGCGGGTCTGGCGGGATCGGAGCGAGTGGCGGAAGTCGGCGGACGTCACGGCGGAGCGGGGTAGAGACACCATCGACCAGCAGCTCCAGTTTGCCCGTGATGTCGGGTCGCTCGAGCAGCAGAACTACCTCGATCTCGCGGACCTCACGGATCGCGCGGGACGCATCGGAATCGACAAGTCGTAGGAGGACGACATGAACAAGCGCCCAGAGGATGAGCCCGCACCCGAAGTCGACGAGCCTAGCGAGGAGGATCTCGAGAACGAGGGCCTCGAGGACGACGACGATGACGAGCAGACGGCCCAGCCGGCGCGGTCGAACAACTCGGCCGACGGGATGTACAACCCGCTGCGGTACGAGGACCCCGTCGACTAGCGGCACGTTGCCGCTTCAAGAATTGAAACCCATAGAAGCATGACCGGCTTTGCCTCAGACTTCGAGCACGCCCGGTGGGCAGCCGCCGAGGGTGACGAATCTGATCGTACGGAAGATGTGCGTCTTAGCTTGCGAGAGCAGGCTCAGAAGAACACGTACGTGATGGCCAAGGCGATCATTGGGTTCAAGGACTTGATCCCCGAGCTGCATGGGGACATGTGCAAGTTCATCCAGGGGCCCGCGCGGCGGAAGCTGGGACTCGCCCCACGCGACCACCTCAAGACCTCGGTCTGGACGATCGCGGACACGGTTCGCTGCATCGCCGCGAATCCTGATGAGAGGATACTCATCGGGAACGAGACTGCCACGAACGCTTCCCACTTCCTGCGGCGCATCCAGGCGGTGTGGGAGCGTTCTGGCATGTTCCGTTGGCTCTTCCCGGACCTCCTCGTGGATACAGGGAAGGTCAAGTGGAGCGAGAGCGAGATGGTCGTCCCGAGGAAGCACGACTATCCCGAGTCGACGGTGGAGATCATCGGCGTCGGTGGCGCAGTCGTTTCACGGCACTACACCCGCATCAAGCTCGATGACTTGGTTGGCAAGGAAGCCAGCGAGAGCGTCGACGTGATGCGGAAGACGATCGACTGGTACCTGTACTGCGAGTCGTTGCTCGAGAAGCCGACTGACCAGATCGACACGTATGGGACCCGGTGGACCCACAAGGATCTCTATGCCTGGATCATGGAGCATGAGCAAGACATAGCGATCTTTCATCGCAAAGCGCTGCAGCCTGGGAATACGACCCTGTGGCCTGATCGCTTCCCACTCGACGAGATGCTGCGGATCAAGCGGAAGATTGGTCCGTTCAAGTTCTCGTGTCAGTACCAGAATGAGCCGTTCGATCCCGAGTCTGTCACGTTCGATCCGGCGTGGCTGCGGTACTACGAACTCGAGGGGTGGGAACTCGAGGATGGCTTCGTGAAGCTGCGGTTCGTGGGCCAGCCACGCCCTGTCAAGATGGTCCCAGTTATCCTGGTTGACCCCGCGATTAGCCAGAAGGACGGCGCGGCCCGATCTGCTGTCGTGGCAGCGGGCCTCGACGAGTTCGAGCGCATAATCGTGCTCGAGGCTTGGGCAGAACGATGCCAACCACTACAGATGATCGAGAAGATTTTCGAGATGTCCCAGAGATGGGACCCGCTTTGCGTAACTGTAGAGGGCATCGCATACCAGCGCGCGTTGAAGGGCTTTATCGAAGCCGAGTGCATGAGGCGCAACAGGTGGCTCAATGTTCGAGAAGTAAGGCCTGGCTCAAGAGAAGGAAAGGAGTCCCGCATCCGAGGACTCCAGCCGTACGCTGAAAGGGGACGACTTTGGGTCCGGAGATCAACCTGCGGGTTAATGATTGAAGAATTCGAGTCGTTTCCTTTGAGCGATACGGTAGACACGTTGGATGCCCTTAGCTACCTGCCGCAAGTGGCCGTGATGCCCGACAGTGGCATCGAAGAGGCACCGGACATGCAAGATCCCGAGGACCAGCCCTACAGGTTCGAGGGAATCAGCCACAGGACTGGTTACTGAGTCGTCTGGGCTAGTTCTATTCCTGGCTCCTGGGTGGGGTGGGGGGGGCCTGCCCAAGGGGCAGGCAATCTGGAGGACAAATGCCGAATACATCTAGATTCTACCTCGTGAACGATGACGGGAATGGTGTCCGCGACCTTCTCGACATCGTGACCATAGCGCAGATGAACGCGATCCACACGACCATGAGGCTCAAGGAGCTCATTTGGAGCCTGCCAATCGAGTGGCCGGATACCCCGGTTGACGCTCCCGTGAACCTTTTGCTCGTTCTTCCACGTGTGGATGGCGCTTTTCTGCTCAAGCGGGAGCTAGACCCGAGCAATTTCTTCGCCATGGACCTGTTTGAGGCAGATCCAAAGCGTCTGATCATGCTCCCGAAGCCTACGACACCGCAAAACTTCCTGATGATGGGCGGCGTGGACATGAACGTCGACCTTTACTTCATCTGAGGGCCAAAACGTGCGGGAATTGCTCGAAAATCACCTAAAAGGCCCTGATTCAGACCCGACGTACCGTCGCCGAGTCTCTCAAGGGATGACTCCTGGGGAAAAAGCCGAACTTTTCCGCCGAACGGGCGTAAAAGGTGACTTCGTAGGTGTTTTGCAGCGTTTTAGCAAGACGCCGGCGCAAATGTTCATGATTCTCAAGAAGGGGGAGAGATGAGCCAGCTATCAGGTTCGCCAAGTGGGGTCGGTGGCAGCGAAGTCGGTGGCGGTGTTGGCGCAAGCCAGAACACGATGCCAGCTGACACAGGTGGCCCTGCCACCCAGGACGCCGTCGCCGTGCCTCAGTTCACAGGCATGATGAACAGCATGGCGAACATGCTGGGCAAGACCAAGGAGGAACGGACCACCAATGCCAAAGCGTTGGCGGCCGTCGTCAAGGATCTCGGCAGCCTGGCGACTACGGCTTCCGAAACGACCCTGCTCCAGCGCATGATGGAGGCTCAGGGTTCAGGCATCGGCTTCGTGTCGGCGCCTGGCAGCGGCCCAGGGATCGGAGACGTTCCACGAAGCTTCTCCCCTGCTGCCGCTGCTCCGGTCATGTCTCAAGTCGGATTCACCGGCAGATAGGGGGTGATGAACATGGGCCGTGCGCAGAAGGACGTGAGACGTGGTGAGAAGGGCTCCAAGAAGAGTGGTGCCGTGAAGCCACCAATGGGCAAGAAGAAGGGCGGAGCCTCCGACGAAGAGAAGGGCGAGAAGTACTGATGCCTCAGTACAGCGGTGTTATCCCAGGCGCGCCCGTGGCTCTCACGCCACGAGACAAGCAATGGCTTCCGAGCTACCTGAACGGTGAACTCGAGGAGGCCCTCCAAGCGCACGAAGTCAAGCTCCAGTGGATCGACGAATCGAATCGTCTCTACCTGGGGGACCCAGTGAACGTGCGCAAGACCTTTCCCTGGGATGGTGCCGCCAATCTCGTCATTCCTCTGGTGGGTATCACGGTCGACTCGATCGTAGCCAGGATCATGAACACGATCTTCGCGGTCCAGCCCTTCTGGAGCGCAGAGGCGTTGATCAAGGACCTCGAGCCGGTCGTGAACCCCCTCCAGGACTTCATGGAGTGGTCCCGCGTCAATGAAACCGGGATGTACACCCAGACTCGTTCTTGGGTGGTCGAGATCGTGAAGCACGGCTGGGCGTACCTGAAAGTCTACTGGGAGACGTACACGCAGCGTTCTTTCGTCGTCTCCAACGGTGCTGCCCGCCCAGTCGACAAGGTGGTCCGCCGACCTCAGGTCCAACACGTTCTCCTGGCGGATATCATCTGCCAGGCGGGCATCGAGGACGAGCTGTACCAGGCTGAGTGGCTGGCGCACAGGGTACGCCTCACGGATGGCCAGCTCCGGTGGCGCCAGCACGACAAGGTGTACGACGACGTCGACAAGATCCTTGCCGCCAAAGAGCAACCGACTCCGATGGAGGAGAAGGTGCTCGAAAACGAGTTCGAGGCGCAGACGAGCAAGTCGAAGGACAAGCTCAACACCATGTACGAGATCTACGCAGATCTCCCGCTTGGTGGCAGCAAGTTGCCAGTCCCGGTGATGATCACTTATCACCATCCTACAAGTACCGTCGCCCGTTGTGTCTACAACCCAGACATCACAGGCGAACGGCCCTTCAAGAAGGGGAAGTTCATTGACCGAGAGGGCAAGCGCGATGGCGTTGGGATTTCTCGCCAGCTTTCGCTCCTGCAAGAGGAAATTTCTACGCTTCACAACCAGCAGGTCGACAACGCGACGCTGGCGAACACGAGGTTCTTCATCGGACGTCGTGGTGTTGTCCGTAACGGGACTCGCGTCTGGCCTGGCCGATTCCTCACGGTTCCGGACCCGGGTAGAGACATTGTTTCCCTGCCGATGGCTGACATCTATCCTTCAATGCGTCAACTGGAGACTAGTTGTCTGGCGTATGCGGAGAGAAGGTCGGGCGTCGCGGATTACCAACTTGGGCGAGAGTCCAACGTCATGGGAAATCGCGCGACGGCGACGGGCACGCTCGCGCTCATCCAAGAGGGAAACAGACGATTCGACTTGAACGTCCGAGACGTCCGCGACTGCTTGGGGTCCGTGGGCAAGAAGCTGCTGCTCCTGAACTGCCAGTTCCGGCCCAAGGGCATGGCGTACTTCGTGAAGGGTTCGGACGGCAAGCTCGTGGAGCAGGTTCTCGACCTCCCAGAGGAGTTCATCGCGGACGGTATTGGAATGGAGCTCACGGCGAGCACCGCCACGATCAACCGCGAGATCGAGAAACAGGGCCTGCTCTCAATGATGGGCACCCTGACGCAGTACTACCAGCAAGTGATTCAGATGTCGTCGATAGCCCTGAATCCAGACACCCCGCCGCCTGTGAAGCTGATGGTCGCGGAGATGGCCGACGGGGCTCGCTATCTGATGAAGATGATCGTCCAGACCTTCGAAATCAGGGCCGTCGACACGTTGCTGCCGCCGAGCCTGTCAGAACAACTGGAGAGTGCAAATGCCGCCGCTGCCCAACAGCAGGGAGGACCTGTCGGAGGCCCTCAACAAAATCCGAACGGACCCGGAGTGGGCGCTCCTGTGGGAGCACCTCCTGGAGGCCAGACAGGGCTGCCTCCTCCGAATGGTGGGGGCCCCAACATGGGAGGCGGTACTGGAACTTAAGGGTGAGTTCAACGCGCTGAACATCTTCATCGAGTTCGGCGACAAGCTGCTGGATCGCCTCGAAGAGGCACAGCTGAAGGAAAACGAAGATGACAATCGACCCGGACGAGCAGGAGGATACCACGGACGAGACGGAGGAACAGCCTGAAGACGAAGAGTCTGCAAAGACTCGAATCGACAAGCTGGAGCGCGACAACCAGGAGCTTCGTGGGGCTACGGAACGTAGCCTCCAAGAGGCAGCCACGGCTCGCGGCCAGGTTCAGGTCATCCTCGATCAGATCCAGCGGGCTGCTGCTCAAGGTGACGCGGGGGCCAAGAGTGCCCAAGAGCGCGTCAAGAACATGCGAGACAAGTTCGACGAAGATCCCGTCGCCGCGATGAACGAGCTCGTGACGATGCGGGTCGGCCCGATTCTGCAGGAGTACTTCGGGCGGAGCGCAGAGACCGAACGCGAAGCGGCTCGGTCGAGGCACGGCGCTCAGTTCGACAAGTACGAGAAGGAGATCGACGAGTTCATGCGCGACATGCCGTTGGACGTCAAGGCGAAGTCTGGCTCCTACACGGCGGCGCTGAAGTACGTTCGGTCCCAACACCTCGACGAAGAGATCGAGGAGGCGAAGAAATCCGAACGTGAACGCGGCTCTCGTCCCGAGGGCGCGAGTTCGGCCGAGCCCGACAAGGAGCGGCCGAAGTCGATGACCCGTGAGGAACGGGAAGTCATGAAGGCCTTCGACATGGGCGAAGACGACTGGGATCGCTGGGCCACTCCTGGCGGCGTTCGTCCCAAGTCCACGAAGAAGGGAAAGGCGGCCTGAAATGGGGATCGAGTTCGTCAAGGACGAGATCGACAAGAAGATCGCCGGCGGTGTTTTCGATCCTCTGACGGTCGAGAACAAGGACCCGAACTACCACTACCGCTGGCTCCGCAAGGAGAAGCTGAACATGACCCGCAAGACGGACTTCCTCGGCTACGAAGTCGTCAAGGCGGGTGGCCAAGAGAAGACGTACGCTCGTGACGACGGCACCCCCCTGAAAGGTGGGGAGTCCGTGGAGCGGACCGTCGAGGTCGGAGATCTGGTACTCGCGCGGATTCCGAAGGAGCTGCACGAAGTGTACCGGAAGCGCAACAAGGCCAAGATCGACGCACTCGCAACGGGTGTGAGCTCCAGCTTCAAGAACGCAGTCGGGGGAGTCGGCTTCGAGGAGCACCGGGACGTTCCCGGTTACTCGGGCAGTGTCTCCCGCGACGACGTGGAGCTGGACGAAAAGGGGTGAAACTATGAGGCAGCTCGAGCAGCAAATGACCGTCTCGGGCAACTCGCCGCATACGCTGACCTTTCCAGAGGCGGCGGCGCAGTCGTTCGAGGTCGGTGAGCCGGTGGTCCTGGACGCGGCGGGAGCCGTGACCGTGGCCGCCACAGGGGCCGCATCAGTCGTCGGGGTGGCAGCAATGCCCGCGACCACCGTTGCGGGCCGGCCAGTCACCGTCTGGATCGCCAACGACGACACACTCTTCGGAGTGGTGATGCCGGGGGCAGTTCAGGCAGACATCAAGAAGCTCGTGACGCTCAACAAGGCCGCTGGCGTATGGACAGCGGATCGGGCGACCGCGGGGACCTTCTTGGTCATGGAGATCCAGACACTCCCCAATGGGCAGAAGATCGCCCGCGGGAAGTTCCTGGAGAGCGCCACCCAACTGGGCAAGGCAGCGTAGGAGGATAGGGACCAATGGTCAACGTAACAGGTGCCTTTTCCTACCTGATTGCACCCGGGCTTCGCAAGGTGTTCTTCCAGGAAATGGACGAGCGCCCGCCCGAGTACAGCAAGATCGCCAACAGCGAGACCTCCAAGCGTGCCTACGAGGAAGACCTCGAAGTGGGCGGCCTGGGGTCCATGCCCGTCAAGCCCGAAGGTCGTGGGATCACGTACCAGGACTTTCGGCAGGGCGGCAAGAAGCGGTACACCCACCTCACGTACGGGCTCGGCTTCCGCGTCACCCTGGAGATGATGGAAGACGATCTCTACAACGTGATGAAGAAGAACACGAAGGAGCTCGCCAAGGCGGCCCGGAATGCCCGCGAGGTCGCGTTCTTCAACATGCTCAACAACGCGTTCACCGTCGAGTACGGCTTCCCCAAGTTCGGCGTGAACGAGCCCCTGATCGCGGCGACCCACACGAAGCTGGGCGGCGGCACGGGCAGCAACCGGGCCTCGACGGACGCCGACCTGTCGCCGACGAGCCTGGAAGCGGCAATCATCTCGTTCGAGGCTCTCACGGACGAGATGGACATTCCGGTCGTCATCAAGGCCAAGACCCTGCTCTGCGGGCCGCAGCTGAAGATGACGGCGCGGGAGATCCTCGGCTCGGAGTTCCGGCCCTACACCGCGAACAACGAGATCAATGCCCTCCGCGAGGAGGGGCTCGACTACATGGTCGGGCACTACATCGTGGACCCCGACAGCTGGTTCCTGCTGGCTGGGAAGGGCGACCACGATCTGAACTTCTTCGAGCGCATGGCGCAGAGGTTCCAGAACGGTGACGACTTCGACACCGGCGACGCCAAGTTCAAGGCTTTCCAGCGCTTCTCCGTGGGCGCCGGCGAGTGGCGGGGAGTGTACGGCTCTCAGGGAGCGTGAGCCATGAGATCAGCCCTCGCAGTCTCGAGCCGGGGTGACATCTCCCAGCTCGCAGTCGCGGCGGGTGGACGGGTGCGGGTGCTATTCTCGCCGGGCGGCAACCAAGCCGTGCCGGGGGCACCCGGAACCTTCTACTCGGCGCTGTGGTTCAGCTCCGACGCGCAGGCCATGGAGATGAAGGTCGTAGGGACTACCATCACCTACGTCCCGAATCCTGCGTTCAGCACCATCCAGAAGGACCGGAATCCGGCCATGACCGTGTTCGATGGTCGGGATGCACCTGTGACCATGCTCAGGTTCATCAACTACGACAACAACCGGTTTGTCGAGTTCGGGTACAACGCTGCCATCGGCAAGCCCCACATGGGGCTGTACAACGTGGCCCAAGGGCAGTGGTGCCGGTACGAGATGAACGCGGGTGGAACCGGCTTCACCATCACCCCGTTCGCGCTTCCACTCCAGGCAGACGTGATCAACCTGTTCCCGAATTCGGCCAACCGGGAGGGAATCACGATCATCCGCACAGGTCCTGGAGATCAAGGAGTCACAGACGTCGATGCCGTCGGTGTCAAGAACTACAGCACCGAGGAGCCGTTCATGGGCGCGTTCATGCGCGCCGCTGTCGGTGGCATCAGGCTCAGGAACAACCTGGGCCAAGTCGTCGAGATCACACCCGGTGTCGCGGGAGCACTCGGAGCCGTCGTGGTCTGATGGACCCGCGTTACCGCATCGAGATCGAGTACAATGGCGAAGAGTGGGAAGTGCGGTTCCCACAGTTGAGGGGCTGCATCGGGCGCGCGCCAGACATCATGGACGCGCTCGATGCAGCCCGGTGGGCACAAGAGGACTATCTTGGCCGCTTTACTGACGGCGAGCGCTGGGGTGAGACAACGTGAGGATCGTAAGCCTTACACGTTTGCAGGACAGAGAGCAAGTCGTCATCTGGGCACGCCAGCATGTTGAAGAGCTCCAACGAGTCTTTCTTGGTTTAGACAAAGCGATCGCGGCAGGTGGTGGCAGCGGCGGGAGCGGCGGTACAGGGGAATCGTACCGGCACGTTCAATCGGTTGCTGCCACGACCTGGGTGATCACTCACGGTCTTTCGTTTCGTCCCAACGTCACAGCTGTCGATTCATCCGGCCGACAGATAGTTCCAGGAGCCGTGGACTACACGAGCACGACAGTTACTCTAACGTTCTCTGCCTCCGTGGGTGGAGAGGCTTATCTAAGCTAGAGGGTAATACATGCCTACCGTCTACGGCCCACTTGACATAGTAAAGAACGAGATCCGTAATGCGGTCATGCAGAACCTCGGCACGGCGCCTGCGGCGCCTGTCAAGGGGCTCATGTACTTCAATTCGGCCGACAACACGTTCTACTGGTACGACGGGACCCAGTGGGTTGCGGCCAAAGGTGGGGCTGGTGCAGTCGCCTCAGACACGGTCACAACGCAGGCTTTCGGTGACGCGCCAGTCGCTGGCGTAAGTACCCTCTACACCCGTGGCGACCACAAGCACGGGTTCCCAGCCCACGACGCGGCGGCCCACTCGACGATCCCGGTCTCGGCTCATGCGGCCGCGACGGCCAACGTCAGCATGGGCGGCTTCCTCATCACCAACCTAGGCGCCCCAGTTGCGGGAACCGACGCGGTCACGAAGCAGTACGTCGATGGCCTGATCAGTGGCCTCGCGTGGAAGGACAATGTTCGGGTCGCGTCGACGGCAAACGTCACCAAGTCCGGACTCATTGCAGTAGATGGGATTACGGTCATTGCTAACGACCGAGTCCTGCTCAAGAACCAGACGGCCCCTGCCGAGAACGGTGTATGGTCTGCCTCCTCTGGAGGGTGGACCCGTGTCACGGACATGGACTTCAACACCGAGTTCCCGAACGCAGCGGTGTTTGTCTCCGAGGGCACGGTCAACAAAGATACTGCGTGGGTCTGCACGACAGACAATCCCATCACTGTCGACACGACGGCAATCACGTGGGTCCAGTTCGCAGGTGGGGGCACGGTCACCGCTGGCAATGGTCTTACCCAGACCGGCAACACGCTCGATGTCGGGGCCGGCACGGGTATCACAGTCGCCGCCGACACGGTTGCCGTCGACACCACCGTCATCGCTTCCAAGAGCTATGTCGATACTACGTTCACGAAGAAGTACGCAGCGGCCCTCACGGGGACCACGAGCCCAGAGACCGTCACCCACAACCTCAACACACGTGACGTTCACGTGCAGGTCTATAACGGTGCGACTCCCTATACGTCCGTCGAAGTCGATTGGGATGCTGCCACCGTCAACACCCTCACAGTTCGGTACAACCCCAACCTCGGAGCAGGATACAGGATCGTCGTGATCGGATGAGGCGCTACGGGATAACAAACGCAGCTCCCTACGCCGCGGCGCCAGCCGTTGGTGCGTCGGGAGACATGTACTGGAACACGGCGACGAAGCTGCTGTACGTCTCCGATGGTGCAGCGTGGATACCCGCGGGCTACTGGACGGTGTCTGGTAACAATCTCATCCCGGTTGATGGCACGAAGGGGCTTGCCGTCCCAGCGACCGGCAACCTGACGTGTTTAACGCTTGGTGGGCGCACCGTCAAAGCGCGCGTGATCACGGACACCGCGAACAATAACGTCCGCATAACGATCAATGATACACTGACGACAGCCCCAGGATGGACACAAGATGACGTGTCGATGCCGTCGTGGGGTATCTCATTGTTCGGGGACGTTGCGACGGATGCACTTGACATATCTCGCTCTGCTCCAGGTGGTGCGTTCCTGTCGACGATCGCGCAGCTTACAAAGGCAGGCGACCTTAACGTATCCTCAACTGAGGGAACCCTTCGGGCAGTTACGGGGATGCCGTTCGCTGCCGGGTACGCGAGCGGTGGGGCCAGTAGCAATTCGCCATTCAACCTCTGTACGTTCCCGAGCTTCACCACTAGGGGCAGCCGCCTCATTCGGGTCGTTGGCGGTGGCCTATTTGCCCTCGTGGCAGGTCAGACGCTGTACATCATTCTAGCTGGCGGAGCCTTTCCGACGGGGCCGACGATTGCCCAGCTAGCGTATACGGCACCTGGCAGTAACGTGAATGGTATCTGGAACATGGACCTTCGCATCGTGCCGTGGAGCTCGCAGCAGTTGTTGGTCCAGGGCCTGATACAGGCATCTGGGTCACGCGCCGGAGGATCTACGGCGGAAGCGATCACGGCGAATGGGATTGTTGGCTATCAGCCCACGGTGGCAAGTATGCCAATATTGGCCCCGACGATTGGGGGCGTGTTCATTACGGCAAATGCCGCAAACATCCTGGATCTGCGTGGCGGATTCATGCAGATAATCTAAATGAGAATCATTGCACTATTGCTATTGCTAGTAGCTAACGATGCACTTGCGTGTTTCTGTGCCAAGTGCCCGTTTAAGCCCGTTGGTCCTAAGGTGTTCTGGTGCCTTAAGCGGATGCGGTGTGTCGAAGGCCCACAAGGAGTTCCAGGTCCAACAGGACCAATGGGAATACCTGGAACTCCTGGCGCGCCTGGACCTCCAGGTGCAGCGGCAGGTGTCCCACAAGTTGTGTCTATTACCCAGGATTTCGGGCAAGTTGTAGGTGGTACCCTCATCGAGGTGGTTGTGACCTGCCCGCCAGGTACCCTAGTACTTGGGGGTGGCGCAGTCACCGAGATTACCCCACCTGACAGCGACGACACCAAGAAGCTGCACCAGCTGTTCTCGGGACCAATCAGTGCTACGGAATGGAAGACGTCCTCGACGGCGATCTCCACTTTGACCTTTGGTAGCAACCTACGCTACATCGCCAGTGCAACATGCACAGGAGCAAATTGATGGACAACAGAGCACGAGGCGAGACAGGGAGTGACTACCCTGGCCCGCACTTCCCAAGGTACGGGGAGCAGTGGTTCGAGTGCTTCCTGTGCGGCGCCGACTATCCGTTGTCGAAGTCGTTTCGGCACTACAAGAACAACCGCCTAGTCTGCAAGGACTGCGACGACGAGAAAACTCACTCGGACTACCTGCAGGACATCTCGGCACCGAAGGAAGAGCCGGTCAACACTGAGCAGCCAGTGTCGTGCCAAGGTGAGGGGACAACATCAAACGAGTGGTACACCGGTCTCTGGTACGAACTCCAGTGGTACGGCGCGGTCGATCCGTGCGAGAGGAAGCCATGAGTATTCAGAGATCTGACAAGCGCGGCGGCGTCAAGGACTTCGAGGACTCCTACCGTAAGGGGTTCAAGAACGTCATCCCTACGGAGCTCGACGCGGACCTGAACATGCTCTACGACGCGTGGAACACGATGATCGACGTACCAAACGCGCCGGTCGGACCCGCGGGTGGAGCACTAACAGGAACGTATCCTGACCCCGATCTCGCAACGTTTGCAGTTCAGAACAATCACATCTATCCCAGAGCTGTCGATGGCCCGAAGATCGCTCTCCATTCCATCATCGGTGGAGCCAGCGGACACATCGTCGACGGCTCGATCAGGGGAGAACAGATCGGCGTCAACTCGATCAACAACCTCCACATGATGAACGGCTCGGTACATGGCGGAACCCATGTCCAGGCCGGGACCATCACAGATGACCGGATCATCAGTCTCCAGTACAGCAAGCTCACGGGAGTGCCTCTGCCTGGGGGCATACTCCAGTCATTCGACGACTCGCTCGACATTCCCGTCACGGCCATCGGTACTGTGTCAGCCCCGACGATGATGGCGGGGGCCATGTTGGAGGTAGGCAAGGGCTACCGTTACAAGGCAATGGGCACGGCTATCAGGGTTGGTGCTTACGGAGTGGACGTGATCGTCTTCGCGGCTGGGGCTCGCATATGCTCCATGCCGGTGGCTGTTTCTGCAGCCAGTGTCATTCCGTGGGCGATCGACGCCTACTTCTTCATCGTGAGCGCGGGGACCATCTGGGTCGACGCAACGGTCAGGACAGCTGCTCCGAACCCAGGAAACCCACCGGCATCGCTGACGACTCCGACCTCGACTGTGTTCCAAGGGATCACAACTGGCACGGACCTGTCCTTTGGAATCCAGACGAACTTCAGCATCACGACCCTCACCGCGAATGCCGGGAACAAGATCAACCGGCTACGCTCCGTCGTCTACGCAGCGTAGGGGGACACGATGAATCCACAGACCTACGATGAAATCAAGGCCGAAGTCATTGCTCGAATGGGCAATCGACAGGACCTCGATCAACGCGCTGATCAGTGGATCATGGATGCTTTCACAGAGCTTACGCAGGCTCCGAAGGCGAGCTTCCGTGAGCTGGATGCCCTGTACGATTGCGTGGCCGTTCAAGGTAAGGCGGTCCTCGAGACGCCTGCGGACTTCTGGTTCATCCTGTCCCTGCGAGACGTGACGAGGAAGCTCGACCAAGTCCACTGGCAGGTACTCGACAAGACGTACAGGACGATCGGCCTTCCTACCCGCTTCGCGCGCTACCAGGACCACCTGGAGCTGGACCCGATTCCGAGCGAGGACACACCGCTGGTCATGAGGTACCGGCGCCGGCTGCCCAAGCTGGTCCCTGGTCTCGTGATCCCACTCGAACGCGAGTGGCATGAGCTGCTGATCACGCTCTCGGTCGCGAAGGGAATCACGGCCTTGCAACGGTTCGAGGAAGGCGTCGGCTACAAGACCGGCGTGGACAACGAGATCGCAGGCAGGACCGACGAGGTCTTGCTGGAGGACGATGGGTACGAGACGACCATCGGGGTCAGGTTCAAGTAGCAGTTTCAAAAACTGAAAGACCCAGAGATGGCACAACAACAAAGAGCTCATAGTCAGGCACCAACGAAGGGACTCTACGTCTCTGCGATGTCTGACGCGATACCTGCTGAGTACACTCCCTGGTGCCAGAACGTGCGGTTCCGGTTCGGTGAGGTCCTACGGGCTCCTGGGCGGTCAGTTACACTTGAAACCGCACCTACAACCCATCCGGACATGGAATTCATCGACTTCGCACTACACACGGATGAGAAGGGAAAGAAGACAGTCTTCTGCATGGTCCGCTCCCGGACTACCAGTTGGCGTGAGATCCGATACCTCGACCTGGCTACGTTTAAGTTCAAGCCCCAAATCTACGGTTTCACTGTTGGTTACGATCAACGGTGGTCCTGGACCCAGGGCGAGGAGAGGCTGTTTATCACCAACGGGGCAGACATCCGGGCGTTCTACTCGGATGGAACGGGTACGTTCAACGGCCAGATCATCGGGTCTCCATTCTGCAACTTCATCGAGTACTTCAGTAACCGCCTGTTCGCGATGAACCTGGCGAACAACCCCGTAGGCTTCCCAGCTACCAATCCTGCTGATCCAATGAGCAACAAGATTCAGTGGAGCAAGATTGGGGACTACACAGACTGGTCAACAGTGGCCCCTGAACACGGCGGGTACCTGGAGCTCTACACAGGCTCCGTGACGCCCATCACTGGGGGCAAGGTCTTGAACGACCGGCTGGTCGTCTACAAAGAGGACGTGATCACAGACATCATCTCGACGGGTGAGGACAACTTCCCAATGCGCCCCGAGACCCGTGTCAATGGAATCGGGTGCCTGTTCCCCTGGACGCTTCAGTCCACGGGCCAGGCGCACATCTTCATCGGCAACGACTACATGGTCTACATGTGGGACGGCGCGCAGCTCCATCCGATCGGGCAACCAGTCCACTCGTACATCCGCCGCATGGTCGATACTCCTTGGGCTCCCTGGCAGAACGCGCCATTTGCGGCTCTGTACAAGGGCTTCAAGGAATACCACCTGTTCCTCCAGTCTACGAAGATGGGGCACAGTGAGGTGCTGATCTACGATTACATGCGAGATACGTGGACCCGGGACTACTTCCCCAGGACTGGTGACGTGCAGTTCGGTGGCATGTTCGAGATCATCGAACCGGGGCCTGCGTGGACCACAGGCTACGACGGGACCAACTACCCTACTCACTACCCAATGCTCTTGATTACAAGGGGTGGTGACATGTTTGCAATCGACGAACGAATCCTGGGAGACCGGCAAGCGGACCCTGCCGGTGGCATGGACATGTGGTGGGACACCATCGACATGTACTACAGCGAGGACTTCTTGGTCAACGGGACTTGTCAGCGAGTAATCACGTCCCAGAAGAACCCGTTGAACATCCCGCAGGACCCCTTGTACTACATCGAGGTAATCGTAGACCGGGGCGCGAACGTGGCGGCCTCGGTGGCAGTAACCCCACTGACCGAACACGTTGGCTTCGAGTTTGCTGACTTCAACGTGACCAGCAACGTCCGTCGGTACAGGTTCCACTACAAGCCCGAGCAGGGAGCCGCGAGGCCAACCTGGCGCGGGTGGAGCGATATCTATGTTCCCAGCGGCGACTTTTTCCCAACCAAGCGAATCGTCCCCAACTCTGTCGTTCCGCCCATTGGTACTGATTAAGGGGAAGCTGGAGTTCATATGGGACAAGATGCGCCAGTACCCACAGATCTTCGACGACGTGATCCCCCGCACCTTCGAGGCGTTCAAGGAGGGAATGCTGTCCCCTACGAGCCAGTTCTACGAGTTCGTGCTCGGAGAGGAGATCATTGGCCTCGCAGCAGCGACGCAGGTGAGGCCCCGCCTGGATGCGTTGTTTCATGTGGTTATGTTCGATCGCCGGCTCCGTGGCCGGGAAGGGTTGATGCGTGAGGCTCTCCAGGACTTCGCCGTCAAGGCCAAGCTTCGCCGGCTCACAGTCGTACTACCTCAAGACAACAGGACGGGAATCAAGCTAGCGTTGCGCCTCGGGTTCAAGCTCGAAGGCGTGATGAGAAAGGCGCACCTACGCGATGGAGTCTACCGCGACTACCACATCTACGGACAGCTCCTCGAAGAGCTGTTTGATCTCGACGGCGACGGACAGAGCGATGAACACGCTCGGCCAGATGGGCCACCAGTTCGCGAGCCTGTACGGGAAGAGCGTGATGAGGTTCGAGACGGAAATCTTCCTGGCGAAGATGAAGTACTATCAGAAGCTGAACTTGGGGATAGTCTTGTGCGCACACGACCCCCAGGAGCAGATGGAGCTGAGGGGAGCGATCGCGGGGATCATCAATGAGAGCTGCTTCGACGGCGGCAAGACGGCTTCCGAGCTGTTCTGGTACGTCTGGCCCGGGGCACCGAAGGGGACCGGCAGTCTGCTGCTGGAGGCTTTCGAGCAATGGGCAAAGTTACGAGGCTGCGTCCGCGTGAGCATGGCCCACATGGTCCACAACGAAGGAGAGCGTCTCGGTGCGTTCTACTCGAAGAAGGGATACAGCCCCTTCGAGACGCACTATCTGAAAGAGCTATGACCCCGTACATCCAGACCTTCGACGGGTTCTTCCCCGACTTCGAGTTCGACTTGATTCGGTCGTACGCACTGGCTCTCACATACAAGCCCGTCGTCGCCCCGTTCGATGGCCAGACGTATCAAAACATCGGCTTACCCGTACCCCCAGCCGTGGAAGAACGCCTTGCCATCAACCTCACCTGGACGATGGGCTACAAGGTCGTACCCGCGTTCGTAGCCTTCCGGCTCAGCCTCGAAGGCTCGAATCCTCCTCAGTGGGCTCACACGGATGCGGAGGTCTCGAAGTACGGGATGTTCGTGTACATCAACGATGGTCCTGGCGGCACGGTCGCACTTCGCCATAAGGAGACGGGGATGGACCGCCACCCCAGAACGGAGGCAGAACTCGATGCGTGGCGCCAGGACTTCGACGACATGACTAAGTGGGACATACGTGCATGCATCGACTGCAAGGCAAACCGGGCGGTTATCCTCCGCTCAGAGATCATGCATGCGGCCCTGCCAAAGCACGGGTTCGGTACGGACGTAACCAATGGACGTCTGATCCTGTTGACGTTCTTCGACTAGAGGAGGAGTCATGGCCGCAATTACAGCAGCGTTGATCGGGGCTGCGGCAACTGCCGGGACCGCCGCGTACACGGTCCACCAGCAGAGCCAGGCGGGCAAAACGACCGACCCGGTGATCCGCCAAGGCCCACAAGATCCCTTGAGCGAAGCGATGCGGGGCTACTACGCCAGGACGGCGCTCGCCAACGCGGACAAGACGTATCCGTCGTTCGGCGCGTTCCTCCAGAGCGGTGGCGATCCTTCACTCTCGGAATTCAACATGGACATGCCGGCGCTCAAGCCCAGTGAGGCAGCAGCGTTTGGGTTCACCGGGCCACGCGGCGAGGTGATCCCGGGAGTGAGCCAAGAGGACCTGGCTAGCGGCCGGCAGAAGGAGCTGTCCCCGGAGCAAATCCTCTACCTCGCCAAGGAGCGCCGCCGCAAGGCCGTCACTCGTGGCCAGCCCGTTGGCCCCTGGGCACAGGGCGTCATCAAGACCGACAACCGGCTCCGCGACACTCAGCAGCGCCTCGACTACCTACATGGTGCCGAGGGCCTGGGCCCACGCGGCGAACGCAGGGTGGCCCGCCTCGAAGCCAAGGAAGAAAAGCTCGCAGGCCGCCAGCAACGTCAGCTGAACCCAGCTGGCAACAACAGGTGACGTGATGGCGAAGGCAAAGAAGACGTGGGAAGAGAAGCACGAGGCCAAGGCGGAGAAGAAGTCCACCCGCCTCGAGAAGAAGGCGGGGCGCCTCGACATCAAGGCCGCGACGGTCGGGGACCGTATCTCCGACCTGAAGAAGCCCGAGGGCAAGCGGGCGGAGCGACTCGGGCAGCGCCAGGAGAACATCCTCGGCCGCGCTGAGGAGCTCCGCAGTCGCGCGAACTACTACCGGCCGAACGCGCCGGCGGTCCCGAACACGCCCAACGAGCCGTACCAGGACGCGGCCCCACCTCCAGCACCACCTCCGTACACACCGCCTCAGCCCTCGTACGATCCGAACACCGGGCTCCAGCACTCTCTGCCTGGCACTGAAGAAGCCCTCGCCCCGTACTTCGTCGGGGGCGGCAAGATGGCGGATCAGTACGCCCAGTGGAACCAGAACGAGATGGGTCAGATCGACAGCAACACCGTCGGTCGGTTCCCGAGCATGTTCGCCAAGTACGTCGACGTCGCGAACCGCGAGGCCGATCGCCAGCAGGGTGCGATCAACACCAGCCTCGGGTCCCGTGGTGCCCTGTACTCGAGCGCGAACCTGGGCCAACAGGCCGACATGCGGCAGCGGACTGCGATGGACATCGCCAAGTACGGCGGCGAGCTCCAGACGCAACTCGAAGATCAGCGTGCCAAGGAATGGGCCCAGGTGATGGGCAACCAGGGTGGCATCGCGTCGGCCGAGTGGGGCGCTCGAGAAGGCGCAGCCGGCCGAGTCTGGCAGGACTTCCTCCGGCGCAGCGACATCCCACCGGAGTTCAACGCAGGCCAGCAGTGGGCTAGCAGCCAGCCTGGCGGCGGCCACACGGTCACGTACTAGGAGAGCCTATGCCTTACCAAGAATTCGGAAGGCGCGCGAGCGGGGATGCTGTCCAGAAGCAGATGATGATCTACGAGATGATGCGCAAAGGCGGCGTCTCTCGCGGTCAAACCGAGGTCGACAAGTTCCTCGAAGAGCTGGACAAGCAGGAGAAAGACAAGACGATCGAAACACGGCTCCAGCGCGAGTCGGATGAGAAGATCATCGACCTAGGCGTCAAGCAGAACCGCTTGCAGGAGAAAGAGGACTTCGAGAAGTGGTACAAGGGCGCAGAGGCCCGGCGGCAGGAAGAGAAGAACGCTTCAGACATCAAGGTCGATCGGGCGCAGGAAGAAGCCTCTCGAGCCGCCGCCGTCCAGTCCGGTGCAAGCGCGGAGTCTGCCCGGTCTACGGCAGAGCTCAACAAGACCAAGAACGCTGGCGAGAAGCTCGAGAACGACCGCAAGAACCGAGACGATGCAGTCAAGCAAGCTCGTGACAAGATCAACCTGATGACTGGGTGGATCGCCCAGGGTGGGGATATCGGCAAGGACGACACGGAGATCCTCCAGAACTCCTATCGGACCTTGTTCGGTAACCCCAACTTCACGCTGCCAAGGAACGACGACGGCACGTACAAGTTCGATCGCAACAAGCTGATCACCTACGACGACAAGGGCGTGCCGAGCGCCGGTCTGGCCAAGGCGGTCAACGAGGTGAGCTACGGGTACAAGTCCCCCGCTGGCAAGATCCTCGGGGATATCAACTTGGCAAAGGCACGGAACGCTACGCCGGAAGAGATCGACGACCTGGTCGGTCAGTTCAAGAGGGCGACTCGAGACTCCCTCAAGGACCAGCAGGCGAAGATCGTCGACACTCTCATGGACAACGGCTTCGTCACCGAAGGCACGGAGATGTTCAACAAGTTCCTGGACGGAGGCAAGCAGCCCAAGGTCATCGTCCCGTCCCAGGCCGAGAGGCAGAAGGTCCGCAACAAGGTCCAGATGCTTGGGGATCTCGACGACATCGAGAGGCAATACTACAGCCTCAAGGAGAACGGGATCATCTCTGTCGGCTTCCTGCGCCAGCCCTGGCGGGTCATTCAGACCAAGCTGGGTACGGTGGACAAGAACGTCGCCACGTTCGTCAAGGACCTGGAGCGGTTCAAGGGCAAGTACGTATTCGACCTTTCGGGTATGCAAACCCGCTCCAACGAGCCGGAGGAAATCCAGAAGCAGATTCCGTACTTCGACGATTCCCCGGAGACGTTCGAGCTGGCGCTGCCCCACTACAAGGCTGTCCTGAAGAAGCAGATCGGCTACGACCTCGCAGTCTCCAAGATGTTCGGGATGCAGATCCCGGACGAGGAGCAGTACAAGGACGTCCCCGTCGCGGACATGAACGCCATGATGCGGGACGGGGAGCCGTTCCACGACTACGTGTCCAACGACCCCGCCGGGTACATCCCCCGCGAGATGATCATCGAGAAGTTCCGGGGCCAGGTCCTCTCGAACAAGGGCCTGGAGCGCAGGAACGCGGACGTCGGCGGCATCGGCATGAACCGCAAGGCCGAGGAGCAACAGAGGCAACCCGCGATCGTTCCCGGCCAGAGCACCACCAGTGTCGGCACGACGACCAAGGGTGTAGCCACGGCGCCATCTGGAACACCTGCATCCATGGTGCCCCCAACGACTGGGGCTCCGTCTCCAACAACCTCAACGACCAACCCCGAGGACGACGCGATTCGCCAGCGGATCGAAGAGCGGCAGCGCAAGATCGACAAGCTCAAGGCGATGACGGGAAAGTGAGGGACTATGCCTGACCTTGCGACCCAAGACCCAACTCAGCCGCCCAAAAAGCTGAGCAAGTTCGAGCAAGGCCTGTTCGAGAAAACGCTGGCTGATCTCGAGAAGGAGCAGCAAGAGGACCTCGCCAAGCTCGAAGCAAAGAAGGCTCAGGTCACGGAGGCGGCACAGCCCAAGCCAATGGCTGCCGGGGGAGCTTTCCCAGACCAAGGACCTGACGTAGCAGTTCCGCCCCCGCCGGCAGTTCCACCGTCTGCCTCCACAACCCAGAACGTGCTCGAAAGCACAGCCCGGATCGCTGGACCAATAGCAGGGTCTATAGGAGCACAGTCTCTGGCTGCAGAGACAGCTGCTGCGGCTACTGCCATCAGCCCACCTCTCGGAGCCGCTGTCTATACCGGAGCCGCGATCTTGGGTGCTGGCCTTGGCGGTGCAGGTACATCGCTGACACTCGACGCAGCCCGCAAGGGTCTGGGCCTGCCAGGCGCCCCTGACAGCTTCGACGACTGGGTTCACGGGGCTTCCGCCGCGGGCATGGAGGAGGCGTATAACGAGACCTGGAGTCAGGGCATCGGCTCTGTCATGACTCGCCTTGCTCCCTGGCGTCGGTTCATGACTACCGAGAGCGCGGAGTGGATGAAGGAGCACGGCCGGCGCCTTCGCGAGGTCTACGAGTCGATCGCCCAACACCCGATCATGGAGGACACCCGCAAGTGGTACAGCCCCTACCGGCTGTTCACGTCTGCGGAGACAGAGCTCGACAAGTCCTGGGTAGTCAAGAACCTCGAGGAAGAAGGACTCGATCCTCGCACGGCCCGCAATGTCGCGGTCACCAACGGACTCCTTCCGTCCAAGATCCCAAACTCCACCTTCCGCAAGTTCGAGGGAGTGATGGCCACGTCGGCACTCACACCCGACGCGCTGTACAACACGAACCGTTCGATCTTGGCTCGCGCCTCGTTGATCGAGGACCTGGGCATCAAGTACGCCGACGTGCTTCCTCGAGAAGAGCTGGGCCGTGCCATCCACGGGGCCTTGAATGACGAGTTCAAGCTCCTGACCGCCGCGCGGGACGAAGCAATGCACGGCATCGAGATGAACATCTGGAACAACTCGAGCCTGCAACTGAATCCCAAAGCGCTCACGGTTGCGCAGCAGATCGACTACTCCAAGCTCAAGAACCTCGCGAACCGCCGCAACCCAGACAGTGCGGCAACCAAGCTGATCAACCAGCTCAACACGGGCTCCACGTTCGGGCAGGGCCAAGTGATTCGGAACAGCCTCAACGAGATCGCTCAGAACCTCGACGCCAACGACAAGGAGCGCAAGCTCGCAGCATGGTACATCGAGCGACTTGACCAGGCCACAGAGAAGGGCCTCCCTTCCGTGCCCCGGCAGATGTACCGCAAATGGTCCGACGCGGACAACGAGATCTACTCCAAGCAGTACAAGAGTGCATACGTCCACGGGCTGTTCCACCAGGTCGAACCCGTGGCCAAGGAGTTCGCAGACACGATCATCGACCTCGGGGATGCCCAGTCCCTCAAGCGCCTGGAGATAGCCGTCAAGGACACACCCAACGGCCAACAGATCATAGACTCTGTTCGTGGCCACATCAAGAACTCGGCGATCTCTGGGGCTGTCGATATGGGGGAAGTCATCAATCCCAAGAAGCTCCCCAAGATTCTGGGCCAGTGGGACGCTGGCTACACGAAGGAATTCCTCAACGCCACGCTCGGCCGCGAGTACGGGGACAACCTCCGCAAGTACACCAAGGTCATGAATCTCATCGACGACACAGCGGCGTCGACCAGCCAGGCGCTGTCATGGGGCCGTGTCATGACCTACGGCACCCTGACCACCAGCCTGGCGAATCTCCTCGGCCTCGCGAACTACACCCAGACTGGCTTCGCCGGCGTCGGCACCCTGGCCATCACGATGTTCGCCCCCGAAGTCGTCAACAAGATCCTGTCCAGCAAGACGGCCTCAAGGTTCATGCTCAAGGCCGCTGAGAACGTGGCCAAGGGCTATGCCCCGAAGTACACCACCCGTCTCGCCGTGCGGGCCTTGAACGAGGTCGGCCTCAGTCCCGAGGAGCTCCTCCGCAAGTACGGGCTCCTCGCTCCCGACGAGATCGCCCGCCGGCAGAAGGAACTCACGGATGCTGGCGCAGCGGGAATGGCCCGTGCCGTCGGTGTCCAGTCCCCCACCACGACGTCGCCTCCAACGACCACGCTGCCTCCAGCGTACGTGGGCACTACCACCCGCGAGTAAAACAAAAGGGCCGCGTGGCTACTTCAAAAACTGAAGCAACCACGCGGCCCTGATGTTGCACGCCCTCTGGGCGTGCCCCCCACCCCTCCCCGCGCCTGCAAGTGAGATAGCCTAGCGCCCAGCAAGTCTATTCGCTTGGCGGCGCTCCTTCTTATTCCCTACATAGCGTCCGAGGGGGGTGGGGAGGGGGTCCGCCCAGGGGGCGGATCTACTTCTCTTCCGTGTCTGCACCTGGCGTGCCATCGGTCTCACCGAGCCAGATGTAGATATTGGGCTTGCTCTA
>Ga0105248_10001171_pt1 | contig 29293 bp, 28 predicted proteins | sample KBSS34metaG_FD_81524 | JGI IMG/M metagenome (GOLD analysis project Ga0105248, IMG submission 81524) | Switchgrass rhizosphere microbial communities from Kellogg Biological Station, Michigan, USA - KBS S3-4 metaG | ecosystem: Host-associated > Plants > Roots > Rhizosphere > Soil | place... | reverse complement strand
GTCGTGCACGACGCAATAACAGGTCGCGCTAACGCTGTGTTGGATCGAAGGGACGAGCTCACGCGGCTCGTCCCTTCTTTTGTGATCGCTGCGCCAGGGTGAGAGTTTTGTAGATCATTTCCGCGTGGTCCTTGATGCGAGCGTCTTTGCTTCCGGTACGCAAGGCTTCGTCGATCAGTGTTCTCGCTTCCGCCGTCTTGCCGTTTTTGAAAAGTGCCCAGGCGAGCGAGTCACACGTGAAGATGTCCTTGCGTGTTTCGTACTCGCGCGTGGCGAGTGTCAGTGCGTCCGCAAGGTTTCGGTCGTGGTCCAGCCAGAAGTTGATCATGTGCCGCCAGGATCTCTCGAGCGCAGCGTTTTCACGTTCGAGGATCTCAAACCTTTCATACTCAACCCGGGCCAGGTCTTGTTTGCCGAGACGGGTGTAGAGATCTCCGAGAGCAGCGGCCGTATCGGCAGAAGGATTTCCGGCCTGTTCACGTTCGTAAATCAGCACCGCGCCCTGAAGATCGCCCGCAGCCGTCCTTGCGCGGCCTTTGCCTTCGAGCGCGAGACGATGCTCCGGAAAAGTCTGCAAGGCTTGATCGAAGTGGCGTTCGGCAGCCTCGAGCTTTCCGGCGTTCAATAATTCATTGCCGAGTTGCACATGACACCACGCAACGCCCTCAGGATCATTCGGGTTCGCCGACTGTAAGGCGGCGCTCATCGCCGCGATCGCGCCGTCGGTGTCGCCGTGCAACGAACGCAAATACGAGACTCGCGCATAGGCAGAACTGTCAGGTCTGAGATCGACCATCTTCTGCGCGGCTTCGACTGCGCCCTTGTAGTCGCCAAGTTCGACACGCGCGTCGGTGATCTGGCCCCAAACGTCGTGATCGTCATTGCGAAATGCTTGTGCTCGACGAGCTGTTTGCAATGCTTCGGCGAATCGGTGGTAAGTCAGTTCGAGCTTTGCACGCAGCTTGAGCGCATCGTAGTTGTCGTTTTCTATCGCGAGCGACTTGTTGATCGACTCACTTGCGCGCGCGTTGAAAGAGAAGTCGGCTGTCTCTCTTGCTTTCTGCATGTAAGCGGCCGCGAGTTGATTGTAGCCGTCAGCGCTGTTGGGCATGCGCTCGATCATCTGCGTGGCGCGCAGGATTCGTTGGTCTGCTTTGCTCGGTTGCGTTGATTCGACTGAGCTCTTCACGGCATCGGTCTTGACAACGAATCGAGCGCCGATGATTCCGATCGCGAGTAAGCCGGCAACCGCCAGCAACACTGCTGTCTTCTTCAACATTTTCGTTCACCTCTGGTGCTTTGTTGCGGCGCTCAGGGGAGCGCCGGCAACGCGTTGATCGTGTGGTGCTGATGCGGCGCACCGAGCGTGCTGTTTCCGGATTGTGGTGTGCCGAGGTACGGAAATCTCGACAGGAACGGCACGTCGTTGTTTGCGACTCCGTCACCGAGCGTATTGTTCGGTGAGATATTCGTCGCGGGGGTGAACGGCGTGCCTCCGGCTACGGCGCGCAGGGAAATATCCACGACGTCGTCAAACACGCGGCGCCCGTTCGGAAATCCGGCTACGTCACCGCCGAGCAGGCCCAGGCGGCTCGGACTGTTTGACGGCGCAATCGCGACGTTGAGACGAAGCATCTCGTGCGGGCGGCCGTCAGAAAGAAAAGTCGTGAAGTTTGGACCAGTCACGTCGTTGACCGGAATCCCGGTCGCAAATATCGCGACCAGATCGTTTCGCGGCGCGGCGGGGACTGTGATACCGAAGACGGCGCTCAGTAACTGCGCGAGCTGCGGATTGGTGACAAACTGCGCGAACTGCGAATCACCCGCGGGCGTGGAGCGATTGAACTGGTCCTTCAGCTTTAGCGGAATAATCAGTTCGTTTACGAGTGGTGAACCCAGCCGCGACACTTGCTGAAACGGTCCCGCGGTCAATGGATCGAGATCGCTGTTGTCGAACGCACTCGATCTCAAGACGCTGATCTTTTGCCTGCTCGAACCTGCCCACACGCCGATGACCGCGTCGGACGCGGTTGGAGCAGCCGGAACCGCGCCGGTGCGCGTAAGGTCCTGAATCGGGACTTCGATCGCGATCGTGCTGACGTTGAAACCGGCCGTCGAATCAGCGCCGTCTACGGCGCCGATAGATTTTAGTTTCAGCGTATCGAAAACACCGCCGACGTCGATGTAGAAGCCTTCGTCTCGCTGGCCGGCAAATACTCGGCCGCCGTTCGGCAAAGGATAGATCGCCGGTTGGGCCAACGCGTTTTCATAGTTTGGGGTAGTGCGTTCGCCGATGTTGTTGGGCGGAGTAATCAGGCCACTGGCGATGACGTCGCCGTGTTTGCCGCTATGGTGATCGATGCGCGTAACGATGTAGCTCTGCGGCTCGTTGTAATCGGGATCGTTGAGGGAAGTGATGAGTGGCTCGATGCCGCCGGTTCCCTGGACTGCCTGATTTGGCGCGGCCATGCCGAGCACTGAGTCGGGATTTGTAAATTTCGTTTTGAACCGGAACTGATAAGTGATGTCCGGCGTGCCGTCGCCGGTGTTGTCGACGTAGATTTCGTAAAGAACCGTGTCGTCAAACTTGTAGAAGTGTGGACCGCCTGACGGTTCCTGAAAGGGGATCCAGTTGGCGATGAGCGTCACGAAGCCGTTCCGTCCGGGTTCGGTGCTTCTGAAGGCGTAGGTGTCGGTATTGTCGGCCAGAGGGTCGGCAACAATCAGCGGCGCCTCGCGATGACTCGATGCGAGCGAGCTCGTGGTCGGAAGACTCAGCGTCAACGATAGAGTTATAGCGAAGAGCAAAAAAGTAAACACGATCGGCCTGGCAAGCGGTTTTCTCATGGTGCTGCCTTTCTTGGAAGTTGGGTTTTTGGTTCTGTAAATGTGCTTTAATGCAAACTTCAATGAGCTATACGGACGGCAGGAGAGGTTTGGATTTCGGGTGACTGCTTCAACCCTTAAATGGAGAAAAATGAAAAACTATATTTGCCGGCTAGCGGTGCTTTGTGTGTTTCTGACTTTTCCCGTTTTTGCTCAACCTCGAATTGACGGTGGCCTTGATGAGAAACCGGAGTTTGCTCAGAAGGCAGATGTGGCGAAAGGAAAACTGCTATTACGCTACGCGCGGAGCGGGAAACCGCGTGAAGACTGGCAATTCACTGACTTCGACGTTGTGCTGGTGCGCATCGGAACGACTTGGACAATCGTAGGTAAGGCTGGTGATCGGCAGCTTGATATTACGCTCGATGAAGAGAAACAGACGCTAAAGTTCGTACTTGATAAGTATGTATGGAACTTGAAAACAACCAGTCCAAAGATTTCCATCACGACCGCTGCCGATCGCCCGGAAATCTTGATCAGATTTTTAGCTGACATCGAAGCATCCGGCTACACGGGACGCCACTACAATCTGATGAAGGGAAGCACGCTTGCCGTGAAAGCAAGCAACGACTGAATTGGGCAAAGCAGTACTAATTCAGCGCTGCCGGCGCTTTCGTAACGCGTTCAGCGCGAGAAGTCCAACTCCAAATAAACCTGACGTCGCCGGCTCCGGAACGGGCTCGCTAAAACGTAGCTAACGTTGCGCGTCCCGAAGAATTGAAAATTGGCGAAAGCGATTCCCGAGCCCGTCAAGGTGACATCAAAAACCTGAACCGCCGTCGCACGGAACAAAGCCTTGAAGTTGTCCCGTCATGGTAAACGGCACAGACACCACGTGGTCGTTCACAAAATCAGACGGCAACACCACCGAGCCATGAAATTCAGCGTGCCGGCAAATAAGACGTTGTTGAAAGTCACGCCGTTAATGGTGGCCGTTCCCGTTTGAAAGCCAATATTCAGTTGGCTCGCATTGAAAACTCCGCCGACGTTCAGGGTCGATCCGGGCCCGCACGGAGCAGGCAGACAGGTCGCGAATGTCAGATTTCCGGGTTCACCGCCGGCATTGCCTTGAATGGAAATGTTAGGACCCGAAGCGTTGATGGCGAAAAGATCGAACCCCGTCGATGCGGTTCCACTCGTCAGCGTGAACGTGTCGGCTTTTGCTGAACTGAAGACAAACCGGCAAACGACGAGGCAGAGCAGTGCGCGCAACATGATTATCCCTTTCGAGGGGGAGAGATTGAAACGTCTAGTTTGGAGGGAACGGCGGGAAGTCTACCGAACGGTTTAAAGCTCGGTCAATGCAAAAATTTTAAGCTGTGGTTGCGATTCAGGCAGCAAGCTGCGCTCGTTCCACAACGGCCGCGACTTCGACACCGGAGCTAATCTGGAAAACGGTGTCGAGCCGCGTCAACCCCATGATGTCGCGCAGCGTTGCGCCGGCGTTGGTAAGTTGAAAGCGAGCTCCTCTGGCGAGCGTCTGCTCGCGGAGCTGTAACAGTACGCCGAGGCCGTGCGCGTCGATCATGGATACATGCGTTAGATCGAGCTTGATGGAATTGACCTGGTTCAGCGATTGAATGGCGTTGCACAGAGGCTCCGTCTGGCCGATGACGATCTTTCCTTGCAGACCAAGCACTGCGACGGTACCCAACTTTTTGGTTTCTATGTTCAGCATCACACGCCCCCGGTTGTACTCGTAATTAACTATCCACTCTATTGACGCCTGGCCCCGGCTTTTGTTAACGGGCCGGCCGGGAATTTCTTCGCGTTGTAGAGATAACACCGCCGAAAGCAGGTTTGTGGCGTTCACTTGGAAGCTCGCTGCCACACACTCAAGATCATCTGAACGTTTTGTTGGTAACGTTTCTCGAAACACTCGACCGGCTACCAGCCACCTGATGCCCGGTTGACTCGCCGCTGGACCTCAACTATTCTCCTTACCTGACAATCAGTAGCAATCCGATTCCTTCAAACTGCGTCTGCTCTCCAACTGCGTGCTCTTGACGTCCGATGTGTCGAATATGTCGACGCTCAGAGCAAAGATGCACGCAGCTACTTCATCTCCCCGTCGTTTCAATCGGCCTTCGTTTACTTCAAAGGAGCAACCACTATCATGCGAAACGGTAACTCATCGAGTTCGCACCTAACTCTGCCCGGAAATCTTCTCCCAACTTATAAACTAAAATTTTTTACACCCTTGTTCCTGCTGATCGGCGTTCTGACGTTCGTCGGCTGCGAACAAGTTGGACCCAACAAGCCCGCCTCTTCCTCGCCGGCCAATGCGACCGCAAACGCCGGTAAGATTGCGATCACCACTTCATCGGATGACGCGCGAAAAGAGTTTCTCGCCGGACGCGACCTCGCGGAAAAACTCCGCGTCACCGACTCCATCGCGCACTTCGACAAAGCAATCTCACTCGATCCGAATTTCGCACTCGCCGAGCTCAACCGCGCTCAGGTCTCGCCTACGGCTAAAGAGTTTTTCGATCATCTGAACAAGGCAGTAGCACTCGCGGGTAAGGCGTCGGACGGTGAACGCATGTTGATCCAGGCTGCCGAAGCCGGTGCGAACGTGAATCCCACCAGGCAGAAAGAGATTCTGGACCAGCTCGTCGCTGCTTATCCAAACGATGAGCGAGCGCACTTTAATCTCGGCGGTTATTACTTCGGCCAGCAGGATTTCACGCAAGCTATCACTCACTACAAAAAGGCAACGGAGATCGCGCCGGACTATTCGACGGCCTACAACATTCTCGGTTATGCATACCGCCAGAACGAAGCGTATAGCGACGCGGAAAACGCTTTCAAAAAATACATCGAACTCATTCCCAACGATCCGAACCCTTACGATTCGTATGCGGAATTGCTCTTGAAGATGGGCCGGTTTGATGAGGCCATCACGCAGTACAACAAAGCGTTGGGTATCGATCCAAACTTCGTCAACTCCCATTTCGGAATCGCTGCCGCTTTGGCCTACGAAGGCAAGGCGAGCGACGCGCAGGCGGAGTTACAGAAGATGACGTCGAAGGCGCGCAGCGATGGTGAACGACGCACGGCGTTGTTCGGACAGATGGTCGTGGCGGCCGACAGCGGCAAGTTGGACCAGGCACTGGCGGAAGTCGAGCAGCAATACGCGTTGGGCCAGAAGACAAACGATCTTGCGGCGATGGCTGGTGATTTGCAGTTGAAGGGTAATGTCCTGCTGGAGATGGGAAAGTTTGACGACGCCAGGAAAGCTTACGAGCAGGCGTTGAAGACGACGACCGACTCTAACCTGCCGCAGAAGAACAAAGACAACGCGGCGCTCTTTCATCATTACAACCTCGCCCGTGTCGCGATCGCCAAAAAGGATCTGGCGACAGCGAAAACGGAAACGGAGACGTTTCGCAAGGGCGTCGAAGCGGTGAAGAATGCCAACCAGATCAAACTGGCGCATGAGCTGGCTGGACGGATCGCGCTGGAGGAAAAGAATTACGATGCCGCGATAGCCGAGCTGGGCCAGGCGAATCAACAGAACCCGGACGTGCTTTATTTGATCGGCTTGTCGCAGCAGGGGAAGGGCGATGCGACGAAGGCGAAAGACAGTTTCAGGAAGGCGGCGAGGTTCAATTCGCTGCCGCAGTTGAATTATGCGTTCATTCGCAGCAAAGCGGAGAAGGCGTTAGCGACTTAGTTGATGGTTCGGAGTTTGCACGGGACGGCACAAGTCAGTGAAGTGACTTGTGCCGTCGCTTTTATTGGCCGACCTCAGCTTGTCTTCCAACAAGTCTCTGCGGGTTCTCCGATCGTTATATGGTTCCGGTGAAAGTTAACGTCGCATCCGATGACGATCAGCGTGAGAAAGACGCTTGAGAGTGAAGCAACAGCCGCCGCGTATCACCACACTCGAACGTTCGTGGAAGGTGTCGCGGCGGCTATTTCAAGATGAGATAACGAGACGGCGCCCGTTTATTCGTTAGAAATGTTAATCGGGAAGCATTGGAACAAATCCGGGAAGAACTCTCCCGTGCTTGCCGACACACCCTGAGTCATTCCGTCGCAGCAGAACCAGAACATCGGTTGCGCCTGCGGTACGACCGGAGTGCCCATCCCTGCCGACACGAAGCCGTTCGTGTAGCCCTTGCTGTTCAGAATCGTGATCGCCTTCTCAAGCCGGATGGTGCCTTGAGGAAGCGGGATGCTGGCGACGCCCAACGGATGTTCGACTACCTCGGGCTGGCCGAATGAGCCATTCGAGTAAATGAGTTTCGCAGTCACACGTTTGTTCGTTCCCCAGAAGATCCAGTAGACCAGGTCGTTGACAGTTTTCGCGACGCCGGATTGGGGAGCGCCGATCGCGTTGTAAGTGGCCATCCCCGGAAATGGTTTCTGAAAAATGGCATTGGCCTGCTTGATGAGTTCAAGATAGTCTACGGCTGCTTGATCGTCCATGAGTGTCTCCTTGGTTTGAGTAGTTGAGTTTTACGAGGCGGGAAGAGTTTATTGCTTAGTGAGTTCGGCAGTCAATTTAGTCACGGCGTCAGGGCTTTGACTGGGTGTGTAGTGCTGACCTGCGAGGCCCGAAAAACAAAATCGGGGCTGTTTCTCCAAATCTATTAATCCTTCCTGCCATGTGATATAAGCCGCCTCGCGTTCTTTCCCAACTTCACTCAGGAGAATCTCCCGATGAAAAGACTTCTGCTCCTGCTCGCTCTGTTAGCGTTCAGTGCCTTCGGCTCAGTCAGTTACCCTCAGGGGCAAGTTACAGTTGGAGCTCCATCAGGAACCAGAACGCAAGGAGGGACGCCAGATCCAGTTCCGTGTCTCCCGAACAATGTCATCCCGGCTGGACACAAGTCGTGTGTGGGCTCGGACGGACGAACGTGGGTAGCACCACCCCCACCTCAGCCTGGAGCGAGCAGGGGGGTAATAGTTCCACCACCCCCAGCCTCGAACCCGCGGGTAACCCCTAACGAGCCGAATCCTTCAAATACTGAAAAGGCAGACAAAACGGCGCCGGCTGATTCTGACTCAACGAGTGTGTGGTGGACGGTTGGCGGAGTGGCTGCGATAACGGCCTTACTCGGTGCGGTGGCAGCTCTCATAAACGCTATCCGCGGCCGCAAGTAAAAGATGGCTGATTGTGATTGAACTGTCGGAAGCACAAGTTTGTGGGGAGTTGAAGCTGTCGCGGCATTACAACCACTTCAGAATTGCGCCCATAGACTTCGTAGGGCGCCTTTCAGTCCCTCACCCATCTTCCCGACACGTTTCATTCGCTTTCGTCATAACTAACAGGAAGGTGAGTCAATCCCGGAGCCCCGGCGTTTTTGCAAAACTCGGTCGCGGCCTTTCATGGTTAACACCTCAAATTCCGTCAGCACTGCCTGCACAACCCTACGCCCGTTCAGGCAGATGTGACCGTCGAGAGGGACGATGAAAACATTTGCCGAGAAAAATAAACGACGTCAGCAGAAATCATCTGGAAACCTCGCCAGGCAGAACACGTTAGCGCCTGCGGCAACTGATGAGGTACACCCCCTTCTGCACTTGGAGCGCACGATTGGAAATCAAGCGGCGCAGCGGCTGCTGCAGGAGGTAGCAAGCGTCGATGCAAAGCTAACGGTAAGTCCGCCCGAGGACATCTACGAGCAGGAAGCAGACCGCGTCTCCGAACAGGTGATGGGCATGCCTGAGCCGCAACTACAACGCATTTGGCGAGGGAAGTCGACGGAGCAACCGGATCAGGAACACGAACGCTTGCAGACCAAGCGCACGCAATCAAGCGACTCAGGACAAACTGCAGTACCGGCTATTGTCCATGAAGTATTGGGTTCACCTGGTCAACCTCTTGATCCGACGGCTCGTGCTTTTATGGAGCCGCGTTTCGGGCACGACTTTAGCAGGATTCGAATTCATAACGATTTACGCGCAACAGAGTCAGCGCAAGCGATAGACGCAGTTGCCTATACACTTGGGGAGCATATTGTTTTTGCTGCGGGCCAGTACGCACCCAATACCAGCGATGGAAAGCGGTTGCTATCTCACGAACTGACGCACTCGATGCAACAGCATCAGAGTCAAATTCACCGCAGGCCGCGTAGCGTCAAAATAGGTAAGCCTACACTAAGTACCGATTCGAAACAGGCAGAACTTAAAGCCCGTGAGATTGCGGAACTCATCAATACTGGCAAATGGAAAAAGGAAAACAACGAGCGGTTAGTGCATTGGTTGGAATTTTTCGAAGGCATCGCTCTGACAACGTTCATTTATGAATTTCAAGATGCGACTGGAAAGGAGATTACCGAGTTTGAGGGTGAAGGAAAAAAACATACCGATATATTTGCCACATCAGCCCCAGTAAATCTTATTGTACCCACGTCCGAAGCCAAGGTTGCCCGGGGTGGATTCAAGGTCGGGTATTTTGCACAGATACTTGAAGAAAGCAGTGAATCAACCAGTGTGGAGGTATATAGCGATATGTCTGCCGGCGCTGGATTCAGCATCGAACTACCAATCAAAAAAGTGGCGAAGTTTAAGTTGGGGGTAGAAGCAAAGAAGGGCCGAAAGTCAGCAGAAAAAGAGGAACAAAAAACGGCGAGCAGAAGCGGTAGAACGATCTCGCGGTCTTTTACGATCCAAAAGCTGGAGCGCGACGTGATCAACTATCAATATCTCAAGACCTATATCGCACCTACGCCGATGGCTGAGGAAGTTATTAGTACAGAGACTGGATACAACCCCGAAATTCAAACTGGTTTCCAGATTGTCCCGGATGAAGGAGGGAAACCGTGGGGCCCGTTCTGGAATGTTTATTCAGGCGGACAGGTCGAAGGTTCAGCGTTACCTCATGTTTGGAAAGTCCTTACGGCGGAACAAAAGAAGATTGCGGAAGACCTTGTGTTTGGCAAGCAATAGCAGATGGTCAAATACAAACACAGACTTGGCTATATCCCTTGTTTCGTGTGAGAGTTAACTGGAGGCGGCGATCGGAATCGAACCGATGAATAAAGGTTTTGCAGTCTTAAAAAGCCATTTTTGCTGCGTTATCAGCAGTACATCTAAGTGTGTTTCTGTCGGGGTTTCAGCACGGAGAACACCTTCTGAGTATGGCTGAGATCCGGCTAGTATTTTTGCGCTTGCACAGTTTTCTGCACAGCCTGCCAATTGAACCGGCGACCCTCTAATTACGAATCTCATTCAGCTTGTTTCCCTCAGTTTCGGTTAGTTCCTTCCTGTGCTGATTCATTAGTATTTCCCGCTGGTCTATAATCCGTCAGTACCTCTCAGTACCGCGCTGTTTCACTGAGTTGGCACACTCCCGGCACACGTCGGCTGTTAGTGTGTGGGAATCGTCCGATCCTCTATTCCTGTCGAAAGTAGAGATTACCACCAATGCTTGCAGAGGTACTTGCTTGGGGCTTCATCGTAGCCCTCTACCTTGCAGCGGTAGGCGTAATCGCCCTGCCTAAGCACTGGTATCGATTTGCCCAACTTTTACTTGGTTTCGCCACGGTTTTGGCGGACGCAAAGATTATTTACTGGGCGACCACTTCATCACATGGACTCAAGATGCGAATTGCGTGGAGTTCAGCCTCTCTTCTTGTGACGACCGGCTTTGCTATTTGGTTCATTCTTAAAGTACAGGGAGACATCAATAAAGAAGAAACGGCTGGGCCAAAGCGTGATTTTCTCGTTGCGCGATTACACGAGCTTATAAAAGAAACAGATGAATTTGATCGGAATGAGCAAGGGCCGTTGTCGGACTTTCATTTTCGAGTTGGGATCGGTAATAAAATCGAGCTGTTCTTAGGTCTATACTCGACGGAATGGGTGACGCGATTCCGGCAAAAGAAAGCCCTTGCGCTTGAAGAGATAATCAAAGAGCTTTTAGGCGGTGCGCCGATTCCGGTGTTACCCCAACCAACTCTAGAACCCCGACTCCCACTTGCAGAGCTAGAGAAGGAATACGAGATCAAGCCGTTAGAACCGAATTTCATGGACTTCGGGAGCGATCCTGTAAATGCCTACGATGACGGTAGTGGCGTTATCGTTAGAGGTGAATCACCAAAAGGTGATTCATACCCTGTTCTGACTCGCTCTTTTGGTAACGAACATCGGCTTAAAAAAGTGCGGCCGGTGAAAAGAGTGAGCTTCGCTTTGTCTTTCATTTGCTTTGATGTTGCAGCCACGCATACACCAAAGAACAACGTTACCATTCATCGCGGCGCATGGTTAACTGAAGCAGAAACCGAAATTGACTTTCCGGCAAATTGTCCGCCTCGCAGGGCTGTAATTGCTACGGTACAGGGGAGTGACAACCAAGTCTTTGCGGTCAGGCGGGATTCTGATAGTTCCTATAAGACTATCCTGCCGCTAAGAGAGGAACTGACCGGAAGCATTTACACCGTAATCATATCTCTCCGTGTCGAATCACAAAAAACGGCGAGCTTTCAATACATATTAGAAATCGTCAGAGACCCTAAGGTTGAGCTTAGACTCAATGATGTGCGTAGCTGGAAATCAACCCACCTCTAACTTCATTGAAGAAGGCTACAGCTTTTCCGCGAGGATTCATGAAATCTGGAAAGAGGCTGATGGACGGTTTCCGTGGCCCAAGCCGCAGCCACGTCCGCTGATACCTAATTTGTTAACTAGTCAGCCTGGTTCCACAGAAGAAACTATAGACCTGAGCGAGTCACAGGCGCGCAGATCGGCTATGGAGCGCGAGCAGGAAGAGAAAATCATGGAGTCGCTTAAGGACTGGGAATCACGCGCGGCTGATTGGGTGGGACGTTTTATCGGCCTTGAGGCGCGGGACAAAGTTATCAAGAGCGGCCCGTCATTCGAGGTAGGACTCAACCGTGGGCGTAAGTCCGCCCTACAGCTTATGAGACCGCCAACGCGCCGGAACAAAGAAGTGCCACCATCGCCCCCACCATTGCCATACTGGACACTATCGGACGCAGTTGGTTCGAGGATAGATGCATTGAAAAAGATATGGGAACAGGCTCGATAGACAAACCAAGAGCGGGGCAACGATCAGAACTTCAATTCGAGATCGTCGTCAATGATATTTTCGAGCGGGATTTTTGCAGCGCGAGCATAGGCCAAGAGCACAAGCACGTTCGGTACGCGTCGCCCGGACTCGAACTCGGAAAGAGGATGGTAGTAGCCCTTGAAGTTGAGCCGTTGGGCCATTTGAGATTGACTCAGGCCAAGCGAATTACGAATCGCGACTAGCTTTGCGGCGAGATATTTTACGTGCGGGTTAGCCGCGTGGCCCATAGCTAGTTCCGTCCTCGCCCGTCAATCAGGTTGGCTTCCGCATGGATCGTGTCTTTGAATCGGTTAACCACTTCAGCGAGTAGATCGATCTTGGCGAGGCTCTGCTTTCTCAGGCCCGGGCTGGTAAGAGGAAATTCAAGCTCAATAATCCGCTTGCAATCTGCTACGGTTAGAACGTAATTCCCAGTCGCTTCCTTACCATCTTTACTGGAATCAGCCAAAGCAAAAACGAATGACGGTTCACCTGTAGAGATCGGACTGAGGAAAACTCTTTTGCGGTACGCCCTGCTTTTCTGTTTCATCGAAGCTCCATAAGGTGCAGAGTTGTAGCTAAGGGGCGTTGCATCTCGACCCACTCATAGGTAGCAACGCCCCTCAGCCCCTCACCTCTGGGAGTGTGGGGCTATAAGCACAGGGAGGACTCGCTTTATATCTGCTGAAAGAAAAGACGCGCAACGGCCCGATCGATCATGGTCCGATCCATCGCGATACAAATAGATTTTTATGGACTCGCAAGACAGAGTTCGCCCTTGCTGCCGCGTGGCAGTTACATTGTCGAGAAGTGAGATCGGCTAGCGAACTACCAATCCAACGAGGGTGAGCAATAGATCGGTTAAGACGCTCGGCTCGCTTTCGCTGGTCGCTGTTGAGGAATCCGCAGTAGGTATTTCTCCCGTGGCAACCTGCGAGGCGATTGGGGAAACCTCACTTGTTGTCATTGCCGCTGGCGGTGCGGGGCTGCAAGTCGGGATCTCTCCAGCGAACGCGGAGACAGGCAGGGCACACGCTAAAATGAGCGTCGCAAATATTCGTTTCATTGGTGTTACTCCCGTTTGAGGTTAGGTGATACAAAAACTTTTGTACCTCGAAACGGCAGGAACAACAAGCCGGAGTGTTGCCAAGTCCTGAATCACAAATTAATATCCGCGTTGCAGTTCACTTTTCCTCCCGCATCACTCGAAAGGCTGATTAGGTCCAATGAGGACTCTGGCGAAGCTGGACACCTCGCACCTTCCCGCCAATGCAAGGGCATTGTTTCTGTGTGAACGCGCCTTAGAACTAAAAGAGAGAGGCGAGTTTGACGCAGCCCGCGAAGTTATGCGCCCGCTCTGGCCGCAGTTGGGCCAGCGCCCCGACACCGAAGGATTCAGTCCGACCACGACCGCCGAAGTGTTGCTCTGTGCCGGAATCCTCACTAGCTGGATTGGCGGCCAGAATCAGATCAAAGAAGCGGATGAGTGGGCCAGAGACTACCTTACTGAAAGTATGCGGCTGTTCGAAGTTGAAAAAGACGCTAAGAGAGTCGCGCAAGTCCAAACAGAGATCGCTTACTGTTACAGACGAGCAGGCGCACTAGATGAAGCGCGAATCTGGTTTATTGATGCACTGGAAAAGCTGATCATCGAAGGGAATGCGCGGGCCAACGCTCTGTTAGGTTTGTCGGTTGTGGAGTGGTCACTATCTCGCTATGACGAGTCATTCAAAATCCTCACCGATAACGCCATTCTGTTTCGGAAGATCACTAGCCACAGTCTCAAAGGTTTCTATCACAATCAGCTCGCGATGGTACTCCGCAGCGTGGCCCCGTCGCACAATCGAGACGCTTATTACAAGCGAGCGATACGTGAATATGAAGCCGCAGAGCTTGAGTTCAAGCTGGCGCGTAATACTCTGTTTCGTGCTGATGTAAACAACAACCGCGGTTTTCTACTTTATAAGCTCTCCCGCTTTCGCCAAGCGCATCAGTATTTGAACGAGGCGCGGCGGCTGGCCGTTCTCGTTAGGAACAAAGTTGTAGTCGCGCAGATTGATGATACTCGCGCTCAGGTGCTGCTTGCTGAGAAGAAATACGCCGAAGCCGAAGCCGTGGCCCGGCCCGCTGTGCTGAGTTTGCGAAAGAGCGGACACTTGGGTTTATTGATCGACACCTTGATCACTCACGGGATTGCACTGGCGCGACTCGGCAAACGTGAAAAGGCGGAGTTTAATTTTCGGGAAGCTATCGAAGTAGCACATCAGATCGGTGTGTTGAGTAAGGCCGGAATCGCTTCACTAACACTGATTGAAGAAATAGACCATCTTGCGCCGCGTGTCTTGGCCCACGCTTACCAGCAAGCAGGAGAATGGCTAACGGGCTCTCAGAGCGAAGCACTATTGTTGAAGTTCAAAGCAGCTGGGGAAAAGTTAGCCCTAGAATTACTACGCGAAAAGGAAACCACGGACACAACACCGCTTTTCAATATGCCGCGTAATCTCACGCAAGAGGTTGTGGAATTTGAGCGTGATCTGATACGTCAGGCGCTCAGCAAAGTGGAAGGTGGGCGCGTAGTAGATGCAGCGAAGTGGTTGGGAGTTAGTTATCAGCGCCTCGTACATCGAATAAGAACAAAGCATCCTGAGTTAATAAAAGAGCGGAGTCCAGTGCGCCGCCGCGCGCGTTCAAAGTAAAAAAGCCATGCCGGTAAAATCAGACTTGGACCACTTGCCGCCGTTTCCCAAACGCATACCGGAGAAACTGAAAACCATCCGCGACCACCTGAAACTGACGCCGGTAGAAATTGCTGCAAAGGTCGGCGCACGAACAGGCGCAGAGATCCTCGCCTATGAGAATGACGAAGACGATCTACTTGTGAGTGTGTTGTTTGGTTATGCGAAGATGGCGGGAATCCCCGTCGAAAACATCCTGCACGATGATCGGGATCTTTGGTTGGGCCATTGAGTGAATTAACGTCTCGGGCGAGATGGGCACGTTATGTGAGGGACGCTAGGCGTGAGGGCGGCAGCTATCCCGCAGACTTGCCGCTCTCATGTACCCCGCTTCGATTTCCGCGAACTTCTCTTTGTAGATTTTCGGCGCGCTTTAATTTCGTGAACCAGCGTAGGATAGTCGAATCGCTGATTAGCGTAATCTGCGAGAACGTCGCGAAAACGGTCAAACTGCTTGCGCGCGGTCGGTAATAAGCTTGGAAGATTGACATGAATAAAGTGCGTCAGTCGTGCGTCAGGAGCGTTTCCCACTCGGATATCGTGATAACCGAGCAGATCTTTGTGACTGACCTGTTCCGCGAGCGGCGCTTCCGAATATGGATACAGTTGATTGTACGTCTGATGCGTGATGACTCCGCACGGATTCAGCACATTGAATAGTGATATATGTATGCGGCGCGCAATGAGAACGGGAACAAGATTTAGCGAACAACACTTCAAGAGCAATTCGCGAACTTCGGTTCTAGCAGGATAGAACCACTCTCGGATGTTCTTTAATTCTAGTCCGGCAAAGCCAGCTCCGTTGTACTGTACAAGAAAATCCAACTCGCCCGATGTGGAATTTCCGCTAAGGAAGGTAGGTGGTTCAACCTTACTGTATGGGGTGCTGTCGTCATGATCGTCGAGATCTCTAAAATGACCAAGAAACTGAAGGGTGCTTTGTGCGGACAAGGCTCTGAATGTTGCGATCTCAAGGGTTTGGCCAATTCGTGTAGTGAGATCGCCTTTTCGATTCATCAGAGGTGCGAGGATTGCGAGTCTGGCTTCGAGTGAAGCTGGATCTACATCTGGAAGATGGAACCACGCCATTCCGTGATGCAATCGTTTGATAAGCAAACCTCGCTCAACCATAGAATGTCTAACTTCAGTCAGAATATGCGGGTCCACCCTCATGTGACCTGGACCTGCGTCGGAGATTTTTTGTTCTATGGTGGGGGGGTTAGGTAAGTGAGGCAAGGTACCGCCAAAGTGTTTATTCCTGTTTTACGCTCGCGTATGGGTTCACGCTGGGCGTGAAGCTCGCTACTGAAGAGTCGAACTCCCGGCAAGAGGGATCATGGGTAATCAACGCAAGATTCCGTGTTGCTCGGATTACAGCGTTTGATCCGCATCGCCATGAGAAATGTGCCGCGAAGTACACCGTGCTTTTGTAAGGCGCCGCCGACCGCGAGTAACGCAGCGCACGGCTGATGGTTATGAGGGCTTGCTTGATCGATACGTGCGACCCGAACTCGGATCAAAACGGGTCAACCAGCTTGAGACTCCCGATATTCAGCGACTCTACGCAGCCATGCAATGACAAAAGAGTCTCAGCGCACGGATTGTGCGCCACACTCACGCGGTCCTGCGTCAAGTGCTCGAACAAGCTGTTGAATGGAAGCTGATCCTTCGCAACCCTGCCGACTTGCTGAAGCGCAAGCTGCCAAAAGTATCCGAAGCCGAACGTCGCGTATTAAATGAAATTGAAGCTGCCGCATTCCTCAAAGCGTGCAACGAGAAGCCGCACGGGTTGATCTTCGAGTTTGCTTTGCTTTCGGGAATGCGTCCCGAAGAATACCTCGCGTTGCAGTGGCGAGATCTCAATTTTGAACGCAACACAGCGCAAGTGCGTCGGTGACGACTCTAATCTGGCCCATTATCCCGCTAAGTTGTTGAATGGTTGAGGTTATCTTTGGAGGCGGCGATCGGAATCGAACCGATGAATAAAGGTTTTGCAGACCTCTGCCTTACCACTTGGCTACGCCGCCACGGACTGTCAAACGCAGAAGGCGGAGAGATGAAGTAAGTTTAACCGAAAGCGTAAACGCCTCGAAAGCGCGAACGCTCTCACCCTCCATCCCACCGCCTTAATCTTGAATAAATGGAGCGGGAGACGAGATTTGAACTCGCGACCCTCGCCTTGGCAAGGCGATGCTCTACCACTGAGCTACTCCCGCTCACTAAGAAAATCGCAGACCCCAAAGAGGTGGGGCCAAATGTACCCCCTTTTCGTACCCCTCGTCAAACACGCCTGGAAAATCGAAAACTCTACTCATCTCCACCGTAATTCGGCGGGCCTCATTCTTCCTGGGCGCGCGTCATTCTTCACAGTCTGCCAGGTAACGAACGCTATGAACTCATGATGCCTGCTGGGTTTGCCGCTGAATTGTATCCAGTAATTGAAAGGCCAGCTCCTTTTCATCCCGGAGCTGCAGTTTACTGTGTTCCGCCAAAGCCAACTCAGTATCGTGCAAATCAAGATACACCAGGCCCAGGCAATAGTGTGCCCGCGCGTTGTCGGGATCTATGACAAGCGATTGCCGAAAGGCTTTTATTGATTCCGCATAGCTTCCTATGTGGAAGTAGGCAAGCCCGAGATCATTACGCAACTCCGCGTCCTGCGGCGCCAACACAATTGCCTTTGTATAGGCTTTCAACGCTTTAACAAAATCGCCCTGCTCGTCGTAAGCGGCCCCAAGATTTGCATAAGCGACTACAAAATTCGGCTGTATCTGCAGCGCCGCCAGGTAGCTCTTAACCGCTTTATCAAGCAGACCCAGTTTGCGGTATGCAGAGCCTAACTCGAGCCGGGCCTCTGCGAATTCCGCATCAGCGCGTACGGCTAGTTTAAATTCCTCCAGAGCCTGCCGATGGAAACCGTCTGTTGCCAGGCGCACGCCGGCTTCAAAATGCTTTTGCGCATCGGCCAGTGAATGCTGTTCTTCTCGTGTAAGCCTGGTAAAGATGTTGCCTAGCATCGTATCCTCTGCAACTCTGAAGACCTCAGAACTCACTGACGGAAAGCACGGGAATCCCTCCGAGTCGTAAAGCCGTCCTGACCTTTTCGCGATCCAATTGGAGCCAGGATGTGCCGCTACCGGAAGATGTGAAAGTAGGGGCCAAAAATCCTCCCGTACTATCGAACTTCGCGACCACAAACGCGCCTAGAGAGGTGCCGTTGCCGCCGCCGCTGCGGTCCAGGACTCCGCCGCCAAGCACGAGCACCAGACCGTCGAAAGTCTGACTTCCGTTCATCGAGAGGGTCCCGGTAACAACCAGCAGGCCTTTACCGCCGGAGTTGGGAAGCGAAACATCTCCGTCGACAAACGTGAAGAGCCCGTTTGTAGTGCCGGTCCCGAAATCCGTCGGGGCAGCATCGCCGGCGGCGGTATTGAAGTATCGATCGCAGCTTGAACTCATGCCGCTGCTGCACCCTTCATACTGCTGCTGAGCGGCCAGGCGGAGTTGATTTACGAATGCTCTCGCGCCAAAAACAGGATCGGAAGTTGTTTGCAGCCATTTTGGTAAAGTGCCAACATCGGTCGGCATCGTCACCTGCTTCAAGACCGGTGTAAAGCCCGTGGGATCACCCTGCACTGCCGTCGGATTATTACTCTTCAACGTAGAGAGATTTGTGTAATCAGGCGTTGTAGTGACAAGGAAAGCAGGCAAAGGGTCGCCGCCGGCATTGTCGACGCCCGAATACACATAATTCGCGCTGTTACCGATCGATACCGTCGACGCGGTAGTTGAATCATTACCGGCGCCTCGAACCACAAAGGTTGCCGGCGGATCGTAAGTGATGCCGAAACGACTGACCATCATCTGCATACTCTTCGAAGCGCCACGTGGGCCGAAGCCAACGACTTTGACAATCAGGCGGGCAGGCTCGGGGGAGTTAACGACGGTTTGTAGCGTCGTGACTGTGCCATCAACCGGTAATTGAAGACTCTGAGCAGGCATCGTAAACAGCGTGCCGACCCCGGGGATCTCAATTGTTTGCGCTGAGAAGTTAAGCGAGACGATACTGGTGGTCGCTGTAATGGAACCTGAGAACGTGCCTTTTATAGAGACTGAAACCGGCATGCTGCTTCCGACCAGCAGTGGTCCAGTTTCAGTAACTTGCAGGGTAAACGTGAGGGGCTGTGTGGCAAACGAAATCGAGGTATTGTTTTTCACTCCCGAGAAGGTAAATGAGCCCAGAGTCGGATTTCCATTGGTCGTGATATTAACCGAAGCCTGCGACGTGTAGCTGACTGAGACGCCGCCACCCAGAGACAAGTTTGTTGTGCTTGTGCTGAGGGAGTTGCTGTTGAATCCGCCCGCAGTGGAAAAGATCACTTCCCTGGAACTATCCGGATCGCTGATGCCCGTGATCGTATATGCCATGCCGTCGACCGGTGAATAATTGGGACTCAGCGTCACACGATCGGGAGTGCCCGTCGTCGGGTAGTTGTAGACGAGCCAGCGCGATAGCTGCGGCACGCCCGAACTCGGATTGTTTGAGGTGCCGACGTTGATGGCATTCTTGAAGTTTATTTTTGTGCCGTCGTTTGGATGCGGCGCAACGTTCCCCCGCAAGACATTCAGCGCCTCCTGCAGTCCGGCTTCAGCCGCGTAATAAGCCTGTATCTCGTCGGTTGAGCTGATCGCGTTTGTCGCCGAGCTGGTAGTGGCCGACAGCAGCGCAAGAGCGCCGGCAAGGACCAGAAGCGACACTAGAAGCATGGTAATGAGGGCTGCCCCACGCTCTGTGTGGTGACGGATTTTTTTGCCGGCAGGTGCTGCTGTGAGTTTGGGATGCATGAACACTCCTGGTCTCGATTCTCAGTAGTTACCAACATCCGCGTTTCGCAGGTACACGTCCGATACAAGTTGAACGCGTGAGACTGGCTGATAGCCCGGGGAACCCAGCGCGCCGCGTGCTGGTAGCTCAACACAAACGCTGATGACTACGTATTTCGTATCGCTCTTTTGCGTCACCTCAGGTGAAGTGGTTGTGATATCGCAGTTGGTGCTGGTTGCCGTGTAGCTGATTTTCGCGGGAAAATAACGGATGTTGAGAGTGTCAACGCGGTTCGCCAGCACTGTTGTCTGGTTTTGCGTTCCGATGTCGAGACGCACGATATAGCTGTCGCTGCCCGCGGAGTAGAGTGAATACTTCACATCTTCGTTTCGATCGTTGATGCTGTTGCTGGTTGTTTGGCCGTCGAACGCATTGAGGTTTGACCTGACGCGAATAGCGGTTGCGGTCGAGTCTGCTTCGACGAGGCCATTATTCGCGAGACCAAATCCGGTGTTGGCGATCTCGCGCGTCATGATATTCAAGGCACGTTGGGCATCGGCCAAAGCGTCTGTCTTCTGGTTCTCACGCGCGCGCACATTGAAAGAGCCGGCAAGTAGATTGCCGGCGAGCCCCAACACCGCGAGCGTGATTGCCATTGCGATCACCAATTCGATGAGAGAAAAACCAGCTTCAGGATTTCGCGTGTTTTGTGTTGCCATGAACCACCTTCCGCGACAATTCAACCGAGATTCGAACCAGCTCCTGAGGTTGTGCGCTTCGTATAGAGAATGACCTGGCCACGCAGCCATCCCTCGTTCCCTTCATAAACCGAACCGGTAGTAGTGCGCCCTTGAGGGGTGACGACGATCTTCACGGTTTTCAAAGTAGAGCTGACGTCGGCGACTGTAATGTCGACCGTGTACGTCTGCGCTGATCCACCCGAACCAACCGTCACGACTTCAGATGATGAAATGCAAGCGGTGAAAGGGTCAGCTCGCAGTTGCTCCAGTTTGCGCTGCGCCACTGTTATGGCTCCGGCGCGAGTTGCGGCCGCAGAGTTGTACTTCATGGCATACACGCAAAGAGGAACGATGCCGGTAAGAACAACTAAAAACAGCAGCAGCGCGATACAGGTCTCGATGAGAGTAAAACCGCCATTCGCTTGTTGCTTTGTATGTATGCTCATGCAGCCTGCCTTTGTACTACTCAATTCGTTACATTCACTTGAAGCGTGATCGAGGAGCCGCACTGTGAAGTGAAAGTGACATTGAATGGACCACGCAAGGTGTTCTTCGAGGTGATCGAAAAGTTCGAGCCTGAGGAGACGCTTTGCGAAGCCGGTGAAACTGTCAGGTTGGAAGGGACGGATGCCACCACCAGAGTGGGGCTGGTCATGCTGACCAGAACGCTGCCGGTCGTGCCGCCATTTTTCCTGATCGAAATACTTGTCGAACTCAGGTGGATGGTACAGGACGGTGGTCCCGAGTCTCCTCCGATTCCGCCGCCGGATAAGTCCATGCAGGGAGTGTTGTCAGTGGTTCCGGTGCCTCCAACGACGGCGCGGCTGTTGATGCCGTCAGCTGAATTCAAATTGTTACTGTAGACAACGTTCGGCAGGTCGGGTTGCTGATTTTCAACGGTCACGTCGCCCGATCCGGACACGTCAACACTCAACCCGTTTCCGAGCGTGTCGCTGACCGAGAAAGTCGTTACGCATGATGCTCCGCTGGTTAACGTGCGACCGCGCCAGTTGAAAGTCACATTCGGTAGTTCCGAACTTGCCAAACGAACACCGTCCTGAAAACTGAACGTTCTGCTGGTTGGACTTCCGGCAGTGTTGAAGTCCATCGTAACGGTGTATGTCCTGGTGTCGGTGAAGGTAACGCTTGTAGTCCCGTGGCGCCGGACAGCGTCGACTCTTGCCTTTTCCATGAATGAAGCCAGTTGTCTGATGGAATTTTGCACGCGCATGGCAGAACGGGACGATCTGATCTGGATCACGGTAAATGCCGAAACGACGCTGACGATCGCCATGACGATGATCAGCTCGATCATGCCGATACCGCGATTCTGTTGCCGTAGGTTCCGTCGCATAGGTTTGAAATTACGTGAGTACGAGGTTGAGTTTTGGTGTCAGTATTAAGAGGCAGCCCGGCGAAGTGAGTTAGAAGCTGTAGCAGGTCAGGCGCGAGGCTTTGTTCTCTGGTGGTTGGATTTCACCAGGATCCACAGTGGACATGATAGTGAGGATGACACCACTTGCGCATCAGCAGGTACTACCTTTTTTTCAGGTTAATACATACCAGGATGAGAACGAGCGGTGTGGTAGAAACCTCCTGGAGGCAAGTAGTACAAACGGACTACTTGATGAAGGCGGTGATGTCCGTCGCCGGCTGTTTAGTTTGCTTTGCCCAGCCCGTGTTTGAGCGCGTACATCGCTAGTTCGAGACGATTTTCGAGTTCGAGCTTGCTGTAGATCGATGAGAGGTGATTGCGCAGGGTGTGTTCGCTCATATTCAGATGCCCTGCGATTTCCTTGTTGGTGGAGCGCCCGTGCGTGATTATGACGTCGATAATTTCACGCTCTCGGGGAGTAAGACTCGCAATCCTGGCCGCTTCCGGTGAAGTCTCGCCACTGAGCGGGTTCAGCAGCTTGCTGAAAATGCGGCCCGTACTGGCTCTATCAAGCCAAATCTCGCCTCGGCATACACATTTTATTGCCTTGAGGATAATGTCGGCCGACTCTTCCTTTTGGACGATGCCCCGGGCGCCCGAAAGCATGGCGCGGTCACGCGTTTCTGTATCTCTCACTCCCGTGAGGACAAGTACAGGTGCTTTCGTTACCTTGAGCAAGTCCGACATCGAATCAAGACTATTAATGCCGTGCAGATCGATATCGAGGAGGATAATGTCCGGGCGTTCTTTTTCGGCGACGCCTAATGCTTCGGGCATGTCTGAGGCTGTCCCGATGACCTTCATACCTGGCCCATCACTTTCAATCAACTTCACCAACCCCCAGAGGAAGCTTTGATGATCGTCGACAAGCAAAAGCCGGATGGGGTTCTCTGTTGCTTCGCTCATTCCTTCTCTCTACATCGGGATAGTGACGGAGACCATTGTACGTCCATCATCGTTCACTGTAACCGCGACTCGTCCACCCAGGGCCACCGCACGATCTGTAATTGAGCGAGGCGTGAAGGTCTTGCCTCCGTCCAGGCCGGAAGACTCGTTCTCAATATCGAGGATCATGTCGCCATTACGAGACATCATGCTAATCGTGGCCGTGGAAGAAGCAGTATGCCGTTTAATGTTGCTCAATCCTTCCTGCACGATCTGAAAAATTTCGGCTGCTAATCGATCGTTGATGTTAATCGCAGCAGGTGCCTTAACCTCGACTTCAATATCGTACAATTCGCCGAATTTCCGGGCGTGTCTCTGTACCGAGGAAATAAGGGCATTCACGAAATCACTCGAACCCCGGTCTTGTAGCTCGCCCACATAAGTGCGTAAATCGTTGATGACGGAATTGGTTTTTTCGGCTAACTCCGCGAGACCGGCGGAAATCGGATCGTCGTCGTCAGGTACTTTTCTCCGTAAGGCTTCCAGGCCGAGTTTTAGACCGATGTAGGGTTGAATCGCACTATCGTGTATGTCCCGTGAAATTCTCTGCCGCTCGTACTCCGACGCTTCTGACGCAAACCGATCCACCAGCCGCACGTTATCAATCATCGGCATGACGTGCTCTATTACCTGTCGTAAAAAATCGATATCTGAATCCATGAAACGCCGGCGCTTTGACGTGAGATAAAGTCGACCGGTGAAGGTCTTGCGTTGGTAGACCGGAATACTCACGAAGGAGTCGGTTTCGAGCAGATCGGCTACCCATGCGCATCTTTCGGCGGTGTCTTTCAAACGCTCGCCCGACAAGAAATCGGAGATGGAGTACGATACCTCTTTAAGCCACAACTTGTTTGTATTCCTATGGAAGATAACAGCCCATTCTGACGGCCACGCGAGCAGTAGTTGTTCACCTTCAACGCCGACGGCTTCCGCGCGGTTGGCGAGCTCAGGATGCCGCCGGTCAACTCGCCTCAGGACATATTCCTTCGCGATTGGACTCGTGTTGATAAGAATACAAGTGTCGGCATCATAAAAGTCGCGCAGCTTGGTGATAATTGAGCCAATCGTCTGGTCAACTCCGAAGCGCGGATTTGATAGCCGGCTGACGTCTTTGAGCAGGGCCAGCCTGCGTTTATGCGTGATCTCGGAACCACCCCAGTACGCCATCAGGTAACCAATGGCGGCAAGGTAAACCGCCCGTAACAGGAAGCGGTTTGGTTCGATCGGAGTGGGCGTCGTAACGTATCCAACCGTCACAAAAAGAATCGACGAGACGATGGTGACCTTTAAGCCCGCACTGTAACCCGAACGAAACGAGGCCACCAGAATTACGAAGAAAAAGAAGAAGAAGAAGAGGCTGTTGGTCCCACTGCTGAGGGAGATAAGGACCAGGTACCAGGCAACATCTATCCAGTGCAGCGGGATACCCCGGAGCAACGATTGCTGACCGCGGGAAAGAACATAAACGATTCCGCTGTAGAGGGTGTATAAAGCAAGTGCGGCATAGGTAACGTTGACCAGTCGATCCGGCTCAGATGGATCGAAGTAAATGATGATGAAAGCCGAAAAGGCCAGAATAAACCTGGTGAGGTTGACCAGCCTTTCGTCCAGCGAATCGATGGTTTGCCTATCAATCATCCGAGCGCCTGTTTTCACTCCCCGGGCATTATAGGCCATTGCGTCTGACAACGGCTGAGGTATCCGCAAAGCTTTTACTCTGGAAAGCTGTTTCCATTCTCCCTCTTTAATGAGTGTCACAAAGTCATGGCGGTCGATATGAAGCGACCGTCCTTACGGAACACTGTCAAAAGCAGTGGACCACAAACCGACTGTGTACGCTCCAGATGGCCGTGCCCCGTCCTCTGAAACAGGAGAAGAAAATTGAAATCCCGACTCCCCCAACCGACTAATTCGAACTGGCGTCGCACTATCACGCTCGCCTCAATCATTGTCGTCGCTGTCTCGCTTTTGACGACCACCGGTTACATGGCAGCGCCAAACACCGGCGCTATCTTCACTACCGGCTCCAGTTGCGATGGGACCAACATCAATATCTTTACCAGCAAAAGCGACGTGTATGTCGATGGTGGACCAGCCCACGAAGGCGCGGCAGGACTGCCCGACGGCTTCTATTATATTCAAGTGACTGAGCCAGGCGGCGCCTTGCTGGGAACCAGTGTCGGAAGCGCAACTCCAACTCCAATGCACGTCACGAACGGCGAATTTGACCAGTGCTATCAACTTGAAGCCGTCGTAATCAAAGCCAGCGACAGCACTCCCGGTTATGACGACACCACCAACGGCGGTGGCGAATACAAAGTCTGGGTCAGCCCGAACTCTGATTTCTCAGGCGCCAAAACCGACAATTTCAAGGTAAAGGTTGACGTACCTGCCAATGGCACGCTCAACGTCAACAAGTTCTACGACGCTAATGCGAATGGCCTGAACGATGACGGCCAGCTAATCACCGGTTGGAAAATTCGAATCATTGACGACCTGGAACTGTTTCGCTTCACACCCGTGAGCGTCATCGTTGCTCCGGATGATTACGTCGTTTCGGAATTCGATCCAGCGGAGACAAACTGGATTCACACAACCGCGAACCCGGTGAACGTCACCGTCGATGCCGGTGAAACAGAAACAGTCGAGTTTGGCAATCTGTGTCTCGGACCCGGTGGCGGCCACACCCTCGGCTTCTGGTCCAACAAAAACGGACAGGCGACGTTGAACGATGGTGGATCGGCCTGTTCTGAGCTAGCGCTCCTGAATGGCTTGTACCTGCGCAATGCCGGCGGCGCTCGCATGAACTTCGGATGCGATTACACCGCGTTCAGGAACTGGCTGTTAAGTGCGACGGCTACAAACATGGCCTATATGCTTTCGGCCCAGCTTGCAGCGATGGAGCTTAACGTTGAAGCCGGTTTCGTCAATGGCAGTGCTCTCGTCTATGCGCCGGGCACGAACAGCGCGAACAGCCTCGGCTTTGCGACGATCACCAACTTGATGTCGGAAGCGAACGCGGAACTTACGTTACATGGAACAGCGTTGGCGGGTGATTCCTGGAGAAGCTATCAGGAGGCGCTCAAAAACGCTCTCGACAAAGCAAATAACAACCAGACGTTTGTACAAGCAACTCCGTGTCCGTTTACGTTCTGAGCCTCGGCGGGTTCTTTGATAGAGAGTAAGCAGACCGCGGATAACGCGGAAAAAGCACGGATTGAAAAAGCAGTAGGAAAGAAGTGACAAACGGCGCAATGCGAAAGGGGATTACCCAGTAACATTGCGCCGTTGTTTTAACCCTAAGTCTCACGCCGGTACCGACGCGCAACCGTCGAGTCTATGTCCGGCAGTCTAAGCACACGCGGTCCTCACGTCAATCATTTCACCCGAAATAAAACACCCCACCGTTGAGTGTTGACATCCACCTCCATCTTTACTAACTTGCAGAACCGATCCAAAGTCTCGTACGAGACAACCCCTACAACTGTCCCTGCAACTGCTGCTACTCGCGGAGGTGTGCGCCATGAGAAACCAATTCAGAACGTTTTCCGTCTCACTCGTCCTTCTATTAATGCTCGGCGTCGTCAACGCTCAGCAGGGCTACAAAAAACCGCCAAAAGAAGTGCTCGACATTCTCAACGCGCCTGTCACGCCCGGCGCCTCCGTCAGCCCGACGCGCGACAACATGCTGCTGACAACAGCCCTGCGCTATCCGCCACTCGCGGATCTTGCGCAACCGATGCTCCGGCTCGCCGGCCGGCGCATCAATCCAGCTTCAAACTCGCCGCATCGCTTGCAGTATTCAGTCGGACTGACACTCAAACGCATCGCCGACGGTTCTGAAGTTCAAATACAAGTTCCACCGGGCGCGAAAATCAGCGGTATCGAGTGGAGCGACGACGGCAAACACTTCGCTTTCCTGAACACCACCGCGACGCGCGTCGAGCTCTGGGCCGGCGATGCCGCGACCGGCAAGATTCACAACGTCAAAAACGTGCAGGTCAACTCAGTGCTCGGCACCCCAATCACGTGGTTGCCCGACAACCGCACGCTGCTGGTTCAACTCGTGCCGCCGTCGCGCGGCGCTGCGCCGGCGCTGCCGCCAGTTCCACCCGAACCAATCACGCAGGAGAGCTCCGGCCGTCCTGGCCCAGTCAGAACTTACGAAGACTTGCTGAAGAGTCCGCACGACGAGAACCTCTTCGAGTATTACGCCACGTCGCAACTCGCACTCGTAGATCCCGCGAGCGGCAAGACTACGCCCATCGGCCCGGCAGCGATCTTTCAGTCGATCGATCCGTCGCCGGACGGTCATCACCTGCTCGTGACGCGCGCCCATCGACCGTTCTCGTATCTGTTTCCGGATTTTGCGTTTCCGAAAGATCTCGAAGTCTGGGACATGAAAGGCAAGATGGTTTACAAAGTGGCCAGCCTGCCACTCGCCGATCAGGTTCCGATCGACGGCGTGATCACCGGACCGCGCTCGGTGCGCTGGACGCCGAACGAACCGGCGACGCTGGCTTGGGTCAAGGCGTTGGACAACGGCGATCCGAAAAAGAAAGTCGCGCATCGCGACAGTGTGTTGCTGCTCAAAGCGCCGTTCACGGGCCAACCGGTCGAGATATTCAAAACGGAGCAGCGCTTCGCCAACGCGAGCTTCACCGATAAAGGCCTGATGTTTATTTCCGACTACGATCGCGACAAGCGTTGGGTCAGAACGTTCATCATCGATCCCGCTAAACCTGAGACTCCGGCGAAGATGATCTGGAGCCGCAATCAGCAGGACCGTTACAACGATCCGGGAACGCCGGTCACCCGAGTCGTCAACGGCCAGCGTGCGATCACGCAAAACGGCGATTCGATCTACCTGATCGGCAACGGTGCTTCGCCTGAAGGCGATCGCCCGTTCCTCGATCGCTTCAACTTGCAGACGCTCAAATCCGAACGTCTCTTTCGCAGCGACGCCAACGCTTACGAGAACGTGGTTGCTTTGTTGAGCGACGATGCGACGCAGTTCATCACGCGTCGCGAAACGCCGACCGAAGCGCCGAATTATTTCGTTCGCAGCAGCATTACCGTCTTGAATGCGGGAGTGAGCCCACGCGCGTTAACGAAGTTTCCCGATCCGATGCCGCAGTTGCGCGGAATCAAGAAACAGCTCGTCACCTACAAACGCGCGGACGGCGTGCCGTGTTCGTTCACGCTCTATCTACCGCCCGGTTACAAAGAGGGAACCAGGCTGCCCACCGTTGTTTGGGCCTATCCGCTCGAGTTCAACGACGCGAACACCGCCGGACAGATTACCGGCTCGACACAACGCGCCACGTCGATTACTGGTCCGTCGCACCTGTTTTTCCTGCTCGAAGGCTACGCGGTGCTCGACAACGCGACGATGCCGGTGGTCGGCACGCCGGAAACAGTCAACAACACGTATATCGAACAGGTCGTGATGAGCGCGAAGGCCGCGATCGACAAAGCTGTCGAGCTGGGCGTGACCGATCCGGATCGCGTCGGCGTTGGCGGCCATAGCTACGGCGCGTTCATGACGGCAAACCTGCTGGCGCATTCCGACTTGTTCCGCGCGGGCATCGCTCGCAGCGGCGCTTACAACCGCACGTTGACGCCGTTTGGTTTTCAGAACGAACGGCGAACGATCTGGGAAGCGCCGGATCTCTATTTAAAGGTGTCGCCGTTTATGTTTGCGCAAAAAGTGAACGAGCCGATGCTGATGATTCACGGCGAGGCTGACGACAACACGGGCACGTTTCCGATTCAATCGGAACGAATGTACCAGGCGTTGAAAGGCCAGGGCGCGACGGTGAGACTCGTGATGTTGCCGCACGAAGCGCATGGTTACGCGGGGCGCGAAAGCATCGAGCACGTGCTTTACGAGATGATCGCCTGGTTCGACAAGTACGTGAAAAACGCGCCGCCGCGATCTAACAAGGAGACGACGGATCAGAGCGCGAAGTAGTTGCGGAATAAATCGATCGATGGTGGGTCGGTGAGGACTACTGTGACTACATCGAATCGGTAAGGCGAATTTTCGAGATCGAACAAGTGTCGATAAGCCCGGGCGGCGCGCGCGATCTGGCGGCGTTTGCGCAGGTCGACGTTTGCTTGTGGCGGTGCGAACCAGTCAGAGCTGCGGGTTTTTACTTCGATGAAGCAGAGCGTGTTTTGATCGTAAGCGATGAGATCGATCTCCGCGTTTACGACTGCGCCGCGCAGGTTGCGACCGACTGGAAGCGTGAAGTTTGCGGCGACAAAGCGGTAGCCGAGTTGATCGAGATACGCGGCAGCGTACTGCTCGCCTAATTTGCCGAGTTCAATGCCGGGTGAGGTTGGCATAAAAGATTTTCTAACCTTCGAAGAGTTTATTCGTCGCGATCGTAAGCGACCGTGAGCCAGTGTTTCACCTCGTCGTCGATATCGTCGAGTGAGGCGATCGGAATGCGGTGCGTGATCCGATCTTTTTTGGCGAAGCCACCGGTATCGATAAGGCGTCCGGTCGGTTTCATGTCGCCGAGCGCAAAACCGAGATCGATCCGCGTCTGCGTGGTCGGTTTGATTTGCGCGAAGACGTGATTGCGATAAAGCGGCACGATCGTCTGACACGGGCACGCCTTCGCTTCCTTGCCGGTCTTCAATCCCAGCTTCAGCAACGCATCGTAGATCGGGCGCAGATGCGCTTTGCCGGCCGAG
>Ga0105248_10001170_pt1 | contig 29303 bp, 20 predicted proteins | sample KBSS34metaG_FD_81524 | JGI IMG/M metagenome (GOLD analysis project Ga0105248, IMG submission 81524) | Switchgrass rhizosphere microbial communities from Kellogg Biological Station, Michigan, USA - KBS S3-4 metaG | ecosystem: Host-associated > Plants > Roots > Rhizosphere > Soil | place... | reverse complement strand
GGAAGAAATGCCGGGCGGCAAGGACTACACCGACAAGTACAAGAAGCGCTTCAACGAAGACGTACAGACGTACTCGCCGTATGCGTACGACGGCGCGATGGCGATGTTCGACGCGATGAAGAAGGCGAACTCGACCGACCCGGCGAAGTACCTGCCTGTGCTGGCGAAGACCAACATGGCGGCGGTGACGGCCAAGGACCTCGCGTATGACAGCAAGGGCGACCTGAAGAACGGCGGCATCACGCTGTACAAGGTGGTTGACGGCAAGTGGACGACGCTGCAGAGCGTGGGCGGGAAGTAACGCGCGAAGCAGGTTGAAGGTTGTGGCACGACGGGCAGGAGGGTTGGGCGTAGACGCCTGATGACTGTGCAGCGTGCCAGAAGCCGGGGCCCCGTGAGCTTGTGACTCACGGGGCTTTTTTATTGGTGGTTTGCGGATGGGAGTTTGCGGCTTGTTGCTTGCCGCGACTGCGGCGCAGTACGTTGCAAGCATTCAACCGTCTCCTTGCGTTGCGAGCGCCGCGCGCGGCAAACCTGGCGGCGGACCATCGTCCGGCAGTGCGAAAACCGGCATCGACGTCGGGCATCGAAACGTGCGCAGCACATCGCTCGTCAGCGGATTTGCGACGCCGCTTGCATTGGCGAGATCGAGTACCGCGTGGCGACCGTCGAAAATGAACGACACGCGCGTGCGTCCCGAAGTAGCGGTATCGGCGATGGCGCCTTTGTCCAGCAGATGCAGCAGTGCCCACGGTCCATCGGCGGTGAGTGTCGATGTATCGGGGCGGATGCGCGGACCGGCGGATAGCTCTGCATGCGCGCCGCCGCGCGGGCCGGGCCAGGCAGCGGTGAAAGGCCGCACCGGGCCATGCCGATATAGATCGGTCTGGCCGTCGATGTCGATCAGCAGGTCCGTTATCGTCGCGTCGAGATTCACGATGCGGATCTCGGTATCCCAACGCACCTGCTTCTGGCTCGCCGCATCGAAGAACACGGCGCGGATCGCCTGCGCGTGCTGGAACGGCTCGAGGTCGGGTCCTTGTACCGGCTCCGTCGAACCGGGCAAGGTCTTGTAACGCCAGGGCCGCGAGCGGGTATCGACGAACTGCGCGAGATTCTTCGTGAAGAAGTCGTCGAGCAGACCGCCCAGCGCAAATACGCGCGTGAAATCGTCGATGCGGATATCGCGCGCGGCGTCGCGCATGAACGGATAGTTGCCTTCCACCGCGAGCCGGCACGTGTCGCCGATCACCGCGTCGAGTTGACGCGACAGCAGATGGCCGATGCCGGCGTTGACTTCGCGCGAGCCTTGCGTCGCAAGGCCGCGCAGTACATCACGTAATGGCGCGGGCAGCGTGTCGGCGAGCAGTTTCAGGCGTGCGGCGCTATCGCTGGCAGGCGGCATGCTGTGATTATTGAGCGCGAGCTCCGCGGCGCTTAGCGCGTTGAAGTGGTCGTTCAGCAGCGCGACGATGCCGTCGAAGCCTGTCTTGCCGCCGGGTGTTATGGCCGCTTGTGCGACCGCCGACGGCTCGGCGCTGCCGCTGACGATTTCGCGTAGTGCGCCAAAACGCGCATCGACCAATTCACGTTCCAGCCGCGCTTCGGAGCGCACGCCGAGCCACGCGCCGGTGTTGCGGCTCAGTTGCGCGCCGGCTTTCTGCAGCAGCGATTCGTCCGCGGCACTGGCCGGCGGTTGAGTCAGCGATGTCTCGCGCACCACCGCTCGCACGAGCCGCGCGAGTGGGGAATCGGGCGCGGCGAAGCTGCGCAGCGTGCGCAGGCTGGCGGCGAGATTCATATCGGCGACGGTGCGAAGATCGCCGAGAAAAGTGTCCCACTCGCGCGCATAGTCGAGCAGATATTGACGGCGGATCGCCATGGTGAGCGGATCGTCGTTTGTATCGGCGAGCGTTGCGCTGGCCGCGCCTGGCGGAGCGGTTTCCCGCCTTGCGGCGGCCGGCAGGTCGGGGGTCGGGTTCGCCGCTGGCCAGGAAGGCGCGCGGCCCATGACCCACGCGTCGTCTTCGCGTGCGGTGTGGACGAATTCAGGCAGGCGCCTGTCGAACAGATCGCGATAACCGTCGAACGTGTACAGGCCAGGCACACCGCGCGCAAGCGATGCGCCACTTGCACGCGCGAACAGCGTGCCGGCCTGCGGGCCGAGCGCGCGCAGCAACGTGAAGTCGTCCGGCGCTTCGCGCTGCATCGCCGTTTTCGCGCGCTCGTATAGACGCTGCGTCGCGTTGTTGCCGTCGAGAAACGCACGGGCGCGGTCGACCAACGTGTCGTCGCGTAGTGCGGGCGCCTGCACGATCCGCTTTCCGGAGAACAGCCGTGCGAGGTGATCGGCCAGCGTTGGGTCGCCACCGACTGCGCCGTCATCCGCTTTGACCGAGTCGTCGTGAAGCCATGTGCGGATGTCGGCAGCGGAGAACTTTGCGGGGTCCGACAGCATCAGGTAGACACGTAGCGCGTCATAGGTCGTCTTCGGATCGTTGCGCGCGATGCCTTGCCGGATAGCGTCTTCGAGCCGACGCACGAGGTGCGGCAGCAGGATCTGATCGGCTAACGCATCGTAAGTGCGCCCGCTCTGCGCGGCGATGTCGCGGGCGGTGAACAGGCCGTACAGGAACGAGCGCTCCGGTGTGGCCAGATCGAGGCCGGGATAGGTCGGCAACGCCTGTGCTTCGCTTAATGCAGCGGCAAAAGTAGCAGGTGCGTCGTCGCCCTCGAGCCGTGCAGTGCGTAACGCCAGGCGATCGATACGATTCGCGACTGCATCCAGATAGCCGTGGTTGTTGCGGTAGCTCGTCAGCAAGCCTGACGCGATCCATGCGAATAGCAGCAGGGCAAACAGATGAGCGAGCAGCGATGCCATCCGTGAACGGTGTTCCCAGCGCAGATTGGCGCGTACCAGGTGCGCTTCGGGCAACACGATTCGCGTGAACACGTCGCGCAGAAAGAAGCTGTCGCTGGCGGCTCCCTGCCGCTCGTCCTGCAGCGGCGCACTGCTGGGCAGATGGCGCAGCAGGCGCTGCAGGACAGTCTGCCGCTCGACCACGATTTCGCGGCCGTCCTGCAGCGCGCTCGCGAAGTAGATGCCGCGCAGCATCGAGTGGGCTTGCGTACGGTCGTAGCGCGAATCGGCGAATACCTGTTCGACCAGGTCGCGCAGCGGCGACGTCAGCGCGCCGAACTCGCCTGGCAATGCGAGCAGACGACGGCGACGATGTGCATCGTGTTCTTCGCTGAGGCGCATATCCACGCCATCGACGAGACGCGCCACAAGTAGCGCCAGCTCGGTCGCGCAACGATGCACGAGCGCTTCGGCATCGGCGGGTGGGCGATTCGCCGGTAGCGTGAAGCCCCATTGCTGTGTGCGCGATTCTGCCGGCAGCGAGCTGAAGTAATCGGGGAAGCCGGGCACACGATCCATCTGCGTGACGAACAGGTAAACCGGAAAACGGATGCCGAGCCGTTCACGCAATTCGGCGAGACGAGCGCGCAGCCGCGCTGCTTGCGTCGCAAGTGTGGCTTTATCCGCGCTCGCAAGCGAGGCGCAATCGACCACGAGCAACGCGCCGTTGAGCGGCGCGCGAGCACGGTGCTTGCGCAGTAGAGCGAGGAAGCCGAACCATTCGGCCTGGTCGATCTGCGGGCGTTGATCAGGATCGGTGTGGTTGGACGGTCCGAGCGCGCCGGGCAGGGTTAAGGGTGGCGCGAGTTCAGCGCCACCGACGCTGGTGGCGCTGGCCGCGTTTGTGCCGTTTCGCGCCGCGACGGCGCGAGGCGTCGCACGAGCGCTCATGTGCGAGCTCAAGCCCGACGACACTGGTAGCGCTTGCCACGATGACCCATGTTGCGTGTAGTAGCCCGCTGTGTCGATTAGCACCGCGCGGTTGGTCAGCCACCAGTCGATGCTTGCTTTAGCGACGCCTGCTGACGTGTGCGCAGCATTGCGATTGGTGCGTTCTGTGCCTTCGGTGCTTTCGATGCGTTCAGCGATAGCAAGCCCCGCGTTGAGCAACAGCGCGCTTTTGCCTGAATCGCCTGCGCCGAGCACGATGTACCACGGCACCTCGTACAGGTAACGAGTCGGCTGGAAAATACGCGCAATGCCGCGCGTTTCGTGACGCATGGCTTTGAGACGTGCCAGCACGCGGGTCATGTGCGCCTCGATGGGCCGCAGACGCAAGCTTGCCGCGGACATCTGCTTCCGACCGCCGAACGCGAGCGCTTTCCTCAGAAATTGCTCGTCGCTGCGCATGCGTTGCCAGAAGCGCAGCAGCCCGTACGCGGCGCACCCTGCGAGCAACACGGCGATTAATGTGGCGCGCGGATAAGCCGACGCAAATGGCCGTAGCGCACCGAACCCAACGAACGGCGCGCCGTACCAGATCAACAGGCACGCGAGCGCAACCAGCGCGGGTCCTGCCGACGCGCCGGTCAGCCACAGCAGCAGCGCGCCGGTCAGCAGAGCAATCATGGCGATGCGCATGCCGACGCCAATCAGCGGCCGCCCTTCGCCGAGCGCGAGAAACGGGCCGACAAACCAGATCAGCAACGCGCCGACGGCCAGCCCGACGAGTGCGAGGAACGGGCGCGAGATGAGCACGGACGGTTTTTTCATCGAAGCCTCCGGTGGCGCAGCGAGTGGCTTGGCGAGCGACTTTGCATGGCTGCTAGGGCGTCACCGCGATTTCGACCCGACGGTTCTGCGCGCGGCCTCGCGCCGTGCGGTTGTCGTCGATCGGCTCGGCTGCACCTTTGCCGAGTGCTTCGAGCCGGCTGGCGGAGACGCCTGCGGCCTGCAGCATCTGCATGACATGCGTCGCGCGTTCTTCGGACAGTGCGAGGTTCGAAGCAAACTGCCGGCTGTGCATCGGCACGCTATCGGTATGGCCGGTGACGGTGACTTTGCCTGGCACCCGGGCGATGTCGCCGGCGATCTTGCCGATCAGCGGTGCAGTCGCCGCGCGCGCGGCCGCACTGCCGGGCTCGAACATCGCGTCGCCGCGAAACGTGACGATGCTGCGTTGCGCGTCTTCAACGACGCTCACCGTGCCGGCAATGATCTCGTCCTTCAGCAGCGCTGCGAGATGCAGCCGGTGAAGGACGAGTGGTTTCACCCGGGCAAGCTCGGCGATCCTCGGTTCGATGGCCTGCGTGCGTGTGACCAGTTGATATTTGCAGTAGCCAAACAGGCCGGCGAGCAGCACTGCCAGCAGGCCGACCGTGAGCCACGCCGGGAATTCGACAAGCGACATACGCCGCACCTGTGCGTCGGAGCTTGCATGCGGCGATAGCGCTGGCGGCACCGGCGTGCGGCGTGCGCGAATTTCGGCGTAGAGCCGTTGGCGCACGACCTCGTGCTTGCGCGCGCCGTCGGCTTCATGTGCGTAGCGGCCCATAAAGCCCAGGCTCAGAATCCGGTAGATCAGGTGCAGCAGGTCGATATGCTCGTGCGGCTCGGTCAACAGGCGGCCTATCAGCAGGAACACCTTGTCGCCGCCCTGCAGGTCGTCGTTGGAGTCGGTGGTCAGCGTGTCTTTGGCCCAGGCGGCACCGGCTTCGCTATCGATGCCCCACGACGTGTGCGCGGCCGCGCTGTCGAGTGCGGTGGTCAGGCAATAGCGAGCGCCGATCAGATGATCGCGCCGGATGCCGGCCTGTTCGCATAGCTGCGTGAATGCGTGCACCTCCTGCTTCAATAGCAGACGCAAATCCACGGCGGCGGCGGCATGCAGGGCATCGGGCATGTCGGCCAATGCGCGCAACAGCGGGCGCGCGGCTTCGAGCAGCGGACTGCGCGCGTCGCGAACCGCTGCGAGACGGGCAGCGAACGGCTCGGCTGGCGGAAGGTCGCGCGGTAGTTCGGTTGTCGCGGTGCGTGACGCATCAGATGCTGCGTTTGCCGATGCAAAGCTGCTGTCGTTCGCGCGCGGTTCGAATGGTGCGCGTTCGCGCTCATCGTGCGGTGCCTGCGGCATGGGTGGCGTTGGCGGCAGTTCGTCGTCAAGGAAGATTGCGGGCTGTGTCACGTGATCTCTCCGGTATGGCGTGCAGCCGTTTCGCGATAGCGCTGACGGTGCGGCGCAGTCTTATCCGCGAACGCCCCAGAGCTGGAGTTTCAGCACTGGAAACTCACCCGCCACATGCAACGCAATGCCGCCGTGATGCGCAATCTCTTCCCACAATGGGCCGTTGCGCGACAGTGCGAAGTACACGTAGCCCGCTCCGAATGGAATCTGCCGCGGCGGTACCGGCAGAGCTTCGAGCGCAATACCGCGCAGGTGGCTACGCACCAGTTCCGGCAGCCGCGCGGCTGGCCCGAGCTTGGCCTGCGCCGGGAATTGCTGTACGAGAGCATCGGCCGGCATCTGCGCGGATACCGCGAGCACGACCGCACTGAAGCCTTGCAGGTCGGTGGGGTCGATGCTCGCGCTGCGTACGCCGTACGTCGGTTCGCTGAGCGCGATTGCTTGCGCGCTGCGGATCAGCACCGCGTTGAGCAGCCGCTGCGTGTCGTCGACCAGTGGCTTCAGGCATACATGCGGCGCCGCATGCAGATAGGCCGGGTGCGAATCGAGGGGGCGGCGCGTGTCGGTGCGTACGTAGGTCGACAGTTCGCCTGCCATCGCGAGCAGCAACGCGTATAGATCGGCCGGCGATGTAGCCGGCACGTCGCGCAGATGGCCAAGCAGCGGCTCGTAGCGATTGAGCGTTTGCAATAGCAGATAGTCGGACACCTCGGCGACTGTGCCGGCTTCGCCATCCGCACCGGTCAGTCGTTGCGCCAGTGCGTTCGCGCGCATCCGCGTCAGGTCATGAATTCTTGCGAGCCAGGCGCTGATCAGACCGCTCGCGCCATAACCGCAAACCGGCGGCACGAGGGTGTCGTCGAGCTCGACACCGCCATCCGCTCGCAGCGCGGTGACGCGTGTCAACGCAAGGCCGAGCCATGCGTCGGTCAACTCTTTTTCAGCAAGCAGCCGCAGACGCAGATGCGACAGTTGCACGGTCTGCGAACCTCGGCCGGTTGAGTTGCTGTCGCGCAGATCAACGTCGAATACGAGTTGCCGCGCGAGCGTGCCCGGCGCGGGCTCGAACGCGGTTTCCTCGCCATTCGGCATTCGGACCGGCACGGCGACGTAGATCGTCTCGCCCACGTGCTCGGGACGCACGCTGAACGGCGCGGGCGGTGGAGCGTGATCCGGCGCATCGAACGGCGTGCCATCCTGAAACACGCCGCTAGCCGTCTTGACGATCACCTTGCCGAGCGACAACGCATCGCCATCGACGCTGTAGTGGCTAAAGCCGAAGAAAAACGGCGATAGCGGCGCAGCGCGCCGATGCGCGTAATGCTCGAGATAGCGATCCTGCTGCTGGAACAGCTGCGGGCGCAAGAAGAGCCCTTCGCTCCAGACTACTTTGTTATGCCAGCTCATGCGGTGGTATCGGTCGAATGTCAGTCAGCGTGATGGGTTGACGGGCACGACGCTGACGACATTCGTGTCCACTTCTATGCGCAAACTCAGCTGTGGCGCGCGGCGATACCACGCGGCATCGGGCGCCGCCGGCAGCGCATATGTCGCCCGCCATACGGAGTTCGGCAAGTCGCGATATGCGGCGAGCACACCGATGACCGTTGCGGCGGGATCGGCGCGACGCTGCAGTATCTTGTGCTCGCCGGGGCGTAGCTGAAATTCGTTGCGCACGACGAACTCGTCCGCAAGGACGGCTTTGTCCTTGTCGTACAGCGAGTAGAAATCGGCGGTGTTGAACGCGCTGTCGGTTTTCAGTTCGTACACGCGCACGACAATCGGCGCAGCACGCTTCTGGTCGTCGGGGTTTACGTCCGTGGACGCCACGATCGAGAGATTCAACCGCAGTTGCTCGCGCGCATTTTGCGCGTCGCTGCTTGCGCACGCGGTGAGCGTGCACGAAGCGGCGACAGCGAGGATCGACGGAATCAGGCGCATTGCGCATTGACGCGTTAACGAGCAAAAACATGAACAGGACACGGTGAGGGGCGAGTGCGCATGAGCAGTGCTTGCAGGCTGGTGGCGCACACCGTGCGACCACCTCGAGGCTGCTCAGATTTCCGCGCTTCCCTTTACGTCGTAGGCCGCGGTGACGACACCGCCGCTGCCGCCCTGCTGGTTCTGCACGACATATTCCTGCGTCACGCGCGCGAACGACAGATGCACCTGCTCACGCGTACGGGCATCCCGCTGCGAGCCCGAAGGTGCGATGCGCGTGACGATGACGTCGCTCATGGTGATCTTCAGATACTCGAGCGGATTGCCTCCGGCCTTGCGCGCGACCAGCACGGCCTGATCGATGTGCTTGCCGGTCAGGCAATACTTCATCAGGTTCGGGCTTGCGCGGTCCATGTAGTGTTCGAAGACGAAATCATCGACCGTCGCTTTTCCGGAGCCGCCGCCCGATCCCGAATGCATGTCCGAGTCTTGCTCGACGTTCCAGCTCCAGCTGCTGAGCTCGATTTCGTTCTTGTGCGCGATGTCTTGCGATTCGCCGTCGATGCCGTTGATCTTCAGAAAGATGTCTTGCGCCATGTTGCTGCTCCATAAATGGTAAAAGCGATGCGTCTGCCGGGTTCCGCGCGCGTGCTCATCCGCGCAGCGCGTGAACGGGCACGCGCTGCGGAAGTGAGGGTGAGATCGCTGCGTGGGTCGGGAGCGCTACTGAACCGCGTTCGAATCCGCTTGTGCCTGCTCCAGCGCCGCAAGGCATGCGGCCTTCGACGCAGAGCGAGCCGAGGTGCGTACGCTCTTCACCGCAGCGACTGCGCTGCTGAGATAAGCGGTGACTTCGTCGGGCGCGGGTTCGATAAAGGGCACCGCGCACACCGTGTCGGCACCGATGATCGGGCCGCCATCGAGCACCGCGAGTACCGCTTGCGGATTCTTCGGCAACGCTTGCGCGAGCGCGACGCCCAGCTCGGCCGAATTGCCTGCATCGGTGCCTTTGGCAAGCCGCGGTGCAAGCTGGATCCATGCACTCTGGCCCGATGCGATGCGATCGAGCACCTTGTCGAAGCGGCCGGTGCGATCCAGCGCCTCGACTGCTGACCTCGCGCCATGTGCGTCGATATCGCGCGAGACACCGGCAGCGGTCAGAGCGTCTGCGCATGCGCCGCTTGAAATGACGAGCAATGCGAAACTGAACACAGTAAGACGTTTCATTGGACGGTCAACTCCTTGTCGTCGCTGCGATCGATCTGCTCGCGCAAGTCGCGGCGCAGGATGATGCAGCCCTGTGAAGCGGTATGCGTGCGGTTGTCGCCGTGAATCATGAAGGCGCTGCGGCCGAACATCTGGTTGCCGGGCTGCGGTGTCAGATTCATCGACACCGGCCCGGTACGCGGCGAGTGACGCGAGTGCTCGATCTGATAGGTGCCACGCGGAATCGGCCCGACGTTCGGCATCTGTTCCATCGCGCTGTTGTTGCGGCCCACGCCCGCGCCAGAGTAAGCGTCGCTGGCGACTGCGTTGCCCTGAGGGTCATATAACGTGCCGTCGGCCTGATGATAGGTCCAGGGCATGGTGCTTCTCCTTCCAACGAACCGGCGAAAATGGGTAAGAGGGCGCGCACTGCCTGTCGCCGGCGACAGACCAACGCACTTTGGGCGCATCAGGCCGCTTCCATGACTGACGGCAGCCGCGCGACGAGACGTAGCGAAACAGTCAGGCCTTCGAGCTGGAAGTGCGGACGCAGGAAGAAACGTGCCAGGTAGTAGCCGGGGTTGCCTTCAGCTTCCTCGACGATCACCTCCGCTGCTGCGAGTGGGCGCCGCGCCTTGGTGTCTTGCGATGAATTAGCAGGATCGGCGTCGACGTAGTTCATCACCCATTCGTTGAGCCAGCGCTGCATGTCCTCGCGCCCTTTGAATGCTCCGATCTTGTCGCGCACGATGCACTTCAGGTAATGCGCGAAACGCGAGCACGCAAACAGATAAGGCAGGCGTGCGGACAGATTTGCGTTGGCGGTGGCGTTCGCGTCGGTGTACTCGGCCGGCTTTTGTAGCGATTGCGCGCCAATAAAGGTGGCGTGATCGGTGTGTTTGCGATGCACGAGTGGGATAAAGCCGTTTTTCGACAACTCGGCTTCGCGGCGGTCGGATATCGCGATTTCGGTCGGACACTTGATGTCGACGCCACCGTCGTCGGTCGGGAAGCTGTGGCAAGGCAGGCCTTCCACGGTGCCACCGGATTCCACGCCGCGAATCAGCGAACACCAGCCATACAGCCTGAACGAGCGATTGATGTTCACACCCATCGCATACGCGGCATTGGTCCATGCGTAGTGCCGGTGGTGCGAGCCGTCGATGGCTTCTTCGAAGTCGAATTCGTCGACAGGATTCGTCGTGGCGCCGTAGGGCAGCCGCGCAAGAAAGCGCGGCATCGCGAGACCGACGTAGCGTGCGTCTTCGGTGCTGCGCAGCGAGTTCCACGGCGCATATTCGAGGTTCTGCGTGAATATCTTCGTGAGGTCGCGCGGATTGGCGAGTTCTTGCCAGGACTCCATCTGCAGGACCGACGGCGACGCACCTGAAATGAACGGCGTATGCGCAGCGGCCGCCACCTTCGCAATCGATGCGAGCAGATCGACATCGGGCGGCGTGTGGTCGAAATAGTAATCGGCAACAAGGCAGCCGTAGGGCTCGCCGCCCAACTGGCCGTATTCTTCTTCATAGATCTGCTTGAACAGCGGGCTCTGGTCCCACGCGATCCCTTTGTATCGCTTCATCGCGCGACGCAGTTCGTCCTTCGACACATCCATGAAGCGGATCTTCAGCCGCTCATCGGATTCCGAATTTGCGACCAGATGATGCAGTCCGCGCCACGCCGACTCCAGTTTCTGGAAGTCTTCGTGATGCAGGATCAGGTTGATCTGCGCAGACAGCATGCAGTCGATCTGCGCAATAGCTGATTCGATGCTTTTGTACGCATCGTCGCTGATCGTGACCGAGTGCCGCAGCGCGTGCGCGGCAAGCGTACGCACCGCGCGTTCGACAGCGTCGCGCGCCTGCTCGGTCTTGGGCCGGAATTCCTGCGCGAGCAGAGGGGTGAAGTCTGCGGCGGTGGCGGTGCGCTGCGCGGGCGGTAGGGCGAATTGATGTGTCATCGGTCGTTGTTCCTGGTCAGGCAGCAGCTGTTCGAAGCAGTTGATTCGAGCGGTTGATTCGAGCGATCTATGCAAGCGGTTTATTCCGGCGCGCCATCGCTTCGCGGCGCATCGAGTTGAGGCGCCGGCGTGGCCAGCGATGCCAGCAGCGCAGGGTCTTGCAGCAGCTGGTTCACCAGTGCTTCGGCGCCGGCCTTGCCGTCCATGTAGGTCTGCAGGTTGGCCAGCTGCGTGGGCGCTTCGAGCAGCCGGCGTAGCGGCTCCACGTTGCGGGCGAGCGCGGCCGGCGAAAAGTCTTCGATGCTTTCGAACGTGATGTCGACCATCAGCTGTTCGCCGTCGCGCAACGTATTTGGGACGACGAACGCGGCGCGCGGCTGCAGCGCCTTCATCCGTTCGTCGAAATTGTCGATGTCGATATCGAGAAAGCGACGCTCGGCCACAGCGGGCAGCGGCTGCGGCGGCTTGCCGGACAGATCGGCGAGCACGCCCATGACGAACGGCAGTTCGACCTTCTTGTCCGCACCATAGACTTCGACGTCGTACTCGATCTGCACGCGCGGTGCGCGATTGCGTGCGATGAACTTCTGTGAACTGCTGGATGACGACATGGTTGCGGCTCCGTGTTGATGATCGAAATGCCCGTCCGATTTATCGGTTCGATTTTTATCGCCTGATTTATCCGCGTATTGCCCGGCGTGCTGAATTAAATCAATTGTGAATGGGCTCAGTCAATCAGCAAATTGCACAAATGTTAAATATTGCGAACCTTTCCTATTTTTAGACATAAAGACTGAGTTTTTCAGGGATATAGCCATTCGGCCTAATATGGCGTCCTGTAGGGGATGACAAGAATCTGCAGTATTCATGAGTGGTTCATTTTCCTTAATATTGCGATTTGCATCTCAATAAAATAAATCTGGAATTAAACAAAGCGGGCTGATAACGTTCTGCTCCGTATTTGAGTTGCTGAATTAATCGTCGTATTTCGGAGGGCGATCCCATGTACATCGCAGAATTGCTGCGCTGGCGAAAGCCGGCGCGCGCCCGCTCGTCGGCGGGCCCGTTACCGCTGGCTGCCGCGCGCGAAACATCGGGCGCGTGGCAACGCGTCCTTTCGGAAATGCCCGACATGCCGGAAGACGACATCATTCGTACGTTGCAGGATCAATACCGGATGGCGCTCGATGGTGTGGATACCCAATCTGCGCAGAGCTGGGCGAGTGATGCTGCGCTGCAGGTGTCTGTACCCGCGTGTGCACGAGCACATCGAGTCGCGTCCTCGTCTGAGGGCGTGGTGTACCCGCCACCGCAATCGATTTCCCACCGTGAACTGACGCTCGATGCGAGCGCATTGCAGCATGCGTTTGGCCCGCTTGTCGAAGGGCAAACACCGGCGCCGCTCGTAGTCGAGTTGCGCGTCGATGTGTTGCGCCTGTTCGCGCCCGCCGCAGATACCGGATGCGCGCGGCGCGGCTCGATACTGGCACCGGTGCTGACGCGGCGCGACCACCACACGTCGGGCGTTGACAGCCCGCTTGATGCGCCGCGTGCGGCATTGATGCAGGAACAGCGATGAACCTTCCGTACGCTACCCAGGCACCGCGGCGCACCCGCACGCGCCTGCTGCCGACGCTACTCGACCGTCTGCGCGATGACGCGCCGCACCGGCAATCCGAGTCACCCGACGAATACGCCGTTACGCCCGCGCAAATGCGAGACATCGTTCAGCGCGATCTGACCTTTCTGCTGAACACGACCAATCTCGCAGGCTCGCTGGACCGCGAGCGCTATCCGCACGTGGCTGCATCGACGATCAATTTCGGCGTGCCGCCATTCGCGGGCGCGTTCGTCGCGTCATGCGAGTGGCGCGACATCGAGTCGGCGATCCGGCGCGCGATCACCACCTTCGAGCCGCGGCTTTTGCCGGACACGCTAAGCGTCGCGCCGATGGGCGTCCCGCATTCCAGTGGCTACAACGTATTGCGCTTCGAGATCCACGCGATGTTGCAGATGGACCCGTATCCGCTGGCGTTCACGGTGCAGAGTTCGCTCGATCTGGAAACCCGTCAGGTGAGCCTGACACAGGTGCGCGCATAGATCGCAACCGCCAACGCAAAACAGGTGCATCACGATGGATCCGCGACTGCTCAGCTATTACAACGACGAACTGCTCTATATGCGCGAGCTGGCGGGCGAGTTCGCGCAGGCGCATCCGAAGATCGCGCGGCGTCTGGGCATGCAGGCAGGTGAAGTGGCCGATCCGTATGTCGAGCGATTGATTGAGGCATTCTGCTTCATGTCCGCGCGCGTGCAACTGCGGCTCGACGCGGAGTTCCCTCGCTTCACAGGTCGTTTGCTGGAGGTGTTGTATCCGAACTATGTGGCGCCGACGCCTTCGATCGCGGTGGCGCGTCTGTATCCGGGCAGCAAGGAAGGCAATCTGACCGATGGCTTCCGGATTGCGCGCGGTACGATGTTCAACGCACGGATTCCCGATGCCGAGCGAACCGCGTGCCGGTTCCGCAGCGGTCAGGACGTCGTGCTTTATCCGCTCGAAATCGCCGAAGCGCGGCTTACCGGCGTTCCGGCAGATCTGCCTTCGCTCGACCGTTACCTGCCGGCCCACGTGCAGGTGCGCGGCGCGTTGCGATTGCGCCTGCGTACGCTGAATGGTGCGCGCATCGCCGACCTGCGCGGGCTGGATCGATTGCCGGTGTATCTGGCTGGCGACGAGCAGGTTGCGTCTCATCTGTTCGAACTGCTGCATGCCGCGAGCGTCGCGTCGATCATCGGCACGCCGCGGCAGTCCAGCGTGAGTGGTACGCCGGGCGCGCCCCTTCACGTCGTGACGTCGAACCCGATTGTGCATGACGCGCTGGGTATCGAGCAGGGCTTGCTGCCGCTTCATTGGCCGGGATTTCACGGTCACAACCTGCTGCACGAATATTTTGCCTGCCCGGCGCGCTTTTACTTCTTCACATTGACGGGCCTCGAAGCAGGCTTGCGGCAGGCTGCCGATGATGAGGCGGAGATTATCGTGCTGCTCGAACGGCCGGCAGGGCGGCTTGCGGACGTTGTCGATGCGTCGCGTTTCGCACTGTTCTGCACGCCCGTGATCAATCTGTTTCCGATGCGCACTGATCCGATCGAACTGACGGACGACCGTACCGAGTATCGCATCGTGCCGCAGCGGCTCGCGCCGCGCGACTATGAGGTGTACTCGGTTGCAAATGCATACGGGAAGGTGGCCGCGCAGTCGGACGAGATCGTGTTCCGACCGCTTTATCAGACGTTGAACCGCGACGCGGACAACCATGGCCGCTACTTCGCGTTGCGGCGCGAGCGCGCGCTGCCCTCAGATGCGGTGCGCCGTTACGGCACGCGCACGTCTTATGCGGGAACCGACACCTGGCTATCGCTAGTCGATCAACACGAGGCGCCATACCACGCCGCGATGCGCTATCTGTCGCTGGATGCGTGGTTGACGAACCGAGATCTGGCTGCGCTGGTGCCGCGTGATGGCGTGCACGACCTGACGCTGGTCGAAGAATCGGCGCCGCTCGCAAGCATCGGCCTGATCCACCCGCCGAGTGCGCCACGCGCACCGTATGCGGAGCGTGAAGCGGCGTGGCGGCTGATCCGGCAGCTGAATTTCAATCATCTGCCGCTCGATGATCTCGATCATTCGACCGGTGGCGCGGGCGTGCGCGACTTGCTGAGACTTTTCATCAGCAGCGAGGACGCACAGCAGCAGCGTCAGATAGATAGTTTGATCGGCGTAAGAACGCGGCCGGTGATGCGCAAATTGCCCGGCGGCGGGCCGCTGGTATTCGGACGTGGCATCGAGTGTCTGTTGACCGTGGACGAAATTGCGCTATCGGGGGCGAGCCCGTATCTGTTCGGCCTGATTGTCGAGCACTATCTGGCGCGGCACGTGTCGATCAATGTCTTCACGCAAACCGAATTGCACTCGATACAACGCGGCCTGCTCGCGCGTTGGCCAGTGCGTATGGGCACGCGAGGCGCGGCATGACGCAACAGCACGCCAATTCGCTGACGAACGGGTGCGGCGGTGCGCTTTCAGCTGCACTGCTCGGACAATGGCAAACCGCGCCATGGCACTTTGGATTCCTCGCGTTGATGCGACGCATTGGGGCCGATCCAGCCATCGATCCGATCGGCACTGCGCGGCGCCCGTCGGCGGAGCCATTCCGTCTCGGCCAGCAGCCGAGCCTGAGATTTGCACCGCGTGAGATCGCCAGCATCGGCGAGGTTGACGGCCGCCTCAAGCTGCGGCTGTTCGGGCTCGGCATGCTGGGCCCAAATGGGCCATTGCCGACCCACGTAACCGAGATCGCGCGTGAGCGTGAGGAGGGGAGCCACGATGCGACGCTGTCCAACTTTCTCGACATCTTTCACCATCGCTATCTGACGCTGCTATACCGCGCATGGGCGTCCGCGCAGGCAGCAGCGAGTCTCGACCGTCCCGGCGACGATCGATTCTCCTTCTACGTGGCCAGTCTCACGGGTGACGATCTTGCCGAACTGCGTCGCGGGCCGCTGCCCGTGCATGCGCACTTGTCGGCCGCAGCGCACCGTGTACGCGAGGCCCGCAATCCCGATGGACTGCGCGCGACGCTCGAACATTTCTTCGATGTGCCAGTAGCCATCGACGAGTTCGTGTTCCATTGGATCGAGATCGATTCGCGTGACGTTTGCCGCCTTGGTTGCGCGGGTGTCGCGATGCTGGCGCAAGGCGCGCTGCTAGGCACCGAGGTGCCCGATCGCCAGTACAGGTTTCGCATCGTGATCGGGCCGGTCGATTTCGATGTGTACCTGCGTTTTACGCCGCAGGGTGCGGATTTGCCACGGCTTGTCGAATGGGTCAGGGCGTTCGTCGGCTATGAGTTCGCGTGGGAGCTGGAATTGCGTATCGAAGCGGGCCGTGCGCCGTGCGCGATGGTGGGCGGCCCGCAGCAGCTCGGTTGGTCTGGCTGGATCGGCATGGCACCGGCGGGTCAGCCGATTATTGGAATGCGCTTCGAACCGGAGCGGCAGATGCAGGATGCCGGGTGTGAGGGAGCGCAGCGATGAAACAGGGCGTCGACACCGTGAAGATCGCACCACACCGATCCGCTGACGCGGCGTCACTGGCGCTAGCGAGTGGCGTTCCAATGCCCGCGTCGGCGTCGGCACTGCGACCTGCCGTCGGCGCATCGGTCGGCACGCCGCAGTCAGATTGGCTCGCACCGCTGAGCGACGCGGCACCGTGCGGCCACGATCTCGAATACGACCCAGAGTTTGTCGTGTTGTCGGCGCAGCTAGCTGCAAAAGTGGACGTGCAATACGGCGACTTCATTGGACAGCCGGCGGCCATCAACTGGAGCGACGTCGAGCGCGACTGCTGCCGCCTGATGATGCGCAGCAAAGATATCCGGCTCGCCGTCCTGTTCGCACGTTGCCGGACGCGACTCGCCGGTGTGGCCGGTCTGGCTCAGGGCGTTGGACTGCTCGCCAGTTGGTTATCCGCATTTCCCGCGGCTGTTCATCCACAGCTCGTTGTGGATGCGGACCGGGATGCCGCATGCGCGATCCGCATGAATGCATTGCAGGCGCTGACGGATGCGCAAGGGTTGCTGGCCGACGTCCGGGACATCGTATTGACACGCGCAAGCGCAAACCGGCTGCGGGTGCGCGACGTCGAACGTGCGTTTGCCCAGCCGCGTCTGGGCGATGCGTTGACACCTTACTCGGTCGAACAGCAATTGCGCGAACTAAACGCGCGACATCCCGTCTTGATGGCTGACCTCGATCGCGCCGCAGCCGCGCTTGGCATAGTCGAAACATGGAGCCGCGAGCATCTGGGCTCGGTGTTCGTGCCCGACCTGGGTCCGCTTGTCGGTGTGCTGCGGCTTCTGACGAACGCATGCGCAGTGCCACACGAGGCGGTGCCGGTATCGCGCCGATGCGACCACGAGCGACGCCACATGCCAGCAGAGGGCGACGCTGACAATCGCGACGACACCGGTCCCGACACAGCGCCTGCGCATAGCTACGCGCCGGCAGAGGCAACGACAGTCGCGGCAGCTGCTCTGTTTGCAACGAGCCCACCAATCGAAGATCGCCGCGCCGCGCTCGAGCGGATCCGTGAAGTTCGCGAATGGTTCGAAATGCATGAGCCGAGCAGTCCCGTTCCCGTGTTGCTGCGACGTGCGGAGCAATTCGTCGGCAAGCGCTACGCGGACGCCATTCATGCGGTTCCAGAGGAATCGCTCGCTTTGTGGAGCCTTGACGAGACCTGATGTCGAGCACTCAGCAAAGACCAAAACAGCATCTGGCTAGCGGGCCAGCAGACATCTGGCAATCCATATCGACACACCGGTTAGACCGGACAACCAGAACACCAGCCGCGCCATGCAGTTCAACAGCGGCCATAGCAAAGGAGCAGCAGATGACAACAGCCACGACCAGACGCACGTTATCGGTAAGCGGTCCCGCCTTGGCCACTGCACTGGACAGCGGTGCGCTGTTCCATTTGAGCGAGATCCTTGGGAGCGAACATCTGTCGTGTCTATACGAATACCGGCTGATGTTGCACACCGCTGACGATTTGCCGATGTCCGACATCGCAGCAGCGAATCTGGATTTGAAGGCGATGCTCGGCAAAGAGCTGACTGTGACGATCGAGCTGGACGGCATGGGCGCCTTCGTGCCGGGCCTGACGGGGGCAGCGGCTGCGTCGAGGTTAGGTGCGGGCGAACGTGAAATCAGCGGAATCGTCACACAGGCGCAATTCGCCGGACAGGAAAATCGGCGCAGCCGTTATCAGCTGGTGCTGCAGCCATGGCTGTGTCTCGCAGCCAAACGCTCGGACTATCGCATCTTCCAGAACCGGACAGTGGTTGAAATCGTTGATGAGGTGCTGGCTACCTACGCGTATCCCTACGACAAGCGCCTCGCCGATACGTATCCGCAACTCGCCTACCAGGTGCAATACGGCGAAACCGATTTCGCCTTTGTCCAGCGTCTGATGGAGGAGCATGGCCTCTACTGGTTCTTCGAGCACTCTGCCAAGGTTCACCGGCTGGTGCTCGTCGATCACGTCGGCGCACACCGGCCGGTGAAAAGCGCTGCGTATCAGACGCTGCCGTACTATCCTCCGGGCCACAAGATCGACCGGGAATATATCGACCATTTCACGCGCGTCGATTGCATTCAGCCAGGCTGCTGGGCGAGCGGTGATTTCGACTTCGAAAAGCCGCAGACACAGTTGGTCGCTCGCACCGGATTGCCGCGACAGACCGCGCACAATGCGCTCGAAATCTACGAGTGGCCGGGCGACTTCACGGATCGCGCCGCCGGCGAGCGGCTCGCACGCGTGCGGATGGAAGCGCTGCATGCGCGAGGCGAACGCGCCCAGGGCGCCGGCCATCTGCGCAACGTCGTATGTGGCACGACCTTCACGCTGCAGGGGTTCGCACAGCATGCGGCAAACCGCGAATACCTCGTGACCGGTGCGTCGTTCGAGGCGCGTGAAGTCGATCAGGCAAGCGGCGCCGCGAGGTTTCGCATCCGCACGGAATTCGCCGTGCAGCCATCGAATGTCGTATTTCGCGCCGAGCGTTCTGTCAGCAAGCCGCATACGCGCGGGCCCCAGACGGCGATCGTGACCGGCCCTGCGGGACATGAGATCTGGACCGATCAGTATGGACGCGTGAAGGTGAAGTTCCACTGGGACCGCTCGGCCGCGCGCGACCAGAACTCATCGTGCTGGATCCGCGTGTCGTACCCGTGGGCGGGCAGCAATTTCGGCTGCGTAAGCGTGCCGCGCGTCGGCACCGAGGTTATCGTCGATTTCGAGAGCGGCGATCCGGACCGGCCGATCGTAACCGGCTGCGTGTACAACGCGGCGACGATGCCGCCGTGGGACCTGCCTGCCAACGCCACGCAGAGCGGCATGTTGAGCCGCTCGCTGCAGGGGCACGATGGCAAGGCGAATGCAATCCGCTTCGAGGACCGGTCCGGCCACGAGGAACTCTGGTTGCAGGCCGAACGGAATATGCGTACCGAGGTTGAGAACGATCTCGTCACGAACGTACTGAACGACGAAGCACACGAAGTAACCGCGAATCGCAACAAGACGGTGGGCGGCAACGAGACCACGCGTGTGCAGGGCACGCGCACCGAGACTGTGACCGGCGACGAGCAGGTGACGCTACGTGCAAGGCGCACGTTGTCCGTCACGGCGGATTCGTCGGTGACAGTGGGCGGCAATGCCACGTCAAGTGTGGCGGGCGATGCGGCTTCGTCGATCGCTGGAAACTGCGCGGACCACATCGGTGGCAGTCGCGCGCTTTCTGTAAAAGCGAATTCCACGCGCCGGGTTGGCGGAATCGAACGGCTCGTTGTCAGCGGCGATTGCATCGCTCGCGTCGGCGGCGTCGATCAGCGTGCCGTGGCGGGCGACCAGCGCATCCAGATCGGTGCGGCGCAATCGGTCGAAGCCGCGCAGGCGATTTCGATTTCGGCGGGCACGCGTCTCAGTCTTGTGTGTGGGCAATCCCGCATCGAGATGGACAGCAGCGGCAACATCCGCATCAGCGGGGTGAATGTGACCGCAACGGGCTCCAGCACGCACAAGACCACTGGTGCTACGGTCATCAGCGCGGCGACCGGCGAACACACGGTCGAGGGCGCGGTGCTGAAGCTCAATTGTTGAGGCCACGCACCGATGACGCAATCCTGGCAACCGGTGAACCCGGTCGAGCGGCGCTTTGCGGCCGCGCATGACGACTGGCTGAGCTTCGCCCAGCAGCGCGACGCACGCCTGCTCTACTGGCAGACCGATCGTGCCGACGGTCAACTGGTCCGCGCGTACTTCCAGGCGCAGCGGCAGACGTCGAGCGCGGTGCTCGAACTGAGGTCCGCGTTCGAGCATGGGGACCGATATGCGATGGCGCTGGCAGACGAAATCGTCGGCTTCTACATGCGCCGCGTCGATGGTTCGCGCGCGAACGACATCATCGCCGACTGGATGCCACCTTCACGGGAGAAGGCAGAAAGCGCATCGCGTTATCTGCTGAGGCTGTTGCACAGCTTGATGCAGCATCATCCAGAGGTATTTCCGGGGCTGGTGCTGCTATTGATGCCCAAACGCGGATTCGCAGACGATGCGTTGGAACGCTGGCTCGAGGTTCTCTTGCAGGAGCTGGAATATGGGCCGTGGCGCCCGGAGCGCGTGCGCATCGTCCTATATGGCACGGCTGAAGAACCGCTGCCGTGGTTGCGCACGCAGCGGCCGCAGCAGGTGAAGGTGATACGCGGCCGCTATCAGATGAAGGCGCTGCCGCGCGAATTGCTGGCGGAATCGGGTGAGCGCGGGCCGTCGGGGCAATTCAGGCGCCTGTTCATCGAACTGACCGAGACACTCGAGGACGCGGATCCAGCACGGCTCGAACGCGTGCGCACAGCAGCGCTGCAGGTCAGTGCGGCCCAACGTTGGTTTGACCAGAGCGCGGTCGTTCATTTGCTCGCGGGCGCGGCCTATCTGAAGCAAAGCCTGCACGGCGAGGCGCTCGCATCGTATCAGCAGGCTACCGGCGCGGCGCGCGACGCGCTGGCCGCAGCGCATCCCGCTGGCGGCAAGCTGGTAATCAACGGCTTGTTTGGTGAGGCCGGCGTGCATTGGCTCCAGCAACATTACGCTGCCGCGGCGCGCTGCTATGCGGAGGCGGCGCACTACGCACACGCTGAATGCGACGGCATTCTGGCGGTGGAAGCGTCGCGCATGCAGGCCTCGTGCCTGGCGAAGAACCACGAGCGCGAGCAGGCGCTTACGGCGGGCTTTGATGCGTTGCGCGCCGGACAGTGGATCGAACCAGCGTGGCGCACGCACAGCAATCTGCGATGGGCCGCGCAGTGGATGCTCGAGCATGTTCCTTATACGCATGAGCGTCGCGCAGAGTTGAACGAATGGCTGGCCGCGCTGTACGGCGAAAACTGGCCCGAAGCGATGGAATCGACGGAAGCAACGGAGGCGATACAACCGCTGCAGGCTGATGAAGTATCGCCGCGGCTGCCCGAAGACCGGGCAAAGGGGGGCGTGTGACGCTTTCCGCCGTGAACCATCTGTCGCCGGTGGTGGGCATCGATGTGCATATGGTGACGCAACCGCCCTCGCCAGCGCCGGTGCCATTGCCGCATCCGCATGTGGGCTACGTGCTCGATTTACGTGAGTACGTGGCCGAAGCGATCGCGGCGATCGGCTCCATCGTGTTCGACTTCGCGGAGCAGCAGGTTGCGGAGCTGGTGCAGGCGCACGCAACACAGATCGATGCCGTGCTGGATAGCGACGTCGTGCGAGCCGGCGCAGCAGCGCTCGAGGAGGCCAGCGGCACTGATGTTGCGCAAGCGCTGCAAGGCGGCATACACGCGTTGCACAATCTGGGCGACCAACTCGGCAGCGGCGTAGGCAAGGGCGGAACGGGTGGGCCCGTGCTGATCAATGGCCTGTTGCGCGCGACTGCCGGTACCCACGCTTACCACGCGCCGGGACTACACGCCCCGCTGGGCGCGGGCTTCGCAGGCAGCGATGTGAGGGGGCCGTCGAGCGACGCCGAGTCTTTCATGGGCAGCCGCACCGTGCTGGCAAACGGCGATCCGCTGTCGTTCATGGCGCTGCCGGCGCTCAGTTGCTGGTGTGCGGGTCTCGGACCGATCGACCACAATGGCGCGCACACGCAGCGCGACTATCCGTCTCTGCCGACCGCCACGATGCTGTCGTTACCTGCGGTGCGGCCGGTGCTGGTGGGCGGCGCACCGGTGATGAACATCACGGCCGCCGCGTACGGATTAATGCGGGCGTTGCGCGGCTCGAGGCTAGCAAAGAAGTTGTTCGCGAAGTTCCCGTCAGGCTTCGTCAAGTGCCGGATGTTCGACGCGGAACCGGTGAATTCGGTGACCGGCGAAGTGGTCGTGCAGCAGCGCGACTTCGAGATTCCAGGGCGGTTGCCGCTGGTTTGGGAGCGACACTATGCGAGCCATCAGACCTCTTGCGGTGCGGTGGGGCATGGCTGGCAAAGTCCCGCGGATATTCGCCTCGAACTGGCGCGCGATGCGCAGCGTTGCGGTGCCGCGGCGCACTTTCCCGATCACGCAACCACTTTCGACGAATTGCCGGATGACGGCGGTTGGACGCAACGCGTGTACGACTGGCAGCATGGGCACGCGCTCTATCTTGAAAAAAATGCTCTGGTGCTGCGCACGCGTGCTGGTATCGAGTATGAATTCGCGCTGCCCGCCGACTGGCGGCAGCGAGTGCCACTGCTTGAAGAGGGGCGCCTGACGCTGCCCGTTACGCGCATCGCAGATCTGAACGGCAATGCGTGGCGCTTCGAACGCACGGGCGTGGGACACCGAAACGGTGTCGACGGCAGCACTCGCGTGTTGCGGCTGATCGAAACGTCGGGCGGCAAGGCCACCGGACGTGAAGTGCGCTGCGGCGCTGGCACGGTCGCTTGCTGCATTGGCTCCGTGGCGCTGCACGATGCGCGTAAGGACGTGTATCCGCTGGTCCGCTACGAGCAGGATGAAGCCGCCGATCTGATTGCCGTGTACGACGCGCTCGATGCGCCGTATCGCTTCGAGTACGCCGGCGCGCATCTGATGGTGCGGCATACGGACCGCAACGACCTGTCATTTCACTACCGTCATCGCAGCGATAGTGAAGGCGTGTGGCGCGTCGAACGCGCATGGGGCGATGGTGGACTGTACGACTACCGTTTTACGTACGACCTTGCCCATCTGGAGACACGTTTCACCGATTCGCTCGGGCATACGACAATCCTGCAATACAACAGCGAGCAGTGGCCGGTTGCACGTATCGATGGCATCGGCGGCGTACATAGTTATCGCTACGACTCGCGGGGGCGCACCAGCGCCGAGATCGATCCGGCGGGGCACACGACGGCGTGGACGTGGGACCCATACGGCAATCTGCTCGAGCATCGCCTGGCGGACCGCAGCGCAGTGCGCATCCAGTACGATGCGCAGCACCGGCCAGTGTGTATCGTCGACGGCGAGGGCGGCGGCTGGCAACAGGAATGGGACGCTTGCGGCAATCTGTTGAGCCAGGCCACGCCGATGGGAACGGCAACGTCGTATGTCTATGACAGACACGGCCGCCTGATCGCGACGACCGATGCGGACAGCAGACCACCCGGCTGCGCTATGACCGATACGGCCATCTGTCGGACGTGACCGATGCGCTTGGCGGCGTGACCCGTTACGAGCACGATGCACTCGGCAATCTGTTGCGTTCGGTGGATGCAAACGGTGACGCAATCCACTACGGCTATGACGTAAAAGGGCGCCTGACCGACTGCGTGATGCCCGGTCAGCTGGCGGCGCGCTACGAGTTCGATGCGCAAGACAACCTGATTGGCTACCGCGACCCAGCGGGACAGACCACGCGCTTCGGGTACTTTGGGCAAGGATGCCTCGCGTATCGCACTGAGCCGGATGGCAGCGTTGTTCAATACCACTACGACACGGAGGAACGTCTGGTCGGCGTCAGCAATGCGCTGGGGCAGACATGGCAGTTGCAACACGATGCGGCGGGACGGCTTGTCGGCGAGATCGATTACTACGGGCAAACGCAGCGCTATGCCTACGACGCAGCCGGCCACCTGACACAGACAGTTGACCCGTTGGGCCGCGTACTTGCCGTGCGCTGCAACGCGCTTGGACTGGTGATCGCGCGCGACAGCGACGCGGGCGATTACGAGCGCTTCGCCTACAACCGGCGCGGCCAGTTGACCGAAGCGAGCAACGAAGCGGGCATCGTGCGACGCGAATACGACGCGGACGGGCGCGTGATTCGCGAGATGCAGCAGCACACGCATCTGCACGGCATGTTGGATTACACGTACGACGCGGCTGGCCGGCTGCGCTCACAGCGGCGTCAGATGCAAGGCGTTAGCGACTCGACGCCAGAGTTCGTGCAGACGCTCGCATGGCGCTACGACGCGCTTGGCAATCCGCGCTTGCTGCAGATCGACGCGCACGAGCCGATCCGGTTTTCCCATGACCCGGCGGGGCGGCTGGTGGATATCCGGTTTGGCGGTGGGTTGCAGCAGCGGCAAGAGTACGACGATGCGGGCCGGCTGGGTCGCCGGACAGTGTCGGGCGCGGGGCAGCGCGCCGATTTCACGGCCTTTGCGTACGACCCGGTTGGCAATCTGACCGCGCGTTTCGACAGCCGGCTGGGCGAGGACACTTACCGCTACGACCCGTTGGGGCGGATTCGCGAGCATATGGATCCGGCTGGACGAATGCACAGGTTCGTATGCGACGCGCACGGCGACCGCTTTGCGACACTGAGCGCTACGCCAGACGGACGCGTGCTGCGGCATCCCGACGGTGTGACGTGGCGGCTCGATGCGGCGGGGCAGTTGACCGAGCGGCATCGGCAGGACGTGCAGCAGCGATTCGAATGGGACGCGTTCGGACGTCTGAGGCGTTTTGACGACGGTTGCGGCGAGCGCGGGGCGTACGAGTATGACGCGTTGGGTCGGCGGGTCGCGAAGGTGCTGGTTGGCAGGGACAGAGGGGCTGCGCGGATCCGTGTAACGGGCTTCGTGTGGGACGGCGACGCGATGGCTGGGGAGGCGCGATTTACGAGCGATGAGTTGAACGCGAGCGGACAACAAAGTCTCGAAGCGCGGTTCTATGTGTACCAGCAGAACAGCTTCGAGCCGCTGGCAATGGAACACCAGCCGTTCGCAACGCATGAAGACGGGGCGCTAACTGCAACTGGCGAGACAGTGCAGCGCGGCCAGCTCTACTACTACCAGAACGACCTGAACGGAGCGCCGGTACGGTTGCGAGACAGGGATGGTGAAGTCGTGTGGGAGGCCCACTACAGCGTAACGGGTACGGCTACTGACAGGGGGGCGCGTTGGTTTGATCAGCCGCTCAGGTTGCAGGGTCAGTATTTAGATGGCGAAACTGGACTGCACTATAACTGCCACCGGTACTATGATCCGGAGCAGGCGTCATTCATCAGCAGTGATCCGGTCGCATTGGCGGGTGGAATTAACGTCTACCAATATGCGCCCAACCCGATATCGTGGATTGATCCGCTGGGATTGACGAGCAACTGTTTTACTTCAAGAGCGGCACGTCGAGAAGCAATGAGACAGGCCAGTATTCCTGTGAGTCAACAGCCAATCAGCCAATCAAGAAATGCTTCTGGCCGAGAGTATAGATATGAAGTACCGAATGCGGGCGGTGGATCGATACTCGCGACCGTCCAGCAGCAAACGATGGACGTCAGCCACCTCGACGATTTTCATTGGGAAGCGGGCAAGGTGAAAATCAATCCCATCAATGGGGAGGTGAGGTTAAATGACTATGGTCGGCCTAAGATAGCCAATCCGAAGGGAAAGGTCTATTACGGAAATAATCGACAAGGGAGTGCGGCATGAGCAACCAAAAGGATCTCCTTTACAGAAAGGCGAATGGGAAGAAGTTATTGAATGCCTATTTGGAAAAAACATCTTCTTTATTTTCAGCGGGAAGCGGGCTGGAGATAATTTCGCTTGAGGAGACAGATCTCGTGCTGGATCGCTTCAAGATTATGTCTGCTCAATTGAAACATGAAGCGCGGCGAATATCCAGGGGTGAATTGCACGCTGAGCTTTCAGCTATAAAACGGCACCGCGAAGGTTTTTATGTTCTCATCGATGAAGACTGGAAATATTGCGGGATGTTGCTGGTGCCTAACCTGGAAGCCCTTAATGTAAACGTTGAATTTGGCAAAAAGATACTGAACGACATGATCTTTGTGTCGTGCGAGATGGCATTTGCTATCAGCTTTGATTTCTCTGAGAGTGCTGGCAGCTACCTGATAGATATCGAGAAATGGCAAGATGAGTCATGTGCGAGGCAGATGCTGTGAATGAATTTATATAGGTCCTCGCTCCAGATATCTGGCGAAGACGGCAAGCCGGTTTAGCCTGGAGCATACGCAGGGCCGCAAATCTGCGGCCCTTGGCCTGGCAGAACAGACAGCCGGAGACCTCACGCCCCCCGCATCCTCTTCCCCTGTTCCCGAATCTGCTCCAACGTCGCCCCCGGCGTACTCGCCTCCTGCGGCAACCTGATCTCGATCAACGCCGGCCGCTGCGACTCCACCGCCCGTTCAAACGCCGGCATAAAATCCGCGGTCCGTTCAACCGTCTCACCATGCGCGCCAAACGACCGCGCAAACGCCGCAAAATCCGGATTCGTCAGCCCCGTGCCATGCACGCGCCCCGGATAATGCCGCTCCTGATGCATCCGTATCGTCCCGTAGTGGCTGTTGTTCACGACGATAAACACGACAGCGAGCCCATATTGCATCGCCGTCGCCAGTTCATGGCTCGACATCATGAAACAGCCATCGCCGGCGAACGCCACCACCGTCCGTTGCGGATACAACGACTTCGCCGCAATTGCCGCCGGCACGCCATAACCCATCGCGCCACTGGTCGGTGCCAGTTGCGAGCGGAAATGCCGATACGCAAAATGACGGTGCACCCACGTCGCGTAATTTCCAGCGCCGTTCGTCACGATCGCATCGGCAGGCAGTCGTTCACGCAACTGCTGAACGATCTCGCCCAGTTGAACATCGCCCGGAATCGCACGCGGCTTGCGCCATTCAAGCCACGCACCATGCGCGTCCGCTGCTGCCCCTTGCCACGCAGGCGCCGCAGAAGGTTTGAGCGCCGCCAGCGCTGCCGCCATCTCCGGCATCCCCGACACAATCGGCAGATCGGCCGCATACACGCGCCCTAACTCTTCCGCACCCTGATGCACGTGCACCAGTGTCTGCGTGGTCTTCGGAATATCCAGCAGCGTGTAGCCGCCCGTCGTCGATTCGCCCAGCCGTGGCCCGAGCACGATCAACAGGTCCGCTGCGCGAATGCGCTGCGCGAGCGCCGGGTTGATGCCGAGCCCCACGTCGCCCGCGTAGTTCGGATGCTCGTTGTCGAGCGTGTCCTGAAAGCGGAACGCGAGGCCGATCGGCAAGTGCCAGTTCTCGACGAAGCTGCGCAGGTCTGCGCACGCTTGCGGCGTCCAGCCGCTGCCGCCCGCGATCACCATCGGCCGTTGCGCGTCTTCGAGCAACTGATGGAACCGCGCGATCTGCGCCGGCGCCGGTGCCGCCGCCACCCGTTGATAAGCCGGCGCGCCCGGCACGGCCGCACACGCATCGCTCAACATGTCTTCGGGCAGCGCCAGCACCACCGGCCCTGGTCGCCCCGATGTCGCGGCGTGAAACGCGTGGCTTAGATACTCGGGGATGCGTCGCGCGTCGTCGATCTGCGCAACCCATTTGGCCATCTGCCCGAACATCCTGCGGTAGTCGATTTCCTGGAAAGCCTCACGGTCCATATGCTCGCGTGCGCATTGGCCGATCAGCAGAATCATCGGCGTCGAATCCTGGAACGCAGTGTGCACGCCGATCGATGCATGCGTCGCGCCGGGGCCGCGCGTGACGATCGCGACGCCTGGACGGCCAGTCAGTTTGCCGACTGCTTCGGCCATGTTCGCGGCGGCGGCTTCGTGGCGGCAAACGATGGTCTGGATGCGTTCGGTTTCGTCGTGCAGTGAATCGAGCACTGCAAGAAAACTTTCGCCCGGCACGCAGAACACGCGCTCGACGCCGTGCGTCAGCAGCGCGTCGACGATCAGCCGTGCGCCGGTTGTAGTGGAAGTGGATGCAGCGGAAGAATTCGACTGAGACATTGCGAAGACACCTCGAATGTTGTGGTCGGGCTGAACGAACAAGCCGCAAATGAAGAGCGCAAGCGCTGGATCGAATCCACGACCGCAGAAGCCGCAGCAACCGCAGCAACGCGATCCGCGCAAAACGCCCACAAGCTTACGCCGCCCGCGTGCCGGCTGTCACGAACTTGCAACGCATCGCAGCACCACGCGACCGGCCCCCGCCCGCATCAACACTCGATGATATTCACCGCCAACCCGCCGCGCGACGTTTCCTTGTATTTGGTCTTCATATCCGCGCCGGTTTCGCGCATCGTCTTGATCACCGAATCAAGCGACACGTAGTGACTGCCATCGCCGCGCAGCGCCATGCGCGCCGCGTTGACCGCTTTCACCGAGGCCATCGCATTACGCTCGATACACGGAATCTGCACCATGCCGCCGACCGGATCGCAGGTCAGCCCAAGGTTATGTTCCATGCCGATTTCAGCCGCATTCTCGACTTGCAGCGGCGTGCCGCCCATCACCGCAGCAAGCGCACCCGCCGCCATCGAACATGCCACGCCCACTTCGCCCTGGCAGCCCACTTCGGCGCCGGAAATCGACGCGTTCAGCTTGTACAGGATGCCGATCGCCGCAGCGGTCATCAGAAAATCGATCACGCCTTGTTCGTTCGCGGCGGGCATAAAGCGCGTGTAGTAATGCAGCACCGCGGGAATGATGCCGGCCGCACCGTTGGTCGGCGCGGTGACGACGCGGCCGCCGGCCGCGTTTTCTTCGTTCACGGCGATCGCATACAGGTTGATCCAGTCGATCATCGACAACGGATCCTGCAGCGCGCGCTCCGGGCTGCCGGTCAGCGCGCGATAGAGCTGCGGCGCGCGGCGCTTCACCTGAAACGGCCCCGGCAGCGTGCCATCCGCGTCCGGGTTGCCGATGCCGCAGCCGCGCGTCACGCACGATTGCATCACGTCCCAGATCTTCAGCAGGCCGGCGCGCGTTTCTTCGTCGCTATGCCACGCGCGTTCGTTTTCCCACATCAGCTGCGCAATCGACTTGCCGCTCGATGCGCACATCGCGAGCAATTCGTTGCCGGTGCAAAACGGATGGGTACGCTCATCGACCGACGCAAGCACCTTGGTATTCGGTGCACCCGCCGTCACCACGAAACCGCCGCCAACCGACAGATAAGTCGCCTCGCGCAGCGTCTCGCCTTGCGCATCGAACGCGCGCAGCTTCAGGCCATTCGGATGTTCCGGCAGTGCCTGCCGATAGAACGAGATGTGTTCTTTCGGCACGAACGGCACCTCGTGCTTGCCGAGCAGCGCGAGCTTGCGCGCTGTGCGGATCGTCTCTAAACGCGCGCCGATGGTTTG
>Ga0105248_10001169_pt1 | contig 29323 bp, 22 predicted proteins | sample KBSS34metaG_FD_81524 | JGI IMG/M metagenome (GOLD analysis project Ga0105248, IMG submission 81524) | Switchgrass rhizosphere microbial communities from Kellogg Biological Station, Michigan, USA - KBS S3-4 metaG | ecosystem: Host-associated > Plants > Roots > Rhizosphere > Soil | place... | reverse complement strand
CTGGACCGACACGGACCGCTTCTATGAATGGCAGATCGTCGGCGGCGCCAACGACTTCACGCGGTTCCTGTATCTCTCGCTGCGCGGCGCGCAAGGCACGCAGCATCCGAACACCACGGCGGTGTTGGGGGATCTCACATTTTCGTTGACGCTGCGCGATGGCGCCGGCGTGAACAGCACCATCAACATCGGCGCGTATGGCGGCGGCCTCGAAGAGCCTTATCAGCGCAACGGCGGCTGGCACAACGAGATGGAGACCATCCGCATACGCAACACGGATTTTCTCAACAATGGCAGCGCGCTCAACCTCACCAACATCGTCGCCGTGCGCCTCAATGCCGGTCCGTCCTTTGGCGACAGCAAGGGCCGCATCGTCATCGACGATGTGATGCTCACCAGCGACGTGATGCCCGGGTCTCCGACGGCGCCGAAGATCCAGATCACCGGACCGCTGGTGTTCCCGGATACCTGTGGCCTGGCGCCGGTGACGGCAACGCTCGACGTCTGCAACGGCGGCGGCGGTCCGCTGACCGTCTTTCCGATCACATCCTCGTCGCCCAGCTTTTCGGTGCTGACGCCGACCGGCGGGTTCCCGCTCTCGTTGGCGCCGGGTGCATGTTTTCCCCTGAAAGTCCGGTTCACGCCGACCGGTCCCGGCGCCGTCTCGGCGACGCTGACTGTGCCGAGCGATGACCCGGTCAACCCCTCGGTGACAGTGACCGCGCAAGCCAACGTCGGCCAGTCGCGCATCGTCACGCTGGCGGCCGACAGCGGCAGTTTCGGCGAGATGTGCGTCGCGGCGAACCGCTTCCGGGACCTGCCGGTCACGATCAACAACGGCGGCACATGTCCGCTGCTCGTAACGGGCGTCGCCTCGACGTCGACCGAGTTCGAGCTGCCGCAGGTGCTGAACTTCCCCGTCGTGGTGGCGCCTGGCGACAGCGTGGCGGTGCAGATCCGGTTCCAACCGGCCTCGCCCGGCGCCAAGTCGGCGGCGCTGACCTTTGCCAGCAACGATCCGGCGACGCCGTTGAAGACGGTGAACGTGACCGGCACGGCGCCGCCGCCCTTCGTATGCGAGCCGCCGGTCTTCGCGGCGGTCGACGGTTCGGTTGGTCCGACGTGGGGCACGGGCCGGACCGGCAACTACACCGTCACAACCGGCGGCCGCTTCCTTGGATCCTTCGGGCCGCAGCGGACGTTCGCCGTGCAGGCAGAGGGCGACTATCGGTTCTATCCGGGACGCCAGGAGGGTCAGCTGGACGCGGGTCTCGTCTATCGCCGCGGGCTCCTGCAGTTCGGCGCGACAGGCGCCTTCAAGCAGGTGAACCTCCGGTCGGAACAGAACACGGGTGCGCTGACGCACGCCGCCTTCAGCGTGGATGCCCTGCTCCCCTCGATTCGAGTCGGATTCTTTGCGGCCAAAGGACTCAGCGAGTCGAGCGTCGTCAACTCGGCCGAAGTCGTGGGCGCCCCGTCCGGCGGCGTGCAGCCCATTGGCGTCACCGAGCACGTGGTCCATGTGGTGGACCAGGTGGGTGGCAGCGTGCAGCGGCAGCTCAATCCCATGTGGTGGCTGGACGTCAACGCGATGTTCCTCAACCGCCACGCGCCGGGGGTTTCGAACACCGCCGGTGCGGCCGTCCGTGTGTCGCGGATCCTGCTGGCGGGCATCGTCGCCACCGTGCAGTTCGACGTCAACGAAAGCTTCCTGGGTGCGCACCCGGTGGGGACCGTGACGGTAGGACTGACGCTTGGCCGTTGGTCGAGGCCGCAGGACTACGCAAACCCGGTGAATCCGCTCGGCACCATCGTGCCAACGCTGCACTACGAGCTGTTCGAGCGCGTCCGGTAGTTCTCGTGCTGAGCGCATCCCGATCCTGGCTCGAGGCGTTTGATTCTGAGGTCCCTCGTGGCCCTTTCTAGGTCGAGCCGGGCGTTCCCGGCACACCGCTGAGGGGCTCGTACCGCGCGAGATCGTCCAGCACAGCCGAGTGGCGAGATCACGGCTTGCATGCGCTATCTCCATTTCTCAAGGAGGACCGCATGATTCGGAAGCTGAAGTCTGGCGAGTACCGCCTCTACTCGCGCAAGGTGGATCCGAAGAAAGGCACGAGGCGCAATCTCGGCACGTTCAAGAGCAGGGCGGCGGCAGAGAAACACGAACGAGCCGTGCAATTCTTCAAGCACGGATAATTGTCGGGCTATAGACGGAGTCAGCCTGCTCAGGAGCCCGGTGTCCAGATTCTCGACGGGGCACCGCCCGCGAGCGTCAGCATCAACGAGTTGAGGCGCTTGACGAACGTCGCCGGATCGTCGAGCTGTCCGCCTTCGGCGAGCGTCGCCTGATCGAACAGCGTGTGACTCCAGTCTGCGAAGCGGCTGTCGTCGGTCTCCTCCTTGAGCCGCTCGACGATCGGATGGTTCGGGTTGATCTCGAGCACCGGTTTCATCGACGGGATCTTCTGCCCCGACGCTTTCAGCAGCCGTTCCAGATTCGTGCTCATCCCGTGCTCGTCGCTGACCAGGCAGGCGGGTGAATCGGTAAGGCGCTGGGTCAGCCGCACGGCGCTGGCGCGCTCCTTCAGCGCGTCCTGAATCCGCTCGATCAGCGGCTTGAACGCGTCCGCCAGCGCCTCCGCCGGCTTCGCCGCCTCGCCGGCGAGGACGCCGAGATCGAGGTCGCCCTTGGCCACCGATCGCAGCGGCTTGCCCTCGAATTCCGTCAGCGCCGAGAGCACCCACTCGTCGACCCGGTCGTACATGAGCAGCACTTCGACGCCGGTCTTGCGGAAGATCTCGAGATGCGGGCTGTGTCTAGCGGCGGAAAAGCCGTCCGCGACGACGTAGTAGATCGCGTCCTGCCCGCTCTTCATCCGGCCGACATAATCGGCCAGCGATACGGTCTGCTCCTCCTCGTCGCGATGGGTCGAGGCGAACCGCAGCAGAGCGGCGATGCGATCCTTGTTGGCGGCATCCTCGACGACGCCTTCCTTGAACGCGCGGCCGAACTCCTTCCAGAACGTGGCGTACTTGTCTGGCTGCTGTTTGGCGAGATCCTCAAGCAAACCGAGCACACGCTTGACCGACGCGGCGCGAATCGTTTCGACGATCTTCGACTGCTGCAGGATTTCGCGAGAGACATTCAGCGGCAGGTCGTTCGAGTCGATGATGCCGCGCACGAAGCGCAGGTACTCCGGCATCAGCTGCTTGGCATCGTCCATGATGAAGACGCGCTTGACGTACAGCTTGATGCCGCGGCGGTGCTCGCGATCCCAGAGATCGTACGGCGCACGCGCCGGGATATAGAGCAGCTGGGTGTACTCCTGCCGGCCTTCGACCTTCGCGTGGCTGAAGGCGAGCGGCGGCTCGATGTCGTGTGCGACGTGCTTGTAGAACTCGTCGTACTGCTGTTGGCTGATCTCCGCTTTGGGACGAGCCCAGAGCGCCGACGCCTGGTTGACCTGCTCTTCGCCCTCGTCCAGGACTTGCTGGCGCGCGTCCGCATCCCAGCGCTCCTTGCGCATCAGGATCGGTACCGTGATGTGATCGGAATACTTGCGGAGGATGGCGCGCAGCGCCGGCCCGGACAGCAGGTCGTCTTCGTCGGGCCGCAAATGCAGGATGACGTCCGTGCCGCGCGTATCCTTGCGAACCGGTTCCACCGTGTAACTACCTTCGCCGGAGCTCTCCCACTGCACGCCTTCGTCTGCCGGCGCGCCGGCGCGGCGGGTCACGAGCGTCACGCGAGCCGCGACGATGAAGGACGAATAGAAGCCGACGCCGAACTGGCCGATGAGATGCGCGTCGCTGGCCTTGTCCGGCGTGAGCGTCTGAAAGAACTCACGCGTGCCCGACTTGGCGATGGTGCCGATCTGATCGACGACCTCCTGACGCGACATGCCGATGCCGTTATCGGAGACCGTAATCGTGCGCGCGCTTTTGTCGTAGCCGACGTGAATCTTCAGCTCCGCATCGCCCTCGAGGAGCGCGGCGTCCGCGATTGTGTCGAATCGCAGCCGGTCGCAGGCGTCCGACGCGTTCGATACGAGCTCGCGCAGGAAGATCTCCTTGTTCCCGTACAAGGAGTGGATCATCAGGTGCAGAAGCTGCGTGACTTCCGCCTGAAATCCAAGCGTCTCTTTGACTGGTGCGTCGGTCATCGCGTGCGTGCCCCCGCAGCCGCTGAAAAAGCGCGGCGTCTGCGCCTAGAATATCGGGACGCACTGCCTCGCGTCGAGCCCAGGGCTCACGCCGCCGTCGCCGTCTCCTGACGATGTTCCGGCAGCTGGCGGACTTCCGGCGGATCGAAATGGTCGATCATCCGAATGAGCGCGAGCGCGCAGAGTCCGCACGACAGCAACATGGTGATGGCGACGACATAGGCGGCGACGGGTGCATGCATGTGAGTTCCTCGTGAAAGGGGTAGCGAGGTGTCACACAGGCAAGCCGTATGCCTGCATATCTGCCGGGAATCCGTCGATCAGGTCTTTCGCGCGAGGCGCCAGAACTGCTGCTCGTTGAGCAGCGTGATCCGCTGACCCTTGGCGCGCAACCGCTTGATCTCCATCAGCTTGATGCCGCCGTCCTTGCCCGCCGCCTGCAGCGGATTCGGCCGGCCGCGCACGACGACCGAGGTCTTCGTCGACGGTCCGCTGTGGACGATCGCGCCGGCGCGCTTCGCGGCGCGGACGGCGTCGATCCGCTTGCGGCTGAGGATGCCGGTGAACGTCAGATGGACGCCTTTCAGCGAGCGCAGCACGCCGGCTTTGAGCGCCGCCGGTGGATTCCGGAGCGCCTCAATCATTTCGTCGGCGCTTTCGTAGCGCTTCCGGCGCTCGCCGATGCAGCGATAGACAATCTCCTTCAGGTGGTCGGTGCACGTGAGACGGCGGATCTCCGGAAGGCGCATCCGCACGCTCGCATCCCCCTTGATCAACATGCCGAGCAGCTGTCCGACCTGGTACACATCGTCGCGTGCCTGCCAGCGCGGGATCGCGCGCGCGATCAGCTCGCTCGGCGCCGTCAGCGAATTCATGGTCCGCGCGGTGATGCCGCGGCGGTCGCTCTGTTGCCGCACGATACCGAAGTCACCAAGCTTGAGCCGCCGGCCCTCGCAGACGAACACGTTCAGCGGCGTGAGATCGCGATGCAGCGCCTGCCCGCGGTGCAGCTTGCCCAGCACTTCGAGGATGCCGGCAATCTCGCGCCGCGCACCGGCCTCGGACCAGCCGCGCGCGGTTCGCGACAGAAACGCGCTTAGGTCGCCGTGCCTCGCGTACTCGAGCGTCAGGCAATACAGAAAGCGTCGGCCGGTGCGCATCAGGGGAAACGTGTCGAACACGCGGATCGCGCGCGGGTGCGCGTCGAGCAGCTGTCCGAAGTAGGCCTCGCGCAGCCACCCGTCCAGCCGGCTGCTGACCTTGATGCAGACTTCCGCGGGGACAACTGTCGAGCGGCCGACCCGCTGCGCGAGATAGACCTGGCCGAAGCCGCCTTCGCCGAGAAACCGCCCGACCTGGTATTCCAGACCGGTTTCCGTGCTCGCGATGGTCTCGCCCGGCACAAGGAGAAACGCGCCACGCTGGGCGTCGCGGCGGGGACCTACCGTGCGTGTGGTGGCGGCGGTCGCGTAGTTCGGCATACAGGGGAACAATAAGCGAAAGCAGCGCGGCGGGAACGAAAAAGAGACAAATTGAGACAGGGGTACCGGTCCCGCAAGTCCGTATAATGTCCGGTACGAGCGAACGGTCGACAAGCTCGAAAAAGGAGCCCGTGATGTTGCGTGTCTCGACGGCGCTGACCTTCAGCGCCCTCCTCGTGTCATCGATGCCGGCAGTCGCCGCGGACAACGCCAGGACGCCGACGTTCACCAAGGACATCGCGCCGATTTTCCAGCAGAAATGCGAATCGTGCCATCGGCCGGACAACATGGCCCCGATGTCGCTGATCTCGTACGAAGACGCGCGTCCGTGGGCGAAGTCGATCGCGTCGCGCGTCGGCGCGCGTCAGATGCCACCGTGGCACATCGACAAGACCGTGGGCATCCAGAAGTTCAAGAACGATCGGTCGCTCAACGACGATCAGATCGAGACGATCCTCGCGTGGGTGGCCGCCGGCGCGCCGAAGGGCGATCCGAAGGACATGCCCGCGCCGAAAGTCTGGAAGGACGAATCGGGCTGGAGCATGGCGAACAAGTTCGGTCCGCCGGACCTCGTCGTCAAGTCCCCCGACTACACGATGCCGCCGGTCGCACAGGACGCGTGGTGGCGGCCGACGAACGCGACGGGCATCACCGAGCCGCGGTGGGTTCGCGCGATCGAGATCCGTCCCGTCGGCAAGAACGCGCGCAAGATCACGCACCATGCCCTGGCCCGTCTGCAGCAGCCCGAGGACATGGATCCGGCGCTCTTCACCAACGACCCGAACGTCGCCGGCGACGGCCTCTTCATGGAGTGGGCCGTCGGCAAGAACGGCGACGAGATGCGTCCCGATTCGGGCCGCCTGATGCTCCCGAACTCGAAGATCGTGTGGGAGATGCATTACCACGCGGTTGGCGAGGAGATCACGGCGCATACTGAACTCGCGGTCTGGTTCTACCCGAAGGGCCAGGAGCCGAAGCACCGTGAAGTGCTCGCGCTCTTCAACACGTTCTCCGGTTCGGCGCCCGGCGGCCGCTCGCTCGACATCCAGCCGAACGCCGTGACCACGACCGAGAGCTTCGTGACGCTGAAGCAGAACGCCCGGATCGAGAACTTCCAGGCGCACATGCACATGCGCGGCAAGGGCATGTCGATGGAAGCCATCTTCCCGGACGGCCGCCGCGAGATGCTGAGCCAGGTGACCGACTTCAACTTCAACTGGCACAACATGTACATCTACGACGACGACGTGGCGCCGCTGCTGCCGAAGGGCACGATCCTGCATCTGCTCGCGTGGTACGACAACACCAAGGCGAACAAGATGAACCCCGATCCCGATCAGTGGGTCGGCTGGGGCGATCGCACCGTCGACGAGATGGGCCACGCGTGGCTGAACATCACGTACTACAACGACGACGAGTTCAAGGCGGAAACGGCTGCGCGCGCGGCGAAGACGGTCAATTCGACCGCGGCCGAGCGCCAGCAGCAGTAACGTTCCCGGATTGATCGAGGCTTCGAGGCGCCGTCCGAAATTCGGGCGGCGCCTTTTTTTCGGTACCAGGAGTAAGCGGATGCGAGTTCGTCAATTGGTCAGTGTCGGGTTGTTGCTGTCGTGCGCCGCGGGCGTGACCGTGATTGGCGCGCAGCAGGTGGGCGTCGGTCAGACGCCGAGCTCGTTGCCGCTGACCGCCCCGATTCGCGAGCGGGGCACCAGCGTCACCCCCGCCTTCGAAGGCTGGTACTACGACAAGGACGGCTCGCAGCGGGTGATGGTCGGCTACTTCAACCGCAATACGAAGCAGGAATTCGACATTCCCGCCGGGCCGAACAATCGCATCGAGCCTGGTCCGCCCGATCAGGGCCAGCCGACGCATTTCAACGCCGGCCGTCAGTGGGGAGTCTTCACGATCAAGGTGCCGAAGGATTTCGGCACCAAGAAAATGAGCTGGACGATCGTGGCCAACGGCTACACCAACACGATCACGCTCCACACGATGCCCGACTACATCGTCGAGCCGTTCGAGGACGCGGCGAACAAGAACACGCCGCCGAAGCTCAGGTTTCAGCCCGGTGGTCCGATCTTCACCGGACCGCCGAGCACGATCGCCGAGAAGTACACAGGCACGGTCGGCGTGCCGCTGCCGCTGACCGTCTGGATCTCGGACGAGGGCGCCAAGGTCAACGTGCCGGAGCCGCGAACGGGCCGCGGCCGCGGTCGCGGCGCCGAAGCGCCGGCTGGCGCGGCTGGGGCGACCGGCGCGACAGGTGCGGCGGCCGGGCGTGGTGCCGCGCGCGGAGCGGCGCCTGAAGGGTTCACGCCGCCGCCGGCGATGGCCGTCACCTGGACGAAATTCCGCGGGCCCGGCGACGTGAAGTTCGACAACAACAAACCATCGATCGATCGCGCTGCCGACGGCAAGACGGTGACGAATGCGACGTTCAGCGCGCCCGGTGACTACATCCTCCGGGTCGAAGGCAACGACAGCACCGGATCGGGTGGTGGCGGCTTCCAGTGCTGCTGGTCCAACGCCCACGTCAGCGTGAGCGTCAAGCCCGCGGCCGGCTCCGGCGGTCAATAGAGCGCGAGAGCATTTTCGATGTGGCGCAGGGCTTCAGCCCTGCGTTCTTCGCAGGCCTAAAGGGCTGCGCCACTACAGTCGGATCGACGCTCTAAGGCTTCACGGACGCTTCGCGGATCGCTTGCTTCTGCGCTGCGCTCCAGTTTCGCAACGTACGCTCGTATTCGCGCACCCGTCCGGGGTGAAGGCCCGCGACGTTGCGCCGTTCGTCCGGATCATCCCGCAGGTCGAACAGCTGCGCGCGCCCGGAGCGCAGCTCGTCGATGAATTTCATCGGACCGTCGCGCAGGCCGAACATCCCCAGCGAGTAATCGGCGAAAAACAGCGCCAGCTGCGGCTCGCGGTCCAGCATCGACCGGCCCTGCGAGGGTGCCGGCGGCTGCGGCACGCCGAGCAGATCGAGCGTCGTGGGCGTCGTGTCGACGAGGCTGACGATCCGCTCGCTGCGAATCTGCCGGCGGAGCAGGCCCGGCGCGGCAACAAGAAACGGCACGCGGACGTTCTCGTCGTACAGCTGAAACGTGTGGCCGAAGTTTCCTTCGTGCTGGCCGAACGCTTCACCGTGATCGCCGAACACGATCCACAACGTGTTCTCCTGAAGGCCGCGGGCCTCGAGGCCGTCGATCAGGGATCCCAGCGCGGCGTCGCCGTAGTGCAGCGCATTGCGGTAGCGGTCGAATTCGTCGTGCTCGGGAAACGGACCGGCCTCCGGTGTGTCGTAGGGATGATGGCCGGCGATGGGCAGGTAGGTCACGAAAAACGGCTGGTTCTCTGGGAGTCCGTCGATCCAGCCGAGGATGCGGGCGACCGTCGACGGTTCGTCGACGCCGAAGCTCGACGCGTGGTTTCCGCCGATGTCGCCGGCATCCTCGAGCCGCTGGTAACCGCGGTTTCGGATGATGGCCTCCATTCCCAGATACATGAACCGGCCCGCGTGGAACAGCGCCGTCGCGTAGCCGCGGCCGCCGAGCGCAGCCGCGATCGACGGGCAGGCAACGGACGCATACATCTCCGCCGTGCTGTCGAACGACGGGTAGGTCGAGCACAGCACCGAGAACAACCCTTTGATGCTTTCCGGGTACACCGCGTACGCGTTGTCGAACACGATCCCCGTGCGGGCAAGCTCGGAGAGGCGCGGCATGACGTCAGTCGCCGCGCCGTAGAGGCCCAGGTACTTCGCGGCCGTTGATTCGAGGCTGACGAGCACGACGTTGCGTCCCGCGGCCGCACCCCGGAATCCGGACAGGTCAGCTGACGGCGTGCGGTCGACGCCTTGTCCGCGCCAGTCCGCGTCGGCGGTGCGCGCCGTGACCTGCGGCATCATCGAGAAGGCGAGCGCCGTCCAGGGATTCCGTTCGAGTCCGCGCGTCTCGACGCGCGCCATCGCCGCCGGACCCGCCGCGACGAAGGCCGCGAGCAGGACGGCGACCAGCAGACGCGACGCACTCCGCAGGCAGAACGGAGCGAGAGCTGCCGCCGCCGACACCGTCACGACCAGAAGGACGTTCGCGGCGGTCGCATAGAGCCAGATGGAGTCGGCGAGCGCGCCTCGCGCCGCGCGCCACATGGAAGCAGTCAGCGGCGTCGAGAGCACCCGGACCACTGGAATGTTGATGGCGGCGTAGCACGCCAGGACGGCATACGTCAGCCACGCAATCGCCGCCCTCCTGCTGAGCAGTGCATCGATCGCCGCGAATACGAGCGCCAGGAGCGCGTCCTGCCACAGGTAAGCAACGGCTGACCACGCCGAGATCGGCACCTGATGGCCAAGCAGGCCTGCGCATTTCGCCAGCGCGAACACCAACAGCAGGCTTGCCGGCCTCACCGGCGCACCATGTTGATCCGTTTGAGCAATGCAAGCGAGACGATGCGGCTGTCGCCGCGTTTCCGCCAAATCCAGTCGTGGATGATCACGACCGGCGCCGGAGGGTGCGTGTACAGCCCCGACCGGTCGCCGTCGAACGACAACGGAATCACCAGCACGTCGTAAGGCTCCCGCGGGCGTTCGCGGAATCGTTCGTGAACGAGCTCGACAGTCGACGGATCGATCATCGCCCTGGCGCGCACCAGGTTGGCCGAGTCGGCGTCGATGATGGTGAATCGGGCGGAGGGCAGCAGGTCTCGCAGAATCAGGTACGAGCGCGGAAACAGCCCGCCGCCGACGATGGCGACGCGGTCGACCGGCGGCCACGCCCGCATGAGCCGATGGAACGCCCGGGCGTGCGTGCGCAGGACGAAGCGCTGCAGCAGCCGCGAACGCAGCACAATCCGCTCCAGGCTGTCGAGGCTGAATCGCTCCATCCACCGGAGCGGCGCCGGCCAGTGGCTGGCTCGCGCCGCTGTCGCGCGAAGCTGCGGCAGCCGGTGCCAGGGAACGCCGGGGTGCGCGTGATGCTCGACGTGATAGCCGTCGTTGAACAGGACCGCGTTGTACAGCGTGCCGTAATGGCTGGTCGTGCCCCCGGCATGCTCGTAGTGGCCGTGCAGCGCGCACAGCGCGAGACCGCCGAGGTACCCCGGCAGGTAAGTTGCCACGAAGAACGCCGGCGAGACGGCGGCCATCGTGCCCCAGGCGATCAGCACGAACATCGCCTGCAGGACAATCTCGCTCGAGACCGCCAGGGCGCGGTGTCCGCCGGCGTGATGGGCCAGGTGTCGATCGCGCCAGAGCGACTGCGGGAATCCGAGCAGGACGCTCAGACCGGCGGCGAACGCCTGGTTGGCCAGCCGGTGCCGGAAGAAGGGCCGATGGATGAACAAGTGGGCGACGGTGTTCGCGCTCCACCAGACGCCCAGCGCGATGATGAGCACGGCGCCCCTAGTTCTTGAACGCGGCCAGCGCGCGGATGGGCGCGTAATCGGTCCGCCCCCGCACTTTCGTCAACCCGAAGTTCACCGAGTACGCGTCCGGGCTCGCCGGGCGCTCGTCCGCCTGACGCAGGCGCGCCTTGAGCTCGTAGCGGCTCCCGAAGGCGACGATCTGACCGGTCCCGGCCACCCGCTTGAGATCCTCCCATTCCGCGCGGACCGTCCGGCTGTCGCCGGCCAGCGTGAGATACAGGTAGCCGCGCACCGGCGCCAGGTAGTCGTTGCGGTCGTCGGGTTTGGCCATCGCGAAGACGCCCCATACCTGGATCATCTGGGGCGAGTCGGTGTTGGGCTCCAGCACCACCTTGTCGACCCGGGCGTACACCGCCATGGGGTCGCTCGCGTGGGCTGGCGTGGCGCACAGCAACGACGCCAGGAACACCGCGCCGATCGATGCCGCTGCTTTCATCGTGTCCTCCTGATCCGGGAGGACGGTCCGGGGCGGGCGGATGTTAACGCTGGTATCCTGAGCCGCGATGAAGATTCTCAAGTTTGGCGGCTCCTCCCTGGCGACCCCGGCGACGGTCCGCGATGTCGGCCGCATCCTGCTCGAGGCGCGGCGGCGGGAGCCGGTCATCGCCGTCGTGTCGGCGTTCCAGGGCGTTACCAACCAGCTCCTCGAGTGTGCGCGCCTCGCCGAGCGCGCGGACGCGTCCTACGAGCACGCCTTCGATCACATTGCGCGCCGTCATCGGTCCGCGGCTTCGCAACTGCTCGCATCGCGCCGCCCTGACGGGCGTCGCACAGGATCGCCGAAGCGCGTCCGTGCTCAGGTTGACGTGCTGCTGGCAGAGCTGCGCAGCACGCTGCAGGGGATCCACCTGCTCCGGCACTGCCCGCCGCGCTCGCTCGACATGACCGCCAGCTTCGGCGAACGTCTGTCGGCACTCATCGTCGCGGCCTACCTCGAACGGACCCATGCGGCCGAGTTCGTGGACGCGCGCGACTTTCTCGTCACCGACGACCACTTCACGCATGCCAACGTGCAGTTTCCGGCGACGAACCGGCGCGCGCGCGCGTACTTCGCGCGCCTCTTCGGCCGTTCGAAGCAGGCCGTCCCGGTCGTCACCGGCTTCATCGGCGCCACCGCCGACGGTCAGACGACGACAATCGGGCGGAACGGATCGGACTACAGCGCGGCCATCGTCGGCGCCGCGGTCGGCGCCTCGGTCATCGAGATCTGGACCGACGTCGACGGCGTGCTGAGCGCCGATCCCCGCAGCGTCCCGGCCGCCTTCGTCCTGCCGCAGATGACGTACGAAGAGGCGATGGAGCTCTCGTACTTCGGCGCCAAGGTGCTGCACTCGGCGACGATTGCGCCCGCGGTCGCCAAGCGGATCCCGATCCTCATCAAGAACACGTTCAACCCGGGCGCGCCGGGCACGCTCATCTCCCGCAAGGCGGTGGACGACGGGAGACTGGCGAAGGGGATTACGTCGGTCGGCGATCTCGCGCTGCTCACTCTTCGCGGCCCGGGGATGGTCGGCGTACCGGGCGTCGCGGGACGCGTATTCGGGACGCTGGCCGCCAAGGGAGTCAACGTCGTCCTGATCTCGCAGGCCTCGTCCGAGCACACGATCTGTTTCAGCGTGCGCAGCGCCGACACGGCGCGCGCGGTCGAGGCGATCCGGCAGGAATTTCAATACGAGTTCCACGCCGAATCGATGCAGATCGACGTCCGCGCCGATCAGGCGATTCTCGCCGTCGTCGGCGAGGGGATGAAAGGGCGTCCTGGCGTCGCAGGGAAAGTGTTCGACTCGCTCGGCCGTCAGAACATCAACATCAGCGCGATCGCGCAGGGGGCATCGGAGCGCAACATCTCGTGTGTGATCGACGCGTCGCAGCAAGTGCGCGCGCTCAATGCGATTCACCAGGGGTTCTTCGAGACGAACAAGCGGCTGTCGCTGGCGATCGTCGGCGTTGGCAACGTCGGTGGCGCCGTCCTCCGGCAGCTCGAACAGCAGCGGACCTATCTGCTCTCGAAAGGCTTTGACGTCACCGTCGTCGCCATCGCGAACAGCACGCGGTTTCTGGCGGATCCGGCGGGCCTCGATCTCAGGCGCTGGAGGGACCGTCTGCGGTCCGCGCCGGAGCGCATGAACGCGAAGACGTTCGCGCGGCGGATTGGCGAGATGACGATCACCAACGTGGCGCTGGTCGACTGCACGTCAGGGCCGGCGATCGTCGACGCCTATCCGGCATTCATCGAGTCGAACCTCCACATCATCACGCCGAACAAGTGGGCGAATGCACTGCCGTGGCGGCGCTACGAATCGCTGATGGGTCTGCTCGAACGGCGCAAGCGGCATTTTCTCTTCGAAGCCAACGTCGGCGCCGGACTGCCGGTGGTCTCGACGCTGCGTGATCTGATAGCGAGCGGCGATGAGATCGCCCGCATCGAAGGCATTCTGTCAGGGACCCTCAGTTACCTGTTCAACACGTTCGACGGCAAGGTGCCGTTCAGCGAGCTGGTGCGCGAAGCGCACCGGATGGGGTTCACCGAGCCCGATCCGCGAGAAGACCTCTCGGGCCAGGACGTCGCCAGGAAGCTGCTGATTCTCGGACGGCAGATTGGTTTGAAGATGGATCTGGACGAGGTGAAGGTCGACAGTCTGGTGCCGACGCCGCTCGCGCGCGGCACCTTCGGCAGCGGCTTCCTGCCGGCCTTCGCCCGCCATGATGCGGCGATGGCCGATCGCGTGAAGCGCGCCGCCGCCCGCGGCAATGTTCTGAGGTACGTCGGCACGCTCGAGCGCGGCAAGGCGAGCGCCGGACTGAAGGAGTTCCCGCGCAGCCATCCGATCGCTTCAGCCAAGGGAAGCGACAACGTCATCGCTTTCACGACGAAGCGCTACGCGCGGACGCCGCTCGTGGTGCAGGGCCCCGGCGCCGGCGCCGACGTCACGGCGATGGGCGTCTTCTCGGACATCCTCAAGCTGCTGCACTATTTGCCGCACTGACGACGGTCCGGCTAAAGCCGGACACTACCGACGATACGAAGCGTCGGGCTAAGGCAGCGCACCACCGATGCTGATGGCCTGCCGTTTTCCGGTAGTGTCCGGCTTTAGCCGGACCGTGTCGGTCAGTGTCGGTCAGCCGGACCGTATCGCACTGTGCGCGAGCGCGAGCAGCGCCACGCATGCGGTGTCCGTGCGCAGGGTCCGCGACCCCATGCCCACCGGCTGAAAACCGTGGGCGGACAGCAGGCCGAGCTCGAATGCGTTCCATCCGCCCTCTGGTCCGATGGCGAGAAGCACCCGCTCTTCATCGCTCGCGCGAACGACATCGCTCAACAGAGACGTCGCCGACGGATCCGCGACGACGCGAAGCCCGCTTCCGAAGAGATCGTCCAAACGATCTTCGATGAGGATCTTGAACTGGCGGTGAATGGAAACCGCCGGCAACCGGGTGTCGCGTGCCTGCTGCAGGCCTTCGATCAGCAGGGGACGGTAAGTCCCAGGCGTGAGGATGTGCGTGTCGAAGTAGTGGCGCTCGACTTTCTCCGCGTTCGTCAGAATGATCTGGCCGACACCGAGCGCGGCGATCTGCGCCCAGAGCCGTCGCATCACCTTCGGCCGCGGCACGGCGAGCAGGAGATCGACGTTCGGCCGCGGCGGCGCGTCAGCCTCGAGCGCGCAGCGTAAGGCAACGGCTCCCTCCTCGACCGCCTCGACCCGTCCGGTACCGCGCGGGCCATCGAGGACGCCGATCCTCACCTCATGCCCGCGCTCGACGTGTAACACGTTTCGCATGTGAGCTGCACGCCTGCCGGACACCGTCACGCACCCGTCCTCGCCGACTTCAGCAGCTTCCAGGAGAATGAGATTCATTCTGCGGACTCTGCGAGCTCTGCGTTGATCGTCGTGCGCTACGCGCCCGTCACGGCAGTGTGGATCAGCGCGCACTCGAGGCTGTCCACGAGCGCCTGCAGGCTGGCTTCGACGATGTTCTCGTTGACGCCGATCGTGCCCCACTCGGTCACGCCGTCGCTGGACTGGATCAGCACACGCGTGGTCGCGGCGGTGCCGGTGCTCGAGTCGATGATGCGAACCTTGTAGTCGGTCAGGCGGACTTGCTGCAGGTGCGGATAGAAGGTGACGAGCGCCGCGCGCAGCGCGGCGTCGAGCGCATTGACCGGACCGTCGCCGTCCGCGACCGTGTGCGCCCGCTCGTCCCCGACGCGGACCTTCACCGTTGCCTCGCAGACCGACGTGCCGCCTTCCGATCGCATCGACACGTGGTAGGCGTCGACGGTAAACGGCGGCGGCGTCTGTGACATCACGCGGCGGATCAGCAGCGTCAGCGAGCCGTCGGCCGCCTCGAACTCGTAGCCGCGGTGCTCCATCTCCTTGACCGCCGTGAGCAGCGTCCTCAGGTGCGTGTCGTCGGTCAGGTCGAAGCCGAGCTCCCGCGCCTTCATGATGATGTTGCTGCGTCCCGCGAGATCGCTGATCAGCACGTGACGTGTGTTGCCGACCGACGCCGGATTGACATGCTCGTAGCTGCTCAGCACCTTCGCGACCGCGTTCACGTGCGTGCCGCCTTTGTGCGAGAACGCGGAGGAGCCGACCCATGGCAGCCGCGGGTTCGGCCGCAGGTTCGCGGTTTCGTCCACGAACTGCGACAGCTCGGTCAGCAGCGGCAGCGATTCAGCCGGCACGCCGCGCTGGTTCAGCTTGAAGTGCAGAATCGGAATCACCGACGTCATGTTGCAGTTGCCGGTCCGTTCGCCGTACCCGTTGATCGTGCCCTGCACGTGCGTCGCGCCCGCCTCGATGGCGGCCAGCGCGTTGGCCACCCCGAGCCCGATGTCGTCGTGGGTGTGGATGCCAATCCGCGCGCGCAGCTCTCCGCGAACCAGGCGCGTGATCGCCGCGATGTCTACCGGCAGCGATCCGCCGTTCGTGTCGCACAGCGTGACGATGTCGGCGCCGGCCTTTTCGGCGGCGTGGAGCGTCGCCAGCGCGTAGGGTGTGTCTTCCTTGAACCCGTCGAAGCAGTGCTCCGCGTCGTAGACGACGAACTTGCCGCTCGCCTTCAGGAAGCGCACGGTGTCGCCGATCATCTTCAGGTTCTCGTCGAGCGTCGTCTGCAGCACTTCGCGAACGTGCAGCGGCGAGGTCTTGCCGAAGATCGTGACGACCGGCGTCTCCGCGGCGATGAGGAGCTGGACCTGGTCGTCGGCCGCGGCGGCGACGTCCTTGCGCCGGGTCGAGCCGAACGCCGCGAGGCGGGCATTGCGGAAGGTCCGGTGCTTCGCTTCGGCGAAGAACTCGATGTCCCTGGGGTTCGACCCGGGCCAGCCGCCTTCGATGTAGTGCACCCCGAACGCGTCGAGGCGATCCGCGATGCGCAGCTTGTCGGCCACCGAAAACGAGATGCCGTGCCCCTGCGTGCCGTCACGCAATGTCGTGTCGTAGATCTCGATCTCGGACGTCATCACGGTCGATTATATCGAACGGCCGGCGGCCTCGAGGCGCTTGCGCACCGACGGGCTCGCGAGCTCACGCAGCGCGTCGCTTCCCACCCATCGGGGCGTGGGGTCGTGTGACGCCGCCAGACGCGCGGCCGCGTCGACGGCGGCGGCATGAAGCGCGGGATTGCGCTTGCCGATGGCGCGCAGGGCCATGTTGACCGCCTTCTTGACGAAGTGCCGCTCATCGCCCGCTTCGCGTTCGATGATGGCGAGGCCCTGGAGAAACGGCCCGTCGCCGGCGCGCTTGTCGTGCACGGTCAGGCTCCAGAGCAGCGCGAAGGCCGTTCGCTTTTCGAACTCGTTGCGCTTGCGGCTCCATTGCCACACTTTGGACCACGCATGCGGCGTCCGATCGAAGAGGTTGAAGCTCAACGCATCGCACAAGGCCCAGTTGTCGAAGTCCTTGCACCAGCGATCCATCTGCTCCGGCGTGACCTGCGCCGGATCGTCGATGAATGAGGCGGCCATGCGCGCTTCGTACACGCCGGTATCCCAGAGTGCGGCGGCGAGCTCATGGTTGCGCCCCAGCTTCTGGCCAAGCGCCTTGATGTCCTTCATCGCTACCCCCAGTGCCTTATCCGAGGGGATCGCGTAACGGGCCATGCCCTCGAGCGTCGCTCGGGTGCTGTGGCGCTTCAGCCACGCGAGCGCCGACTGGAGGTCGGCCTCGACACTCTTCTTTGCAGGGGCTTTCACGAATCAGGATCGTGGCGGCGGCGCGTCCATCCGGGTCCGGGCGTTACGCAGCAGGCTGCGCGTATCCTCGAAACTCAATCGTTTCAGCGCTTCGTCGAAGGGCAGCCATGCGATCGTTCGACCGTCGCTCGCCGGCGACTCCGACGTCGCGCGAATCAGGAAGTACTGGACGCTGTACCGCCTGCCGTTCCAGTCGTACTCGAGCGGCGTCCCTACAGGTCCGAGCAGATCGCCAGAGACGCCGGCTTCTTCCAGCGTCTCGCGTGCGCCGGCTTCCGCCGTCGTCTCGCCCGGCTCAACGTGCCCTTTCGGGAAGATCCAGAAGCCGGCCTGCTTCTTCGACGTGACGAGCAGGATCGACAGATCGCGGCCGCTGCCGCGAAAGGCGATGCCGCCCGCCTGGAGAACGGAGTCCGTCACCTATCGCTGCGGCTGGTGCGATTGCGACGTGGTGGACGTCGCCGGCTTCGCCTTGCGTTCCTCGACGAGGCGCTGGTATTCCGCGTCGTCCAGGTACACCATGTCGAGCCACACCTGGAGCATGTCGTCCACGCTGCGCTCCCCGAAGCCGACCCACATGTTCGGATCCGGATTGCGGCGGTTCGCCGACGTGTTGTCGTGGATGCCGATCAGATGCAGCACGGTGCCCGCGGGCAGCAGCGGCGCGGCGTCGTCGGCATAGACGTAATTGATGTGCCAGTTGAAGTCGAAGTGATCGACAGAACTGAGGATGAAGGTCTTGTTCGTCGCTGGATCGATCGCTTCGACCGTCAGCCCGCGCCCGCGCATGTGCATGTGCGGCTGGAACGAATCGATGCGCGCCGGCCGCGGAAGACGGAAGTAGCCGTCGGTGCGCACGACGGAATTCGGCGGCACCTCGAGCTCGTCGTTCGGAATGTTCCGGATGTTCTGTGACCGCACCTGATATTTCGGCGTCACGCCCTTCGGGTAGAACTTGAAGGCGATCGTCGTCTTGTTGCGCTGCTCGGAACCGACGGCGAAGTAGTGCATGTCGTAGCGCAGACGCGTGCCCTTCTTCAGCAGCCGCCCCGTGTTGTCGCCGAAAATGTCGCCGTACTTGCCGACTGCGTACTCGTGCAGCATCACGCCGCCCTCCGGCGTCCCCTCCGGCGCGTCCGGTTCGATCGCGTAGACGACGACGTGATGGACGATCTTGGGATTGCTCGGCTTGATCTCCATCGACTTGATCCAGCGATCCTCGGTGAGCTGGACCTCCGCGAACTGATCGATCCACCAGTCGGGACCGGCGGGATACATCGTGAACTCGGCCGGCGTCGTCACTTTCAGATCGGGCTCGCCGATGAACCAGTCGGCTTCGGCACGGAACGTAAGGGGCGCCGGCATGTCGGCGGGATTGCCCTGCGGCGCACCCGCGTCGACCCATCGCGTGATCGTCGCGATTTCGTCGTCATTCAGCGACCGATCGTTCTTGTAGTGGCGGACGCCGACGGTCTTGTCGAGATGCCATGGCGGCATGTCGCGGTTGGCGACGCGCTGGCGGATCGAGCGTGCCCACGGACGCGCTTCCTCGTAAGTCACAAGGGACATCGGCGCGGATGTGCCCTGGTGATGGCAGGTCTGACAGCTTTTCTGAAAAATCGGCGCGACGTCTTTGGTAAAGGTGGGAGATTTCTGATTGCTAATTGCTGATTGCAAATTTGACGTCGCGCGCGCCGTCCCGCCAACGGTCACCTTCACTTGCGTGTTGGTCCAGCAGCAGTGGTAGCCGAAGTTGCCGGCCGATTCGCCCGATCCGTCGTCGACGACCGACTGCAGGATGTAGTCGCCCGGTTCGCTGAAGGTCGCGGAGGTCGTCGCCTTGCCGTCGACGAGCTTGGCTCCGGGCGTCGAAAACTGCACGGCGCCGGGTCCTCTGAACTTCGTCCAGAAGACCGTCAGTCCCACCGGTGCGCCGCGGCGTGCGGGCAGGCCGTCGTCGGTCGCCGAGAGTGAGAGCGTGGCGGCGGTGTCTGATTGATTCGACACGGCCACGTTCACGACCGGCGGCAGGTTGGAGCTGATCTTCTCGCTGTTGCCGCCGCGCGTCGTGCGGAGGCGATCGATCTGCCAGACCGGCTTCAACGTGGCGACGACTTGCTCGGTCGTGCCGTGCGTCGTCAGCTTCCACACGAGCGTCTTGTCGGCGAACTCTTTCGGCACAGTGACCTTGAATACGTCCTTGTGCCGGCGCGTCGTGAAGTGGGTCGGCTGCCCGCGGTCTCCGCCAGGCTCGAACGTATTGGCGGGGCCGACCGGGATGTCGAGCTCTTCCTCGTAGTTGCGGTTCATGTAGCCGAACCACATGTTCATCGAGCCGTCAGGATTGATGTCGAACCCTTCGTATACCGGCGCGACCCCCTGTCCGGACCAGTGGCGGAGGTTCGCAAGCTGGGATGCGGTCTGCTGGGCGAGCAGCGGGCTCGTCGCGATCGCGCAGAGAAGCACGGCGACACGAAAGGCTTTGCTGACCATGGCGGGATTATAGAGCTTTGAGGGCGGGCGTTCCCGACGATCCGCTGATCGGGGAACGCCCTTCTAATGACGTGAAACAGGGACCCAGCCCTGCTATTTCGTGGCCGACAGCCCGTCGATGTGGACCTCGAGCAGGTGGTTCACGCGGATGCCGTAGATGCCGTCGGTCTTGGCTGCGCTCTTCGGCGACGAGCCGACGACCGTGCCGTTGACCACGTAGTCGATCTTGTCGGCGCCGACCCGCACCTCGAGTGCGTTGGTGGACTTGCCGTCGGCGCCCGGCTTCTTCACCGCCGCATCCGCCTTCTTCGGCAGGACGTCGCTCGCCACGTCGCCGTCGCGCTTCTTGACGAGCCAGCTGCCGTCCTGTGCGACGAGGAAGTAGGTGTAGGCCTGCTTCGCGCCTTCGAGGTCGCTGCCGCCGAACACGAGGCCGTAGTAGTTGGTGTGGCCGCTCGGCTTCATCAGCGTAAACGTGCCCTTGAGCGTGTAGGTGCCGTTCATTTTGTTGGCGGGATTCCAGTACACGGCCGCCTGCGGATTGGTCGCATGAAACCCCGTGCCCATCGTCACGAACTTGATCGCACCGGCGGCGTCGGGATCCGAGGCGCTGGTGCTGCGGTCGGCACGGACCATCCAGCCCTTCGGAGCCTGGGCGATCACGGAAACAGAAACAAGCAGCGCGAGCACGGCAACAGCGGCCACCTCTACAGAACGCTTCATCGAATACCTCCGGAGGCATCATACCGCCAGAGGCGCAGCTCGTGAATGGACCAGCCCAGACGCGACGCGGCAGTCTGACGGATCCAGAGCGCGACCGTCTGGTTGTGCGGAAGGGATATCGCCAGCCGCGGATACCTGCCGTCGCGGACGACGGCTGCCGCGAGCTCGGGGTACGGCGAGCCGTCGTAGAGCGCGTGCGTCCGGCCCGCCGCGTCCTCGCCGTCGATACGCAGCATGCGCGGATAGTCGCCGATCGATCGTTCGGCGATCTGAATCTCCACTCGGGCGATGTCGGCCACGCTTCTCAATTGCACGCGGACCCAGCATGAGCCGTTCTGGCCGCCGATTCCCGCAACCCAGCGCGTGTCCGGATTGCCGTCGAACAGATTCTGCAGGCGGTCGCGCGATTCAGAGGCGGAGGCCGTCAACTCACGCCAATCGATCGGCGTGACCGGCGCGTCGTCAACCGGCGGCGCGCTCCAGGGTGTCAGCTCGAACGCGGTGACCTGCGGCAGTCCCGCCTCCTTCGCAATCTGCCCTGACGCGCGCAGGGCGGCGATCGTGCGATCGGGTACGCTCGCGGCCCTGGAAGTCGCGTCGTAGTCGCCGGGATGGACGATCACGTAGCGGATGCCGATCGAGCGAAGCATGCGCACCGCAGCCGGAAAGCGTTCGGTGTCGTTCAAGGGTGACGCGGCGGAATCCAGAAGCTCGAGCAGCGGCGTGCCGTATCCGCTGTAGCCGTTCACGATCGGATGGCCGTGCGCGAGCGTCATGAACTGGTAATGCAGCGTCTGGTATTCGGCGGGGCGAAGCGGCAGATGCATCAGGGCGCCTGGCTCGCGATTCGCGAGCCAGGACGCGACGCCGCGATCCTCGGCGCGCCCGCGCGCGCTGTAGCGGACGATCGGGATTGGCGCGGCCCATCCATCCGCGACGATCGCGGAGAGGCAGACGGCGAGCGCGAGCGTGCGCGCCCGCTGCGTCACGCGATCCATGAGCCACGCGACGCCGCACGCGACGAGCACCGACAATCCCGTGACAACGACGATCGCGAATCGCGCGGGCACGCGCATGCCGTCCATGCCGGGCACGATTCGCAGCAGCCAGCCGTACGGACCGTGCGTCGTGAGGATCGTTCCCCAGACGCGCACAATCGGCCCCATCGAGAGGACGAATGCGATCGCGACGATGAGGCCGTAGAGCCGCGCCCAGCGCCTCTGCTGTGGAACGCGATTCGCCGTCAGCAGGCCGAGTGCCGCGAGTGCGATCGCGAAAATGCCCGGAAACAACTCCCGCTCCGGATCTGTTCCGACGGCGGTTGGCAGCCATCGCCACACGCCGATCGTGTTTTTGCCCACGACGTACGACCGCGCATCGGCGCTCAGGGACGCGATCTCCTCGATACTGCGCGTCTGGTGAAGGTCGATGCGCGCGCGATAGTACGCGGCCGCGACGGGGACGAGCACCGCGCCAGCGAGAAGGCTCGCGGCGCCGAGGTGGATCAGCGCGCGTCCGCGATGTCCCGGCAATCGCCACAGGCCTTCAACCGCGACCACCGCGATCGGGATCGCCATGAAGTAGCCCACGTAGGCGTTCGAGAGCGCCTGCAGGACCCAGCCAACGGCAAACGGCGCGAGCCAACGGGCGCGCCGCGTCGCGAAGTATCGGTGAAGCCCCCAGAGCGCGATCGGGATCCAGCCGGTCGCGACCATCTGCACGTGCGCGATCTGCGCCATGCGGAACGGACCAAAGGCGTAGTACAGACCACCGGCGAACGCCGCGGCGCGGCCGCCGGTCAACTCCCGCGCGAGGAGATACATCCCGACGCCGGCGATGACGAAGGACAGAAGAAACGCGACGTTGTACGTCAGGACGGCGTCGGCGGCGATCCAATAGAGCGGCGCCACGAAGATCGCGAGACCGAACAGCGTCTCGGTAAATGCGAGCGTGCCGCGGTACGGAAAGAAGATGGGCGTGTCCCACACGCCGCGCAGGCCATGCCGCAGCCGGTCGGCGTCCCAGCCGAGGATCCACGTCGCCAGCAGCGTGTCGGCGAGATCGGACGGCAGCGCCCGCCTCAGGTTGAGCGCGAGCGGGAACGTCAGCACGATCGTCAACGCCACGAATGCGGCGGCGACCAGGACAAGCTCGCGCTTCGCTGCCGTCACGCCGTGGTCAGAACGTCGCGATGGGGTTGAGCGGGAACCCGGTGCCGCCGAGCACCGGGACGGCCGCGGCGGTCAGCAGGAATTCCCAGCGGCGCAGACGCGCTGCCGTCTCGGCCGCGGCTTCGAGATCCATGACGTCGACGAGCGGCAGGCCGAGCGCGACGATCGCCAGCTGGTGAATCGGCCGCGGCGAACCGTCTACGCCGGAGGGCTGCACGTCGTTGACGCCGTCGTTGCCGAGCAGGGCGACGTCACGCTGCTTCAGCCACGGCATGACCGAGGCGTGGAAGCCGGCGGCGCTCGCCGCGACGTTCCAGGGTCCCTTCTCCGCGCGCCGCGCCCAGCGACCGGTGCGCAGGAACAGCGCATCGCCGCTGCCGATCTTGATCCCGGCGTATTTTTCCCAGGCTTCGAGATCGGACGCGTAGACGGCCGTTCCGGGCTCGAGGTACGGCACGTTCTTCAGGCGCGGCAGATCGACGATGATCCCGCGCGTCATGATGCCGCTCTTATGGTTCTCGATGCCGTTGCTCGGACAGCCTGGACCGGGCGCGATCGCCGACCGCTCGAAGCCGTTGAAGATCTTGCCCTCGAAGGAGTAGTGGCAGAGCGCGTCGATGTGCGTGATGATCGAACCGTGGTACCAGATGGAATAGAGATCCATCGCGTGCCCTCCGGCGTCGAGCACCATCTCCTGGCCGAGAGGCCGGGGGTTGTCCGCCGCCTTCTCCTTGTCGATCGTGTGCGCCAGCGACACCGCGACGCCGTCGCGAACCAGCTTCAACGCCTGGCGCCGCTTGTCCGGCGTGATCAGGTTCAGCGTGCCGATCTGATCGGTCTTGCCCCAGCGCCCCCAGTTGGAGAGCTCAGTCATCCACTTGTTGACTTGATCTTTCGTCGTCACGGGATCCGCAGGGCTGAAGCCCTGCGCCACACGCATCATGACGAAACAAGCCACTGCCGCGAGCACCGTGCGCTTCATGGCTATTTCCTCTCCGGGAGCGCAAAAACGTAGAGAGCATTGCCCGTAGCAGGCATCTTCACTTCCGGAATGATCGTGCGGGGGACGACGCGCGGGCTGCCGCCGCCGGTCGCGCCCGTGGTGACCGCGACGTACTGGCGGCCGCCGGCCGTGAAGGTGACCGGGTAGCCCATCACCGTCGTGCCGAGGCGCGTCTGCCACAACGTCTCACCGGTTTTCACGTCGAACGCGCGGAACGTCCGATCGAGATCGCCGACGAAGCCGACACCGCTCGCCGTCGTGATCACGCCCGTCAGGTAAGGCGAGCGCTGCTCGCGGCTCCACAACTCCTTCATCGTCTTGACGTCGAAGGCCGCGAGCTTGCCGACGTTGCCGTCGGTACCGGGCATCTCGAAGAAGCGGCGATCCGCGCCCGTGCCGCCGGAGCCGTTGGTCGCTTCGATCTTGCGCCCCGACATCGCCATGCACGACTGGCTCAGCGGAATGATGAGGACGCCGCCGGACGGCACGTAGCTCATCGCCTGCCAGTTGTGGCCGCCTTCCGTGCTCGGACACGAGTCGACCCATTGTCCGGTCTGCTGCTCGAGGATGTCGCCGCGATAGGTCGGCGTGCCGTTCTTCGGATCGATCGACTCGAAGACGTTCTGGAAAATCGTTTCCTTGTAGCCGAGGAACTGGCCGTTGCGGCGATCGAGCTTCCAGAGGATCCCCGGCTTGCCGATCGTGAATACGACCTTCTGATCGCCGATGTCGACGAGCACGCGCTCGAAGACTTCGTCGAGGTCGAGCGATTCTCCCGGCGCGTGCTGGTAGTGCCACGCGAGCGACCCGTCTTTCGGCCGCAGCGCGACGGTGGAGCTGGTGTAGAGGACGTTGTCGAAGTTCGACGATCCGCGGCTCGCGCGCATCCACGGCTTCGCCTGCGCGACGCCCCAGTAGGTGATGTCGAGGTCCGGATCGTAACTGCCGGCAATCCAGGTCTCGCCGCCGATGCGCAGGTTGTCCGCCAGCTTGCCCCAGGAGTCGGCCCCCTGCTCGGTGCCGCGGCGTACCGTGTTGAACTTCCAGAGTTGCTTCCCGGTCGACGCGTCGTAGCCGCTGATCCAGCAGCCGTCGTTGCCGTATCGATCGCAGCCGACGAGGCCGTTGACGACAACGCCCTTCATCACCATCGGCCCGGCGGTGTTGGCGTAGCCCTTGGCGCGGTCCGCGATCGTCGTATCCCAGATCTTGGCGCCCGTGCGCGCGTCGAGCGCAACCAGCCGCGCGTCGGTCGTCGCGACGAACACCTTGTCCTGGTAGATCGCCATGTTGCGCATCGCCGCCTGGCCGATGAGCGCGTTGGGGCCGACATGGTTTTCCCAGATCAGGTCGCCGCTGCGCGCGTCCAGCGCCTGGACGATGTTCTGGATGTTGACGATGTAGAGGACGCCGTTGTGCACGAGCGGCGACGGCTCGTTGCCCTGGCCTTCGCTCATGCCCCAGCTCCACACGAGCTGAAGGTCCTTGGCGTTGCCGGGCGTGATCTGCGTCAGCGGACTGTGGCTCCAGCCCTGGTAGTTGCGCCGCGCCATCAGCCAATCGCCCGGGTCCTGATTCCGCAGCATCTCGTCGGTGACCGGTGTGTAATTCTTCACTGTGCCCGTCACGGTGAGGCCCAGCGGGCCGGCATTGCCCGGAGCGCCGCCGCGACCGCCGCCCGGTGCCTGCCCCGCTCCACCCGGCGCGCCTCGTCCTGCGGCGGCCGCGCCGCCACGTCCCGCCGGCGGCGCGGCCGCAGCCGCGGTGGTCGGCGTCGCGCCTGTTGCAATCGCGCCGATCGGCACGGCGGTGCTGGCGCTGAGCGCGGCCTCGCCCGCGGGCGCGCCGTTGGCCTGCAGGATGTACGCGGTGACCGCGAGGTATTGCGCCGCGCTCAGGTTCTCGCCGGTCGGCGGCATCGTCGACTGGATGAACTCGAACAGATCCTTCGTCGACCTGTTGCGCCAGGCGCTCATGAAGTTGTTGCCGGCCAGCTGCGGCGCCTCGTTGCGGCCGCCGAGGTCCGCCATGTGACAGCTCGCGCAGCTCGCGGCATAGACCGTCGTGCCGCTCGCAGCCTGGCTGGCGTTGAAGACGGGAGGCGGCGGCTGCTGACCCGCCCCCGGCTCGGGGCTGGCGACCAGCGTCATGGCGAGCGGCGCCGCGGCGAGGCACGCGGCCAGCGACAGGAGCGATCGTTTCATCGGCGGTTCTCCTGCGGCATCAGCCAGCCCCACAGGTTCCCGTCGGCGGCCTTCTCGCTGTGAAGCTGCACGTAGAGCCGTCCCTTTTCCAGATCGGCGATCTGGATCGGGGTGAGATCGAAGGCGCCGGCGATCGTGCCGCTCGAGGCGTCAGTCCTGGTTACCGTGAGATCGAGAACGTTCGGCCCGCGGACGCCTCTCACCGGGCTTTTGTGAATCTGCGCGATCGTCGCCGGCGACTTGAGGCCCTCGAACGTCCCGGTGACCGCGAGTTTGGTACCGGTGAGGACCGCCGACACCGAGCCGGATCCGGCAATCGTCGCTTGCATCGAAACGTCGATCGGCACCGGCGCCAGCCGGGTCTTGAATGTTTTGGGCTGCTGCGCAGTCGCCGCAACGATGGCGACGAGCGGAATACACACTAGCGAAAGCCATTTCGAATGACGCATCAGGCCGCTCCTGCCTTAGGACGCGGCAATCATATGCGAGTGGCTGGGCTGGGCGCTCAGGATTTGGGAGAGCCGAGGTGCGGGAGCTCGACCTGCGGCGCGTGCAGCTCGTATAACGAACCGTCGGGGGCCAATGAGTATTCCGCGACCGCGTGGGTCACCTCGTTCCTATATGCGTCGCGGTCAGGATCGGGTGGGGCGTCGCGGGACACGGCCGCGACCGGGGAAGTCGACAGTGAAGAGGTTACCGGTCGCCGTGTATGGACCGCGAGCGCCGCGCAGACGAGCATTGCCGCAGCAATCAGCGGGAGTAAGACGGTCTTCACGTCAACTAGCTCCATCCGTAGGGTTTGCAACCGAAGTGCCACGCCGCCGTTGAGCTCGGCGAGGCAGCGCGGCCATGGCGCATCTGTTGCAGCCCAAAGGCGTCATGGCAAGCACGATGCGGCAACGGATGGATGAGTTGATGCGCGTGTGGCACGAATCGCGTCGTCGCCATCCACGCATCGCGATCGGTGTTGTTGCCGCGTTTGTTCTGATCGCGGTGGTCTCGGCCGGCGGCGGCGTGCTGTTTCTCGCCGGCCTCCGCGACGGCCTTCCGGACATGGATGCGATGCGCCGGATCGGCGAGATGGATCAGGCGACGACCGTGTTCGACGACAAGGATCGGCTCGCGTTCACGATCTTCAAGGAGCAACGGATCGAAGTTCCTCTGACCGAGGTGTCGCCGAACCTCACGAAGGCGATCACGTCGATCGAAGATCAGCGATTTTACGACCATCACGGCTTCGATCTGGTACGCATCGCGTCGGCGGCGCTCGCCAACCTGCGTCACAACCGGCGCGCGCAGGGCGGCAGCACGATCACGCAGCAGCTCGCGCGACAAAGCTTCCTCACTCCGAACAAGTCGTACCACCGGAAAGTGCAGGAGCTGATCCTCGCCGCGCGCCTCGAGCGGCTTTACACCAAGCCGCAGATCCTGGAGCTGTATTTCAACAAGATCTATTTCGGCGACGGCCTCTACGGCGTCGAGGCGGCATCCCGCGGATTTTTCGGCAAGCACGCGTCGGAACTGACGGTCGCGGAAGCGGCGCTGCTCGCCGGTCTCGTGAAGTCGCCGTCGAGTTACGCGCCGACGGTCAGCATGGAGCGCGCGATGGCGCGGCGCAACACGGTCCTGCAGGCGATGCTCGATGCCGGTGCGATTGATCGCGACACCTACAAGTCTGCGCGCGCCAGCAAGGCGGTGCTGCACGACACGCTTCGCGAAGAGGAGCCGCACGGTTTGTACTTCAAGGAGCAGGTCCGGCAGGAGCTCGTGAACCGGTTCGGCTGGCAGCGCGTATATCAGGGCGGACTGCGCGTGTTCTCCACGATCGACATGCCGATGCAGATCGCGGCGGAGACCGCGATCGCCGATCAGATCGCGTCCGTCGAAGGCCGCCGCGCGGTGTGGCAGGCGCGGCGCGCGGCGGCGCGGCAGAAGGACGGCAAGACGCCGGCGCCCGCGCGCGACCCGTCTGACGTGCTGCAGGCGGCGTTGGTCGCGCTCGAACCCGCTACCGGCCACGTGCGGGCGATGGTCGGGGGCCGCGACTTCGACGCGAGTCACTTCAACCGTGCCGTCCAGGCGCACCGTCAGGCCGGCTCGTCGTTCAAGCCGTTCGTCTACGCCGCCGCCCTCGAGGCCGGTTTCACGCCGGCCACGGTCCTCGATCACCTCGACGATCCGATCGCCACGGCGCAGGGCGCGTGGACACCCGAAGACGAACACTCGTCGGCGTCGACGATGACGCTGCGCACCGGTCTGCGGACGTCGAGTAATCGCGCCGCCGTACGGCTCCTGCAGCAGGTCGGCATTCCGCGCACGGTGCAGTACGCCAAGACGATGGGCGTCGGCGACGTGCCCAGCGTGCCGTCGCTGGCGCTCGGATCGGGCGAGGTGACGTTGCAGCAGATGACGGCGGCCTATGCGGCGTTTCCGAATCACGGCCTCGTGCCGACGGCGACGCTGATTCGCCGGGTCGAGGACTTGAACGGCCGCGTGCTCTACCAGTCGCAGGAATCGTCGGTGCGCGCGATCAGCGACATCACGGCGTATCTGATGTCGACGATGCTCGCCGACGTCATCAATGCGGGCACGGGCAGCCGCGCGCGCGCGCTCGGCTTCACGCTGCCGGCGGCCGGAAAAACCGGCACGACCAACGACTTCAACGACGCGTGGTTCATCGGCTTCACGCCGAAGCTCGTGACCGGCGTCTGGGTCGGCTTCGATCAGCCGAAGACCATCCTGCCCAACGGCTTCGCGGCGGAGGTCGCGGTGCCGGCCTGGGCGAAGTTCATGAAGGCGGCGACGCACGACGACAAGCCCGAATGGCTGACATCTCCCGCAGGCGTGATCAGCGCGCGGGTCTGCCGCCTGTCGGGCCTGCTGGCGACCGAGGGATGCGAGGACGTTGACGTCGTCAACAACAGCGGCGAACTCGAACGGCGCTCGATGGTCTATACGGAGTACTTCGCGCGAGGTACCGAGCCGTCGGCGTTCTGCGATCAGCATCCGACCCGCGGGCTCTTGACCAAGATCGCGGGTCTGTTCGGCGGCCAGGAGCACCCGGCCCCGCCGCATCTCGTCGACACAGGCGCCGCGCCAGCCGCCGGTTCGGCCGCCACTGCGACGGCGACGTCGGGCACACTCGCGCCGATCGAGACGTCGCCGCCGCCGCCGAAGAAGCGCGGTTTCTGGTCGCGTATCTTCGGCCGGGACAACCCCTCGGAGCCTTCGGCCGAGCAGCCGCCGACCAGGAAAAAGGGCGGCTAGCGCGTGATAGCATCCGGCGATGCCCTTCCGGGACGTCGTCGGCCACGTCCGGCTGATCGATTTGCTGTCGCGCTCTGTCGCCGGCGGCACGCTCCCGCCCAGCCTTCTCTTCGCAGGTCCCGCCGGGATCGGTAAGCGGCTCACGGCGCTTGCCGTGGCTCAGGCACTTAATTGCACCAATACGACAAAGGGCTTAGGGCT
>Ga0105248_10001168_pt1 | contig 29339 bp, 26 predicted proteins | sample KBSS34metaG_FD_81524 | JGI IMG/M metagenome (GOLD analysis project Ga0105248, IMG submission 81524) | Switchgrass rhizosphere microbial communities from Kellogg Biological Station, Michigan, USA - KBS S3-4 metaG | ecosystem: Host-associated > Plants > Roots > Rhizosphere > Soil | place... | reverse complement strand
GCGATCGCAGGCGAGACCAGGAAGTCAAGCTGAAACCCGCGCGGACGACGATCGCCACGCAGCAGTCGCAGCTTACGGATACCTTGACCGTCGGGCGACACCGCGTTCGCCCATTCTCGGGAGACGGCGCCTGCACGAAACGGATGACGTCGGAACTCGCTCTACTCGCGATCTCGCCGCGGCAAATGCGTGATGTCCATGCTCCATTCCAGCGCCGACTGGCACCATTTCTGCTGTCGAGGCGGGAGTTCCCGTCGTTGGTCAATGCATCCAACGCGTAGGCCGTAAGTGACGACATCGGCATCGGGCGCATACGTGTAGAGGGGGGACCCGCACACCGAGCAGAAGGCCTGGGCTCGCTTGGCGCCACTTTCCGCTCTCTTGACATACACGGCGGGCGATCCCGTTAGCAAGGAAAAGGAATCGGGGGCGGCCGGCACGGAGACGCGGTACGCCGAGCCTGTCAGTCTCTGGCAGTCGGCGCAATGGCAGATCGCGACTCGCTGAGGATCAACGATGGCTTCGTACGTGATCGCTCCGCAATGACACTTACCATTGACTTTCATGGCGACATTTTCCTCCCTGGACGATGCTTCCTTGCCGTCCGTGAGAGGAATTCGATGGACGTGAAGTACGTAGTCTAGCGTCGTCAGCCAGGCTCGCGCGCTCGCCGAAGCGCGATTGGGGCAAGTCCAGCGCCGCTGGGATCCTACTGCCGCGGCACGCTGTTCGGGCCATTGGTCGGCGCTGCAGTATGGCTCTCGCTGCGTGACTTCCTTCAGGGGGTCGCGCATCTGGGTGCGTCATGGAAGCTGGTCCTCGGCATCGTTTTCGTGCTGCTCGTCTGCTTCCTGCGCGGCGGGATCATCGGAGGCTTGCGGGATCTGTACGGCTACATCGCGCGCAAGCGAACGCCGGTCAAAGCGCGATCGCAGCAAGGGATGTCGTCTGCGTCGCAAGCGGAGTCGGGCAAGACCGCGCAGGTCGTACCCATCACATCATCGATGCTCCTCGCCAGGCGCTCAACGGAGGCCGCACGCGCGGGTCCCATTCTCGAAGCGCGCGGGCTCACGAAGCATTACGGGGGCGTCATCGCCAACGAGGGAATCGATTTCAGTGTCGCCCGCGGGGAATTGCGTGGAATCATCGGCCCGAACGGGGCCGGCAAGACCACGTTTTTCAGGATGCTCACGTGCGAAGTGCCGCCGACATCGGGGACCATCCGATTCGAGGGCCGCGACATCACGGGCATGGGCATCACGGACGTGTGCCAGCTCGGACTGACCAAGAGCTATCAGGTCAATCAACTCTTCAATCGCCTCACCGTCGGTGAGAACGTGACGATCGCCGCGCTGGCGGCCCTCCGTGGCAAGTTTCGTCTGGACGCGTTGCGGAGTCTCGCAAAGATTCGTGGGCTAAGTGACTAGTGGACTGTAACGGGGGAATCGATAGTGTCTGGCAGGCTATCCGGGCCGATCGCTGCGTTGCCGCTGCTTGCAAGGGGGCCTACCCTTGCTGCGCAGCGCCGCCTTGCGCTCGGCCCGGCTAGCGGCGCCATACCACTATCGTTCACTACCGCTTCCCCCGTTACAGTCCACTAGGTCGACCACACGCTCGAGCTCGTCAACCTGGCTCGTCGTCGGCACACGCCCGTGTCGCAGCTGGCGTATGGCGAGAAGCGACGGCTCGAGGTCGGTCTCGCGCTCGCATCGTCGGCGAGCCTGCTCCTGCTCGACGAGCCGCTCGCCGGGATGAGTCCGAGAGAGCGCGTCGAAACCGTGAAGCTTCTACGCTCGATCGCACGTGGCCGCACGATGATCGTCATCGATCACGACATGGATTCGTTGTTCGAGCTGGCGCAACGCATTACGGTGCTGTACGAAGGGCGGGTACTCGTCGACGGAACGCCCGAGGAGATCAAGCGCAACCCGCAAGTACAGGAAGCGTATCTCGGCGGCGTGCACGGAGTGCTCAAGCATGAGCTTGCTTGAGGTAAGCAGACTCAACAGCTTCTACGGGGATTCGCACATCCTTTTCGACGTCTCGCTGCGCGTCGAGCGCAACGAGGTCGTTGCGCTGCTCGGCCGCAACGGCGCGGGCAAGAGCACGACGCTCAAGAGCATGATGGGGGTCGTAACCCCGCGTACCGGCTCCGTCCGGCTCGACGGTGTCGAGATGGCCGGCAAGAAGAGTCATGCGATAGCGCGGGCGGGCATGCAACTCGTTCACGAGGATTGTCGTATTTTTGGCAGCCTGAACGTCGAGGAGAACCTGGTTCTCGCGGGGCTGACCGCCGAAAGCCGGTGGCCGCTCGAGCGAGTTTATGCAATGTTCCCGCGGCTTGAGGAGCGGCGCGGAAGTCGCGGCACCGATCTCTCCGGCGGCGAGCAGCAGATGCTGGCCATTGCGCGAGCCTTGATACGCGATCCGCAGATCGTCCTGCTCGACGAGCCCTTCGAAGGGCTGGCGCCGGTGATCGTCCACGCATTGATGGAGGCGTGCCGCGAGCTTGCTGCCGCGGGCCAGACGATCGTGCTGGTGGAGCAGAACCTTGCGGCAACGCTGGCCCTCGCGGAGCGCGTCTACATCATCAACAACGGGCATATTGCGCACGAGGGTCCGGCGAAGGAGATCCGGACGCGACCCGAACTGCTGCAGCGTTATCTCGGTGTGTGATTGTCAGTGGCGCACCCAGGCGTGCCGGAACGGTTGAGCGGGTGGTCGGGGCGCTTCGTACGCGTGCGCACTCGGGCATGCAGAATGACTCCGATGTCCTTGACCGCCTGACACCCCAGGAGCTCCCCGTTCTCGGCCGCGCACCCAAAAACGACGCCGGCTGCAATGTCACGCTCGAGGTCCGTGGTCGTCATGTGGGCTCGTGGCAGCAGCCGGCAGGCATTGCGCCATCGGAAGTCGTGAAGTTTCATCCCGCCTATTTCACGAGATTAGCCGTCGCAGGTTTGTGGCAGACAGCTTCGACATTGTGTCCGTCAGGGCCGATGACGAAGGCGCCATAGTAGTTGGCGTGGTACTGCGGACGCAGTCCAGGCGCGCCATTGTCTTTCCCACCTGCTTCGATCGCGGCCCGGTAGAACGCATCGACTTGCTCGCGAGTTTCAGCAGCAAATGCCAGGTGAAGGGGCGCGGGCTTGGCGTCCGTTTGGTACATCCAAAGCGCGGGCTTGCCGCTTGGTCCAAGGCCGACTCCGAACGGCCCCTCCATGACGACCGCTACGCCGAGCGGATGAAGTGCCGTCAGGAAGAACGCTTTGCTCGCTGCATAGTCGCTGACTCCGAATCCGACATGATCAAACATAGAGACTCCTGATGTGGTTGAGGCCGCGCGGAATGGCGCGCCAGAGGGCAAGTGCCGGAGCGTCCAGTCCGATCCGGACGTCAGGCCTCGGCAATCGCAGCAATGGAAACTCTCATTCCCGGGATGCGAACCGGCAATTTTGCGGCTTGTCGAGCCGGCGGGTCCACTGGAAACCACTTGACCCACTCTTGGTTCATTCCGGCGAAGTCGGATTTTCCTGAAAGAGATCGCGTTGAAGCCACCACTTCGTCTTTGCTATCGCTGCTTGGAAGGGACGTGCCGGCGCGTGCGGGTAACGGCACGGTTAGGCTACATTCTGCACGAATGAAATTCTGGTCATTTGCCCACGCGCACCCATCGCGAAACGCGTTTTGAATACTCGTCGTAAGCCGTATCGAAGTGGTCCCGCAGGAACTTCTCTTCGGGCAGGACGTATGCGTAATGAAGCCAAACGGCTAGTGTCACGGCGCTCCACATGTTGGCGAGAACACCGGTGGCCAGGAAAGCCCCAGCGCTATTGCCACCAGACCTAGATACATTGGGTGTCGTGTTACGACAAATGGCCCACGCGTCACGAGAACGGGCGTCGAACTGAAGGGACAGATGCCGATGGAATCCCGCTCGAACAGCCTCGCTGCCCAAATGTTCAGGGCAATTCCTGCAGCGATGACGACGAGGCCTGCCAGTACCTCGAACATACTGGGCTTCAAGGGCCAGTTGCCAATGATGAGCGGTACCTGACCGAGGAGAGACAGCAGGAGCCCTCGAGGCGGCAGAAGAGATTGTCGATCCGAATAGGTGGCTAGGATCATTTAATTTCATCCTGGGATGATTTGAGAATCTTGCGAACTTCTTGCAGCGTGGAGATAGCTGCTCGAACGCTCTTTTCATCTATTTGCCTTCCGATTCGCTGGAGCAACCGGCCGTCTACCCGCCGGACTTGCTTCCACAAAGCCCGGCCTTCCTTGCTCAGGCTGAGGAAGACGGACCGCGCATCGCGTGGATCAGCGGAACGATCTATCCAGCGCGGATCAAGGCGTGACAACGTCTGATGAATGTGCTGACGGCTTACCGTGCGCTTTCGTGCAATTTCTGAAAGCGTTACGGGTGCCTCTTCCTTGGCGAGAAACTCCAGGAGTGCTCGCTCCGCTGCGGTAACGCCTAGCGGTGCGAGCGCCTTGTCGGCTGCCTGCCCCAGCTCTCGGAACAGGCGCCGAATTTCCCAGATCAGGTCTTCGATAGCTCTGGTCATCTTCGTCAATATAGTTGACAACCGGGCGGACTGTCAACTCGATTGACGACCCCACGGGAACGCAAGAGTTGCCTTCACATAAGTTACCCATTCTGGGGGCGCCTCAGAGTCGAGCGCCTGCTCGAGTGGACCGATCGCTTCTTGCGCCCGGTTCGCCATAGCCAAGGCTTGACCAATATGAAATGCCACTTCTCTCCTCTGGGCGGAGGCCAACCTGCTCTGGTTTGCCTCGGAGTAGTGGACCAAGAGTGAGACTGCTGAGTCCGTACATCCGGCAGCGACCAACGTGCGCCCGCCAAAAGGGCCGTCTCGACTGTCGAAGGCGGCGTAAGGCAACGCCGCTTGAGCCGTTACTTCGGACGGAGGAACGGTGCATGTCGAGGCAGAAGCCACGAGAAGGGCGCCAATGAAATTCATGGAGATGCCATGAGCTGGTTCAATCAGTGGCAGAGAGCTAGCGTTGAAGGTAACGGGCGCGCCGACGAGACGTGGGCGATCGTCATCCGCGGCAATGCTGTACTGCTCACCGCAGCGTATCACCGTGCCGCGGCAGCGCAGAGACGGAGGTGCGCGTGATGACGTGGACGCGGCTTGCGTGGCGAAGTGCCGCGCACGCGTCACGTTCGTCAGGGGGCCGTCGAGTGTGCGGCCCCCTCTGACGGAACGCTGAAGTGTCGTGGGCTACCGGGCCGGGGCGCAGCCGCTGCTCCCCTTTCCGTTGTTGCTCGCACACGTCGTTGCGGCGATGCAGGCGTCAGGCGTCTGATGCTGGCATTTCCCGCCTTCCAGGATGAACTGCTCGACCGGTGTTTCGCGCAGGAAGTGCTCCAGCTTGTCCGTGAAGCCGCATCGCTCGGCAATCTCGGGCATAGCAGAAACGCCTCGTTGGTCTCGAGGCAAGGCGCCTTCGGAGCGCAAAGGCTCAGCACGTTCCCCTGCTCGTTCAGATTCAGGCCGTAGCTCGAAAACGGGACGACGACCTGGTTACCCTTCGAGGCGGTGAAATCGATGAAACAGGCGTAAAGGATCTGCTGTATCCGATCTCGCGGAGGCACGCCCATCACGCACGCATATTCGTCCCGGGTCAGGATCATCTCGGGCCTGATGCCGAGGGGCGCGCGCGAGTTTTTCCGCCCGCTCTTCGCCCAAAGGCTCGTTGATCTGGTCGGCGTTCTGATACAGCGGCGGCGCCAGGTCTCGCCATCGTTCCGTCGTCTGACAGTAGGAGGGCCACTCCGTATCCGTGCCGCGAGCGGGACTCTCGGCGGCCTGCTACCGGAAAAATCGCGCCATCTGCTCGTAGGGCAGCCATCGGGATTGGCGAGCAGGCAGTCGTAGACCTGGTGCGGCATGGGCACCCGGTAGGCGGGCATCAGCGCGGCCGTTGGAGGATTCGCGAAGTAGAGGAACAGGAAGTTGACGAAGTAGATCGGAGGCGCCAGCGGACGCCGAACGGAACGGTCTGGCGTCCTGGAGTTGGAAAGTTGGCAGCCGCCGGGACCGTATGCCGGTCCTGCGCCGCTAGACATCCGGCCCATGCCGATATCAGCAGCCCCAGCATGATGCCGAGCAGGTTTCTGGATCGCATATCCGTGCCTCCCGAGAACGGTTTACGACCACTCGCCTTGACGCTTCAGCGCAGGGGCACTGGGCGCTCGCCGACGGAGGTCCTGCAAGCCGGCGTGGCGTTCACCGGACGAACGGCCTGCGACGAGCCTTGGATCTGTCCGCAGCGAATGCATGCTGCCGGCCATCGGCTGTTTGAAAACGTCCGGACCGGACTCGACGTACGAAGCGCGTCACCGACCCGTTTCTTCGTGCCATCCGGACGGGGACTCGTGTTCCTGGACTTGGTTAAGCTTGGCATTGCGGCGAGCGCGAGCAATGAAGAAAGTCGTGATGCCCGCTGCCATGAGCGGGACGAACAACTCCAGGCCACCGAGCAACCGCTGCTCTCGCAACTCAGACCACAGAGAGGCGGAAATGCCGGACGGCGATCGGTAGAGCGGCCACGCGAGCGCGAATAGGGCGATGACCGGAAGCAGCGCGGTAACAACCGTCACAATGGCCAGCGCGAGGATGGCAGGACCTCGTGCGACGGACAGATAGGCCCAAACAAAGGCGGCGGACCAGCCAGCCAGGAACCATGGCGTGATCATCGGTCCGCACAGAGGCGCGCCGGCGAGCACACCGGCGAAATACAGCACGCAGAGTCCGACTGCGGCCACGATTGAGGTGCGCCCTAACGTTGGAGGTAACCGGCGCCCCGCGCCGATGCTCGCGAACGAGAAGACATGATTCGGCGCGTCCGGTTGACCGTAAGGTTAGCGAGCGAGCCGGTCCGAAGCAAAGCCGGACAGGCCATGGAGTAACCCATGGAACTCTTCAGGGCGAAAGTCAAAGTTCGCTTCTTCCACCCCGGCGCCGCGCTCGATGCCCTCCGAGCCAAGTCCAAAATAGTTCGCTTCCAAACATTCCGGAATACGCTTCGTATCGATATCGCAAGCGAATGAAGTTAGACGAGAAAAGCGACAAAAGCCAATAAACATCTGAGTAATCAGCGGAAGGCCTCGCGCGCGCGGCGGCAGACTCGACGATCATCTTGCGAACGGTCGGGCTCAACTTCAGAAAAATGTCTACGTAGTCGTGCCCGCGCTCCAGACGCCCATGTTCGGAGTTCGCTCATCGCTGGCTAACATGATGTTGTCCACCTAAACGGCGGGACATTTCGCGTCGCTCGTCCGCACGGCCTATACGCGGCTTAGGGAATGCGACATCAACAAGCGCGCATGCCAATCGAGAACCTCGATCGCTCACCCGACCCGCCCAAGAAAAAGGGGCTCGCTCGCGAACCCCTTGTGTGATCCGAGGCGCGTGAGCGTCAATCCCAGCTTAGCGCGCCACCCGTTTGATACTCGATGACGCGCGTCTCGAAAAAGTTCTTCTCCTTCTTGAGATCGATCATCTCGGCCATCCACGGAAATGGATTGTCGGCCTTCTGGAACAGCGGATCGACACCGATCTGCTGGCAGCGTCGGTTCGCGATGAACCGCAGATACTCCTTGAACATCGTCGCGTTGAGCCCGAGCACCCCGCGCGGCATCGTGTCCTCGGCATACGCATACTCGAGATCGACGCCTTTCTTCATCAGGCTGCGAATCTCCTCGCGGAATTCGGGAGTCCACAGGTTGGGGTTCTCCATCTTGATCGTGTTCACGAGGTCGATGCCGAAGTTGCAGTGCATCGATTCGTCACGCAGGATGTACTGGTACTGCTCCGACGCGCCGGTCATCTTGTTCTGCCGCCCCATCGCGAGGATCTGCACGAACCCGACGTAGAAGAAGAGCCCTTCCATGATGCACGAGAACACGATCAGGCTCTTCAGCAACTCCTGATCCGCCTCCATCGTGCCCGTCTTGAAGTTGGGGTCCGTGAGCGTCTCGATGAACGGAATCAGGAACTCGTCCTTGTCGCGAATCGACTTCACTTCGTGGTACGCGTTGAAGATCTCCGCTTCGTCGAGGCCGAGGCTTTCGACGATGTATTGATAGGCGTGGGTGTGGATCGCTTCCTCGAACGCCTGGCGCAGCAGGTACTGCCGACACTCGGGTGCGGAGATGTGGCGATACGTTCCGAGCACGATGTTGTTCGCGGCGAGGCTGTCGGCGGTGACGAAGAAACCCAGGTTGCGCTTGACGATCAGCCGCTCGTCGTCGGTGAGTCCGTTCGGGTTCTTCCACAACTCGATGTCGCGTTGCATGTTCACTTCCTGCGGCATCCAGTGGTTCGCGCACCCCGCGAGGTATTTGTCCCACGCCCATTTGTACTTGAACGGCACGAGCTGATTGACGTCCGCCTGCCCGTTGATCACGCGCTTGTCCTCCACGCGTACCCGGCGGAAGCCGTTGTTCATCGCCTGTTGCTCGGCGTCCAGATCGTGTACCGGCTCGCGCACAAGCACGCCGGCCGAAGCCGGAGCGCGCCCCGTAGGCGCAGGCGCCACCTTGAGCGAAGCGGGGACGGCAGTGAAATCGTCGTCGAAACTGAGCATCGGATGTCTCCGGACGTCGTTCTTATGTTGGGGCAAGTTGTGGCATTTCATCGGCGCCGCCGCCCCTCCTGGGCGTTCGGAGGGGGGCGACGGGTTCCCGCGTGCGACGTCGTTAATGCATCGCTTTCAGCTTGTCGTAGAGGAATTCCGGCGTGAAATCCTGGCCCTCGAGCCAGGCGATCGACGCAAGTCCATAGTCCAGATAGAACTGCGAGAACCGGTCGCGATCGCGCAGCGGCTCGAGCTCTTCGCCGTGCAGTTCATCCGCCAGATCGACCACGCCTTTGCGTCCATCGTTGAATTCCAGCCAGACCTTGTAGTCGCCGAGGTACCGGGCTTCGACGATATGTCGGGGTGCAAATTCATACCGAGCCAAAGAGAAGCCTCCTTTCGCAAAGTGGACGTCGCCGCCCCGTAGCTGCCGATGCGCTGGACAACGCGATCGACATTCGAAGCTGCACGACACCGGGAACCGAGGTCCTGGAAAAAGTCCGCGCGCGGCGAGCTGCCATTTCGTGACCGCGCGCGTCCAGGAAAAAAACTGCGAGCCGTTGCCGGCCCTTTCGGCCTTGCAGGTCCCTGGCGCGTCCACGCCAACTTCGCGTCCTGTCTGGGTCCGCGTGGGTCCGTCATTCCGATGTCGCCGCGCCATGCTCTTGAAGTCATCGCTGCCGTCGCTTCATCGGTTCACCGAATTTCATCGGGCGCCGTGCCGGTGAGGATCCACCGCGCAACGACGTCCACCACCTGATATTCCTTGCCGGCAAATTGCGCCCCAATCGCCGCTTCGCCATCCACGCTCCCCGGATGCTGCGTGCGCTCGTCGTGCACAGTCACGAGCGTCTTGCGACCGCGGCTGTGGGCGAGGGTCGCGTAGGCCGAGCTGGCGTCGCGACGGTGGCGTATCGCGAGGATGCGCATCCGGTCCGACTTCTGGGGCTGGTCGAATGCTTCCTCGGCGCACGAAAGGAGCACGGCGCCTGCGAGCGTATCGATGCTCGCTGTCGCTACCGCTGCCGACAGCGCCCCGCTGTTCAGGCCGAGGACCCACGTGTGCGCGTGGGGCCACTGCGACTTCGACCAGTTCACCGCCGCTTCAAGATCCGCGATGTGGCGATCCGACATTCGCCATTCCCGATCCATCACGGGTCGGTCGGTGGGCGGCGAGAGCGAGAGGACCGGTCCGCCAATCGCGTGCGCCAGGCGCTGGCGTTGCGCGAGTGGCAGGCCACCCTGCACGCACGGTACCCCGTCTGGACACGTGACGGCGAAGCCGCCGCCGCCGCCGCCGAGCACGATGACCGAGTTCTGGTCGCCGGCGGTGGTTGAGGATCCGGTCACCAGCAGCACTTGACGCACGCCGGCGCGGGATTCGAGCACGTGCACGCGCTCGCGGAGCACCTCCGATTGCACCGCATCTGGTGCAATCGAGATCGCTAGAGCTGCTGTCATCGCCGCGCGTCGCAGAGCCGGACTTATTGGCACGCCTCACAATCGGGGTTGTCGACGGAACACAATTTCGGTTCGGGCTCCGCCGCGGCGGTTGCCTTGACTCGCGCACTCGCCGTTTTGGCAGGCAGCGCGGACTCCGGCACGGCATTGAGCTCGCCCCCGCGTCCCGTCGATTTCTCCGCCGAGGTTGCGGCAAGCGTGCGCAGGTAGTACGTGGTCTTCAGTCCGCGCATCCACGCGAGCTTGTACGTCTCGTCGAGCTTCTTGCCGGACGCGCCCGCCATGTAGATGTTGAGGCTCTGCGCCTGGTCGATCCACTTCTGCCGCCGCGCACCCGCCTCGACGATCCACGTTGCATCGATTTCGAACGCGGTCGCGTAGAGCTCGCGCAGCGCGGGCGGAACGCGATCGATCTTCGCAAGCGAGCCGTCGAAGTACTTGAGGTCCGCGACCATCACGTCGTCCCATAGCGAAAGCGCCTTGAGATCCTTGACGAGCTGCTCGTTGACGACCGTGAATTCGCCCGACAGGTTCGACTTGACGTAGATGTTCTGGTAGTCGGGCTCGATCGACGCGGCAACGCCGATGATGTTCGAAATCGTCGCGGTCGGCGCGATTGCGATGCAGTTGGAATTGCGCATGCCGTGCGCGCCGATCCGTTCACGGAGCGCATCCCAATCGAGGGTCGCAGATTCGTCGATGTCGACGTAACCGCCACGCTCATCCCGCAGCAGTTGCAGCGTGTCCTGAGGGAGGATGCCGCGGTCCCACAGGCTGCCGCGATACGAAGCGTAGCGGCCGCGCTCTTCGGCAAGCTCGGTCGACGCCCAGTACGCGTGATAGCAGACCGCCTCCATGGACGTGTCGGCGAACTCGAGCGCAGCCGCTGAACCGTACGGAATGCGCATCGCGTGCAGGCAGTCCTGGAATCCCATGATGCCGAGCCCGACGGGCCGATGCTTGAGGTTCGAGTTCCGGGCCTTCGCGACCGCGTAGTAGTTGATGTCGATCACGTTGTCGAGCATGCGCATGGCGCTGGTGATCGTGCGCTTGAGCTTGGCGTGATCGAGTTCCTGGCGACCGTTGACCTCGTGCATGTGCGCGAGCAGGTTCACGGAGCCCAGGTTGCACACGGCGATCTCGTTCTCGCTCGTGTTGAGCGTGATCTCCGTGCACAGGTTCGAGCTGTGGACGGTGCCGACGTGCTGCTGCGGCGAGCGCACGTTGCACGCATCCTTGAACGTGATCCACGGATGGCCCGTTTCGAACAGCATCGACAGCATCTTCCGCCACAACTGCATTGCCGGAATGCGCTTGAAGAGCTTGATCTCGCCGCGCGCGACCTTTTCCTCGTAACGCGCATACGCATCCTCGAACGCACGGCCCCACTTGTCGTGCAGATCGGGAACGTCGGACGGTGAAAACAGCGTCCATTCGCCGCCTTCGACGACCCGCTTCATGAACAGGTCCGGGATCCAGTTCGCCGTGTTCATGTCATGCGTGCGCCGGCGGTCGTCACCCGTGTTCTTGCGTAGCTCGAGGAACTCTTCGATATCGAGGTGCCAGGTCTCGAGATACGTGCAGACGGCGCCCTTGCGCTTGCCGCCGTTATGCGCAAGCCCCGCGACCGTCATGTAGGACTCGTCGACGTCGACCTTCAGATCGACGACGAGCGGCTTCGGCGTGATCGAGTTCACCGCCCGTACGCGGGAGAAGATCGTGCCGCCGAGCGTGATCCAGTTGCGCTTGCCGATCGGCTTGCAGCCTACGAGCGCCGCAATGTCCGGCACGGCAGGGATGCGCAGGTCGTAGGCGCGCGTCGGCCGATGGAACGAGATCGTCGATCCGTCCGGCTGCGTCGCTTCGTGCGTGTGGTCGCGCTGCCGCACCTGCCCGCTGACGGGTACGCCGACGCGCAGGCACTGGTAGCGCAGTCCTTCGGCGAGCGGCAGCGATGCGGACGTGAAATAGATTTCCGCGCCCCGCGAGACACCGCCGTCCGACTCCAGCAATCCCCGCACGAGCGCGAGCGTTTGCGGACGCGGCAGATGCGCGAGACGCGGCGCGATGCGCTTGCGATGCGATTCGTCGTAGAGGTCGTCCCGCCTAAACGGAATGGTATGGGGACCGGAGCCGACGACGCTGCCCGTCGTCGCGTCGCGCACGACGCCGCGGTCCGCCGCCCACTGCACCTGCAGGTGCGTTTCGCCGCGGGACGTCTCGCGAAAATGCACGCCGCGCTGCTGCAGATAATCGCGGACGAACGCGAGGTGCTCGTCGCGCGCGGGATTGCCGGACACGCCCCATAGCGATCCGTCCTTCGACAGATGGCCGTCGCCGAGCAGAATGCCGTACAGGCGTGCGTCGTCCTCGGTCAGTCCTTCGACGGGATTCACTTCCGTTGGAATCGTAAGACCGACGTAATCACCGACCTTCAGCTGACCCGCTTCGATCCATTGCGGACCGATCTTGCCGCGCGCAATCCAATCGTGCGTGCGCTCGCTCGACTGCTCGAGCGGTACGCCGGTCAGCGCCCAGAACGGGTGCGCGTCGGTCACCTCGAGCGGCGACAGCGAGTGCTTGACGTCGACGGCGACCATCGGCCCATGCTGCTCGTAGACCAGGCGCTCGGCCACTTCCCGATACACACCGCTTTGTCCGAGCACGAGATCGCCGACCTGCACCTGGCGAATCGGCAGCACGCCGCGTCCCGTGTAGACGTGCGTGTCCGGCGCGAAGCACTGGTTGACAGCTACCGCCGTGTCATTGACGACCTTGAGGAACGGCACCACGCCCTGCGACTTGCCGTTGGTCCCCTTGATGTGCGAGCCCATGGCGCGGACGTTCGTCCAGTCGTTGCCGAGTCCGCCGGCGAACTTCGACAGCAGCGCGTTCTCCTTGATCGCTTCGTAGATGCCGTCGAGATCGTCGGAGACCGTCGTCAGGTAACAGGACGAAAGCTGTGAGCGATGCGTGCCCGAATTGAAGAGCGTGGGCGTCGAGCTCATGAAGTCGAACGTCGAGAGCACGTCATAGAACTCCATCGCCCGCGCTTCACGGTCGATCTCGTTCAGCGCGAGGCCCATTGCCACGCGCATGAAGAAGCACTGCGGCAGCTCGAAACGCCGTCCGCCGACGTACTGGTCGATCAGGAAGTACCGGTCGTAGAGCGTTTGCAGCCCGAGATAGCCGAACTGCAGGTCGCGCTCGGGCTTGAGCGCCGCGCCGAGCCGATCGAGATCGAACTGCGCGAGCGCGTCGTTCAGCAGGCCGACCTTGATGCCGTGCTTGATGAACTGCGGAAAATACTCGGCGTACCTCGTCTGCATGTCGGCCTGCGTCGCCTCCTCGCCGAGCGCCTCGAAGCGCAGCGCGTCGAGCAGCAGGCGCGCGGTCACATAGGAATACGCGGGGTCCTTCTCGATCAGCGTGCGGGCGGCGAGCACCACGCACTTGCGCACTTCCTCCATCGGCACGCCGTCATAGAGGTCTTTGAGCGTCGCCTTGAGGATGCGATTCGGCTCGGCATCGGGCAGACCGGCGCACGACTCCTTCACGAGTTCGGTCAGGCGCTCGAAATCGAGCGGCTTGCGCACGCCATTGTCGATGACGTGCAGCGTCGTGTCCTCGGCAGCGGGCGCCCTCTGTTGCTTCTCCTGCGCGCGTTCCTGCGCGCGCTTCTCGCGATAAAGGACGTACGCACGCGCAACCTCGTGCTCGCCGCCGCGCATCAGCGCGAGCTCCACCTGGTCCTGGATTTCCTCGATATGGATCGCGCCGCCATCCGGCTTGCGCTTCATCAGCGCCGCCACGACCGCCTCGGTAAGGCGTGTCACCTCGTCGCGTACGCGTGCCGAGCTCGCGCCCTGACCGCCGTTGACCGCGAGGAATGCTTTCGTCATGGCGATGGTGATTTTCGCGGGCTCGAACGCGACGACGGCGCCGTTGCGCCGGATTACCTTGAACTGCGCCAGGCGGGGATCGGCACTGGTGGCCACGGGACTTCCAGGTTCTCCCACGATCAGGTCTCGCGGTGGCGTTGGGATGGGAGAACTGGAAGTGGTGGCGATGCGCATGGGGTCTCCTGAGGTACCTTGTCGTTGCCTTGTCGGTTGCCGCTTGAAGCGACGCTTTTTTACGGGGTGAGGCGCGCCAAGCGCTGCGCGAATCTCCGGGCAACTGCCCGCGAAACCGGCGTCGGATTCCCGTGGCCGCACGCCGCCGGGCGCCATGGAGGCGCCGAATGTGACCGTCTCGTTAAACCTACTATATGTTGTGTTGGCGTCTGTTTTCAACACCAAGCATAGTGTCTCGGCACCCGCCGTGCAAGCCTTTTTTACTCCACAGCGGCCAAGCCAAAAAGACGCCAGAAAACAGCGTGCTAACCGCGATTCGCGAAACGATCACCCGCAGGTGCACCGGGTATCCACCGCTTTGTCCACAGCGTTGATTCTGCTTCGGTGAACCGACAAACGGAACGTCGCGGCGTTGCAGTTTTACGACACCGTCATTGTGGTCGTATCGGCAGCCCGAACAGCGCCCGGCCGGCGATTGCCACGATCTGCTCGCCCGTTGAGGGCGACACGTCCGAGAGCCCTGTGAAGCGGCCAAAGGCGGGCAGGATCGCCCGCCGCACGCCAAGCACGAAGCACGGAAGACGCGCGGATTGCTCGCCGGCGCCGTACAGCCGCACGCCGGGATGGACGTGTCCGCAAAGCGCGTAGCCCGCGGGCGGAGATTCGAGGCGATGACACGCGAGGAATGGCGGTAGCGCCCACGGTTCATCAACGCACCGGATCTTCCAATCGTCGGGCGGATCACCCGCGTGCGCGTCGTGATTGCCGCGCACGAGAAGGATGTCGAGCGTCCGATGATTCTCGCGCCATGCGACGAACGCGTCACCCAGTGCGCTCACGCGGCCCGCACGCGCATGGAGCAGGTCGCCGAGAACGACGACGCGTGTTGCAGCCGTCGCGTCAATGACGCGCGTCAATCGCGCGAGATCCGATGCAGTGGAGCCACGCGGCAATGGAACGCCCGAGGCGCGAAAGGCGGCTGCCTTGCCGAGATGCACATCCGCAACGAAAAGCGTCCGCTCGCGCGTCCAGAAGAGCGCGCGCTCCGCGAGCAAAGTTACGCGCTCACCGTCGAGCACCGTCGTGAGGGCGCCGCCGATCGAGCGCGGCGCGGGCGCTTCGGGAAATGCGAGGGGAAGGGACACGGGAATCGTTCGCGAAAGCAGTGATTGCACGCGCTCGCGTTCACGGCGCACAATCGCAGCGTCGATTGTAGCCGAGCGGTGCGTCGCAAGCGCCCGGTCCTCCCCGTTGGAACGTCGCATCATGCCGCGCTTTGCAGCCAACCTGTCCTTCCTGTTCAACGAGGTGCCATTCCTGGAGCGCTTCGGGGAAGCTGCGCACGCAGGTTTTCGCGCAGTGGAGTTCGCGTTCCCGTACGAGTACCGCATCTCGGAAGTGGTCGCGCAGCAGCAGGAGCATCGTCTCGAGGTCGTGCTGATCAACGCGCCCGCGGGTAACTGGGCCGCGGGCGATCGCGGCTTGGCGTCATTGCCGGGTCGCGAGCACGAATTCGCTGCATCCATCGCGAACGCCTTGCAATATGCGCAGGCGTTGCGGTGCACGCGCATCCACGTGATGGCAGGCGTGCTGCCCGATCAGGCGGACGCCGCCGAGCGTGAGCGCAGGACGCGGACTTACGTGCGCAACCTGCGCTTTGCATGCACGGAGGCGGCGGCGCAGGGCGTGACGATCACGATCGAGCCGATCAATCGTCGCGACTTTCCCAGGTACCTGCTCAATACCCAAGCGGAGGCCCATGCGATTCGAACCGAGATCGGCGCGCCCAACCTGAAGGTGCAGATGGATTTGTACCACGCGCAGATCGTCGAGGGCGACCTGACCGAGAAGCTGCGCCGCTACATGCCGCACATCGGGCACGTGCAGATCGCGGGTGTTCCGGGGCGCACGGAGCCCGACACCGGCGAGCTCAACTACGGTTATCTGTTCAAGGTGCTCGACGACCTGCGCTACGATGGGTGGGTGGGTTGTGAATATCGCCCTGCCAAGAGCACGAGCGGCGGACTGACATGGCTCTATCGATTGCTGGATCGGAAGCCTGCGTCCGTGCCTAAGACTACCGGTTGATGTGCAGCGCGTTCTTGCGACATTGCGCGATCACCACTAATCCAACGCTGCGGAGTTTGCAATGGCACTTGCTTTCAGTTGGCTGACCCCGGAGTTCGCAACGGCCGGGCAAATCGGAACCGATGACGTTGCTCAAGCTGCTGCAGCCGGCTTCCGCAGCATCGTCAACAATCGTCCTGATTTCGAGGGCGGCGCATCGCAGCCTACGTCGCAGGCGATCGAGCAGGCGGCGAAAGCCGCTGGACTCGAATACGCGTTCCTCCCCGTGCAGTCGGGCTATCAATCGCCCGAGGAAATTGCGCAGATGCGCGCGCTGCTCGACAAGCTACCCACGCCGGTGCTTGCCTACTGCCGTTCGGGCGCGCGGACGGCGAATCTGTTCATGGCCGCGAAGGGCAAGGGGCGGTAGCGTCCGTCTGTTTTAGCGCACCGGAGGCCGTCGACCCCACTGCGCTTCGCGACAGTGGGGGCCCTCGTCGCCCGCTCACAGCGCGGTCTCCTTGTAATTTTCGCGAGAACGCGTAGCGGCTGCGTGTCGGCCTTCGGCGCTGATTCGCCTTTGCCGTCGACCCCGCTTCGCGGGGACCCTCGCCGGCGGCTCACAGCGCCACACTCATCCCTCCATCGATCATGATGACCTGCCCCGTCACATAGTTCGCTGCGGCGGACGCCAGAAACAGCGCCAGCCCCGCAATCTCGTCCGGCTGCCCCCATCGCCCGGCGGGCGTGCGCTTTTTCACCCATGCGTCGAATGCGGGATCGTCGAGCAGCGCTCGATTCATTTCCGTCGCGAAATAACCGGGCGCGATCGCATTGACCTGGATGTTGTGCGGCGCGAGCTCGACCGCCATCCCGCGCGTGAGCTGCCGTACGCCGCCCTTCGCGGCGGTATAGGGAACGACGCTCGGACGCGCGAGCTCGCTCATGAGTGACGCGATATGGATGATCTTGCCGCACTTGCGCGAAATCATGTCCGGCATGACCGCTTGCGACACGAGATACGGTGCGGTGAGGTTCGTCGCGATGATCGCGTTCCAATCGTCCTCGGGAAAATCGACGAGCGCATGGCGACGCTGAATGCCGGCGTTGTTCACGAGAATGTCGATCGGACCGGCGCGTCGCTTGGCGGCCGCGACGCCTTCACGTATCGCACGCGAGTCCGTGACGTCGAAGAGCGCGATATCGACCTCGAGCCCTTCGTCGGCCAGCACTTGGCGGGCGCCGGCGAGCGCATCTGCATTGCGGCCGTTCAGAAACACCCGAGCCCCCGCGTTTGCGAGACCTCGCCCAATCGCGAATCCGAGGCCGCGGTATGCGCCCGTAACAAGCGCAACGCGACCGTTCAAGTCAAAGGGATGTGCATTTGCCGTCATTGCGTTACTCCCGCCATGTTTTGGGCAGCCGCTTCGAGGTCCGCGACCATTCGGGCAACCCGCGCTTCGAGCGCCTCGGTCGTGAGCTTCTCGCGGAAGAGCTCGACGATCAAGGGAAACGCGAAGGGTGTCGGCCGCGCGGGTCGCGTCACGACGGCGCGACAGCCGCGCATCCGGGCGAGCGCCGCCTCAAGACGAGGCGCCTCCAGTTGTCGCTCCAGCACCTCTCGCGTTGCCTGCCGCAACAGCAGATTCTCCGGGTCGTATTCGTTGAATACGTCCCACAGCAAGCCGCTCGACGCCTGCAATTGCCGGTTCGACTGCGGCTGTCCCGGGTAGCCCTGGAAGACGAGTCCCGCAACGCGCGCAATCTCGCGGAACTGCCGTCTGCCAAGCTCGGCCGCATTGAGGCCCGCAAGGATATCGGACTCGACGTTCGGAGCCGCGAGCAGCGTCCCGATGTCGCGCAGCGAGAGATCGAACGGCACCGGCGACAGCAGTCCGAACCCGTAGTCATTGATCATCATGCTGAAGCTGCGTGGAATCACGCGCGACAGCCGGTAGCTGAAGAGCGTCGCCAGTCCGAGATGCGCGAGACGTCCTTCGAATGGATAGAAGAAAGCGTAGTGCCCATCCCGCAACGTCAGTCGCTCGCAGAGCCACTCGCGCTCGTCCGGAAGGGCGGACCAGCGTCGCTGCAGCTCGAGCAGCGGACGCACGAGCGCAAGCTCCGGCGACTCGTAGCGTCCATGCTTCGCTGCGGCGATCAGTCGCCGCGTGCGCTCGGAGAGCAGTGTGGACAGTGGCATCTTCGCGCCCAGCCATCGCGTCACGACCGCCGATTTATGCGGCGCGAGCCGTACCCATGCCGTCATTTCGCGCACGCGCAGGAATTCGAGCACCCGTCCGGCGAATACGAAGCAGTCGCCGGGGGTGAGACGGGCAATGAACGATTCCTCGACGTGCCCCAGCTTGCGGCCATTGCGGAGCTGCACGACGATGCTCGCATCGGAAACGATCGTGCCGATCTGCGCGCGATGGCGCCGCGCGATCTGTCGGTCTGGAACGTGAGCGACGCCGTCGTCGCCGATGACGACGCGCCGGTATTCAGGGTAGGCGTTGAGGCTTGCGCCGCCGTGCACGACAAAATCGAGCGCCCATTGCCAGTCCTCGTCCGTGAGTTCGGCGTATGCGTGCGTGTCCCGCACTTCGCGCAGCAGTTCCTCCGGGCGAAAGCCGCCGCCGAGCGCGCAGGTGACAAGATGCTGGACGAGCACGTCGAGCGGGCCCTTTAGCCCGAGTCGCGGTTCGATCCGTCGTTCCTCCGCCGCATCGCGCGCCGCCGCGGCCTCGACCAGTTCCAGCGCCTGCGTCGGCACGACGGTGATCTTCGAGATTGCACCGGGACGATGCCCGCTTCGACCGGCACGCTGCAGCAAGCGCGCAACGCCCTTCGGACTGCCGATCTGCAGCACCTGGTCGACGGGCGCGAAGTCGACGCCCAGATCGAGACTCGACGTGCACACCACCGCGCGCAGCTGTTGCGTGCGCAGCCCGTCCTCCACCCAGTCGCGCACGTCGCGCTCGAGTGAGCCGTGATGTAACGCGATCCTGCCCGCCCAATCGGGTCGCGCCTCGAGCAGCGCCTGATACCAGATCTCCGTCGCCGAACGCACGTTGGTGAAGATCAGCGTCGAGCGTGCATTCTCGATTGCGCGGATCACCTGAGGCAGCAGCTTGACGCCGATATGCCCGCCCCAGGGGAAGCGTTCGATCGTCGGCGGACGCGCGGTCTCGATAGCGACCTCCTTCACCGCCAGCCCTTCGACGATCCTTGCATGGCCTGCATGCGATGGACCGACGAGGCAGGCCGCCGCCTCCTCGAGATTCGCAAGCGTCGCCGACAAGCCCCACACGGGCAATGCCGGAACGTGTCGGCGCAGACGCGCCAACGCAAGCTCGACCTGGACGCCGCGCTTCGAAGAGAGTAGCTCGTGCCACTCGTCGACGACGACCGCCGCGAGGTGCGCAAATCGCTCGCGCCAATCCTCGCGCGAAAGCAGCAGCGTAAGACTCTCCGGCGTCGTCACGAGCGCGCTCGGCAATCGACGCTCCTGTCGCGCGCGCGCAGAGGCCGTCGAATCGCCGGTGCGGACGTCGATGGTCCAGTGCGGCTGCAATGCAGAAGCGGCACGAGCGAGCGCAAGCCCCGTGTCCTGCGCGAGGGCGCGCAGCGGCGTCAGCCACAACACGGTGAGGGGAGGAGGAAGGTCTGCGCTGCCGGCAGGACCCAGCACAAGCGGGCCGATCCAGGCCGCATACGTCTTGCCCATGCCGGTCGGTGCATGGATCAAACCGGACTGGCCCTTCGCGAAGGCGTCCCACACCGTTTCCTGAAATGCAAACGGCGTGAAGCCCTGGCCCGCGAACCAGTCGCGCGCCGCGTCGAATCGATCCACCCGCGTCAGCCGTCGCCGTCCGCAGGACGATGCCGCGCCCGATCAGTCCGCGGCAACGGCCACCTTGCCGATGCTGACTGCCTGCGCTGTGCCGCGGAATCGGTCGAGCAGTGCGGCTTCCCGCGCCTTCGCGTCCTTCAGGTGACGCTCCTTGACGTGGCCGAAACCGCGGATGTACTCGGGTATCGACGCGAGCGACACGGCCAGCTCGTAGTTGTGCGGGGCGAGACGCGCGAGCAACTCCTCGACGAGCGTTTCGTACTGCCCGATCAGCGCGCGTTCCTGCTTCCGCTCGGCAGTTTTCCCGAATACGTCGAGCGCCGTGCCGCGGAAGCGCCGCATCTTCGCGAGCATGCGGAACGCGGACATCATCCACGGACCGTAGGTCGATTTCTTCGGCTCGGCCTTGCCGTGCGGCTTGTTCAGCGTGGGCGGCGCGAGATGATAGACGAGCTTGTAGTCACCTTCGAATTGCGCGGCAACGCGCGCCGCGAAGTCCGTTTCGGCGTAAAGCCGCGCGACCTCGTATTCGTCCTTGATCGCGAGCAGCTTGAAGTAGTAGCGGGCGACCGCCTCCGTCAAGTCGGTCGTGCCCGGTTGCTTGGCCGCTTCCGTCGCGCGGACCTTGCCGACGAAGTCCGTGTAGCGCGTGGCGTAGTCGGCGTCCTGATAATCCGTGAGGAATACGCGGCGGCGCTCGATCATTTCATCGAGCGATTCCGAGAGCTTCTGCGACGCGGGTTTCTCCGCTGGAATCGCAGCCTTCGCAACTTGCGCCGGTTCGACGGCTGCGAGGCGTCCCCACGCGAAGCTCAATTTGTTCGATTCGACGGCTGCGCCGTTCAGCTCGATCGCGCGTAGGATCGCCGCCTCGCCCACGGGCAACAGACCACGTTGATACGCGTAACCGACCATGAACAAATTGGTTGCGATCGAATCGCCCATCAATCCTGTCGCGAGCTTCGTCGCGTCGAGAAACTCCGCGTCGCCCGCAGCTACGGCATCCTTGATCTCCTGTTCCATGGAGCCGGTCGGAAATTTGAGATCAGGGTCGCGTGTGAACTGCGCCGGCATGACGAGCGACGTGTTGACGAGGGCCTTCGTCACGCCTTTCTGCATCTTCGCGAGCGCCTCGGAGCCCACGCCGGTCAGGATGTCGCATGCGAGCACGAGCCTGGCCTCGCCCGCGGCGATGCGCGTCGCGTAAAGCGCATCGGGCGCATCGGCGATCCGCACATGGGAAACGACGGCGCCGTTCTTCTGCGCGAGCCCCGTCATGTCGAGCACGCTGCACCCCTTGCCTTCGAGGTGCGCCGCCATGCCGAGCAATGCGCCGATCGTGACGACGCCCGTGCCGCCGATGCCGGTCACGAGGATTCCGTACGGCTCGGCGGTGGACGCCATCGTCGGATGCGCAATCCCGGAGAAATCCACGGATGCCGCCTTCTTCGGCTTCCGCAGCTGACCACCCTCCACGGTGACGAAGCTTGGACAGAAGCCGTTCACACACGAGTAATCCTTGTTGCACGATGACTGGTCGATCGTGCGCTTGCGGCCGAACTCGGTCTCCACCGGAGCGACCGACACGCAGTTCGACTTGACGCCGCAATCGCCGCAGCCTTCGCAAACGAGGTCGTTGATGACCACGCGCTTGGCAGGATCGGCAAATTTGCCGCGCTTGCGGCGACGGCGCTTTTCCGCGGCGCACGTCTGGTCGTACAGCAGGATCGTCGTACCGCTGGTTTCACGGAGCTGCCGCTGCACGGCGTCGAGCTCGTCGCGATGGTGGATCTCGATGTTGTCGGCGAAATAATCGGCCGGATACTTGTCCGGCTCGTCGCTCACGACGACGATCTTCGATACGCCCTCGGCCGCGCACTGCAGCGCGATGTCACGCGGCGAGATAGGACCGTCGACCGGCTGTCCGCCGGTCATCGCAACGGCGTCGTTGTAAAGGATCTTGTACGTGATGTTGACGCCGGCAGCGACCGCGGCGCGGATTGCGAGGATGCCGCTGTGGTAATAGGTGCCGTCGCCGAGGTTCGCGAACACGTGCTTCTCGTCCGTGAACGGCGCTTGGCCGATCCACGGGACGCCTTCGCCGCCCATGTGGGTGAAAGTCGTCGTGTTGCGATCCATCCAGATCGCCATGACGTGACAGCCGATGCCGGCCGTCGCGCGGCTGCCTTCGGGCACTTTCGTGGACGTGTTGTGCGGGCAGCCCGAGCAGAAGTACGGCATGCGCGCGAGGTTGATCCTCGGCCGCGCGAGCGCGTGTTCCTTCTGGCCGATGAAGTCGACGCGCTCGCGGATCTTCTCGGCATGGCGCGGATTCAGTTCCAGTCGCTGAATGCGGTGGGCAATGACACGCGCGATCATCGCGGGCGTGAGCTCGGCGTGCGGCGGCAGTAGCCAGTCGCCATGCGGGCGCACCCATTCGCCCTTTTCGTCGAACTTGCCGACGACGCGCGGACGCACATCGTCGCGCCAGTTGTAGAGCTGTTCCTTGAGCTGGTACTCGACGATCTGGCGCTTCTCCTCGACGACGAGAATTTCGTCGAGGCCCTCGGCGAAATTGCGCACGCCCTCCGGTTCGAGCGGCCAGGGCATCGCGACCTTGAACACCCGGATGCCGATTTCCGCGGCGTCCGCGTCGGTGATTCCGAGATCATCCAGCGCCTGGCGCACGTCGAGGTAGCTCTTGCCGCTGGTGATGATGCCGAGGCGCGCTTTCGGCGAATCGATGACGACGCGGTTGAGGTTGTTCACTCGGCAATAGTGGAGCGCGGCGTAGATCTTGTAGTCCTGCATCCGCGCTTCGGTTGCAAGGAACGGATCCGGCCAGCGTATCGAGACGCCATCGGGCGGCAACGGAAAATCGTCGGGCACGATGATCTCGAGATGATCCGCATCGCCGTTGACCGATGCCGAGCTTTCGACGGTATCCGACACGCACTTGAAGCCGACCCAGCAGCCCGAGTAGCGGCTCATCGCAAAGCCATGGAGGCCGAGGTCGATGATCTCCTGCACCGACGACGGATACAGCACCGGCATCATCGCCGCTGAAAACTGGTGATCCGACTGATGGGGCAGGGTCGAGGACTTCGCGGCGTGATCGTCGCCGGCGAGGACGAGCACGCCGCCGTGCTTGGAGGTGCCCGCGAAGTTCGCGTGCTTGAACACGTCACCGCAGCGGTCGACGCCGGGCCCCTTGCCGTACCACATCGCGAACACCCCGTCGACGTTCGCGCCCTTGTACAAATTGACTTGCTGCGTCCCCCAGACCGCCGTGGCCGCAAGGTCTTCGTTCAGTCCGGGCTGGAACTTGATATGCGCACGGTCGAGGAATTTCTGCGCCTTCCAGAGCGCCTGGTCGAGGCCCCCGAGGGGCGATCCGCGATAGCCGGAAACGAACCCGCCGGTGTTGAGGCCCGCCTGGGTGTCGCGCTGCCGCTGAAGGATCAGCAGCCGGACGAGCGCCTGGACGCCGGTCAGGAAGACGCGGCCGGTACCGAGTTCGAATCTATCGTCGAGGGAAACGTCGCGAAGCGCTGCGGCAGTTGCCGCGCTGGCAGTGGCCATGCATGAAGCTCCAAGAATCGTGTTCCGGATTTTTGCCGCATCGCGTGTGCGCGGCCGTTACGGGCGCCGCGATTGTGTCCCGGGCCCTGATGAGACGCAAATTTTACCCTCATCGTAACGTGGGGCACGACCGGGTGATCTGCAATGGCGCAAGAGGTTTGATGAACGTTGGTCGCTGCAATTGCGCTGCACCGCGTGAGTTTGAACGACCGACAGGTGCCGCTGGAATTGTGACCGCACGGTCGCGGTCGGATCGTAGGCCCCACGTAGAATCGTCCCCTTTTTGGATATGCCTAATTCTCAAATGACCGAATCGCTGCTCGAAGCTATCGAAATCGAAACAGGCCCCAACCCGAAGGCAGCCGTGATCTGGATGCACGGCCTCGGCGACGACGGGCGAGGGTGGTCCGAGGTGGTGCCGGCGCTCGGCCTTCCGCGCGATCTCGCGATTCGCTTCATCTTCCCGCATGCGCCGGTGATGCCGGTAACGATCAACAACGGCATGCGGATGCGGGCGTGGTACGACATTCGCCAGGCGAACCTGAGCGAACGCGCCGATCTCGACGGCGTGCGCAGCTCGCGGTGGCATCTCGAAGCGCTGCTGGCGCGCGCAGCGGCGCGGGGCGTAACGGCCGGCAGGACCGTGCTCGCCGGTTTCTCGCAAGGGGGCGCGATCGCGCTCTACGCCGGACTCCGCTTCAAGGAGCGGCTCGCGGGCATCCTCGCACTTTCTACCTACCTGATCGCCGGAGACCGCCTCGACACCGAAGCGAGTGCCGCCAACCGCGATGTCCCCATTTTCATGGCGCATGGAACGCTCGATCCTGTTGTGCAACTTGCGTGGGCCGAGCGCTCGCGCGACACCCTCGTGCGCGGCGGATGGCCGCTCGAGTGGCACGTGTATCCCATCGAGCACTCGGCGGTCATCGAGGAGATCGTGGCCGCCGGCGCTTTCCTTACGAAGGTCCTGTCAAAAGAGCAACAAAGCCCGCCCAGGCAATGACTTGGGATGAATTCCTCGTGCGAACGCCGATCCTCTAGCAAGACATTGACGTGTAGATATAACAACCTGTTTGTTATGGAGTTTTATAGAATTCAAGCGCTGCCGAGTTGATGCAGTATCTCAAGCCTGTGGGAGCGGGCCCGTCGGCGAACACATGCCCAAGGTGCGCGTCGCATGCGGCGCAGACCACCTCCGTGCGCCGCATGAAGAAGCCGTTGTCCGCGACTTCCCGCACGCAGTTCTTGGAGACGGGCGCATAGAACGACGGCCATCCGGTGCCCGACTCGAACTTCGTCGACGACAGGAAGAGCGGCGCGCCACAACAGACGCAGCAGTAGCGACCTTCCTCGTGATGGTCCCAGTACTTTCCGCTGAATGGGCGCTCGGTTCCTTTCCTTCGCGCCACGCGGTATTGCTCGGGCGTGAGCCGCGCTTTCCATTCATCATCCGGTGTGCGTATCGGAGTCCTCATGCTTCGTCCCGTGATCAAAGCGCATCGCCGGTTGTCGAGATGACTACGCTATAGTCGTCGCCTCGAAGCAGCCCGCGCGCTGCGAGATTCATCCCGTTTTGGATAACGTGCCCCCAGAGTCGTTCCGCCGGGACGCCCGCATCATCGGCGTCGTCGGGCTTGCGCACGGCGTTTCGCATTTCCTGCAGCTCGCGCTGCCGCCGCTCTTTCCGCTGCTTCGCGCCGAGTTCGCCGTGTCGTGGACACTGCTCGGCTTCATCGCCGGCACCTTCTACGTTGCAAGTGGCGCCGTGCAGTTCGCTGCCGGGTTCTTCGTCGATCGTCTCGGCGCGCGCCCGGTCCTGCTCGGCGGCATGGCAATGCTGGTGGTCGGCACGCTCGGTGCGTCTCTTGCCCCCGATCCATCGTGGCTCTTCCCGTGCGCGGCCATCATGGGCGCGGGCAATGGGGTGTTCCACCCCTCCGACTTCGCGATCCTGAACGCGAATGTCACGGCGCGACGGCTCGGTCACGCGTATTCGACGCACGGCGTCGGCGGCAATCTCGGCTACGCGCTTGCGCCCGTCGTCAGTTTCGGTCTGGGGGCCGCGTTCGGTTGGCGCATCGCATTGGTGGCGATGGGGCTCGTCGGGTTGGTCATGCTCGGCGTACTCGCCAGTCAGCGGCGCATCCTTACGTCACATCGCGCGCCTGACGCCCATGCGCATACGCTGAAAGGCAGCGTCGTCTTGTTCGTGCAACCGGCGATCGTGCTTTGCTTCCTCTATTTCGTGTTCCAGACGGCGGCGTCGATCGGTTTGCAGACGTTTCTTCCGTCCGCGCTCAACACGGGGCTCGCCGTGCCGCTCGTCGTCGCAACGTCTGCTGTGACCGCGTATCTCCTCGGTGGAACGGCCGGCATCGTCATCGGCGGCTTCCTCGCCGTGCGCACCGAGCGGCACGACCGGGTCGCCGCGACCGGTTTGCTGGTCGGCGCCTCGTTGCTACCGCTCGTTGCCGCCAACTTGGTGCCGCTACCCTGGCTCGTGCCCCTCTTCGTCGTCGTGGGACTGTTCATCGGTGCCACCGGGCCTTCGCGCGATCTCATCGTCCGCAACGCGACGCCGAAGGGCGCCGCGGGTCGTGTCTACGGCTTCGTCTATTCCGGTCTGGACCTCGGGTCGATGCTCGGTCCCGTTCTATTCGGCGTGATGCTCGATCATGGCCTCGCCCGCCAGACGTTCATCGTGATCGGCGTGCTGTTCGTCGTCGCGATCGGCACCGTCGTGCAGGTCCGGCGGGTCGGCGCACCGCAGCCGGCGTGACGTCCGGCAAGGAGGGGACATGGACCTCGGTCTGACCGGCCGGCGCGCACTCGTGTGCGCCGCGAGCAAGGGACTGGGACGCGGCTGCGCAGAGGCGCTCGCACGCGAGGGCGTGGATGTGACGATCTGCGCGCGCACCGAGCACGAGGTCGCGCAAACCGCCGCCGAGATCACCGTGCTCGCGGGTCGCAGCGTCTCCTGGGTTGCATGCGACATCACGACCGTCGAGGGTCGCGAGGCAGCGCTCGCTCGTTGTCCGGCGCCCGACATCCTCATCAATAACGCGGGCGGTCCCCCGCCGGGCGACTTCCGCGAGTGGGATCGAGCCGCGTGGATTCGTGCGCTTGACGCGAACATGCTGACGCCCATCGAGCTCATCAAGGCGACCATCGATTCGATGATTGCGCGCGGCTTTGGCCGCATCGTCAACATTACTTCGAGCGCCGTGAAGGCTCCCATCGACGTGCTCGGGCTCTCGAACGGCGCGCGCTCGGGACTCACTGGATTTGTCGCGGGTCTCGCGCGGAACGTCGTGCGCCACAACGTCACGATCAACAACCTGTTGCCCGGACAGTTCGCGACCGACCGATTGCGAAGCGGGCTCATGGCGCGGGCGAAAGCGTCGGGCAAAACCTTCGACGAGGTTCGCGACGCCGCGATGCGCGCAGCGCCGGCGGGCCGCTTCGGCGAGCCCCGCGAGTTCGGTGAGATCTGCGCGTTTCTTTGCAGCGTCCACGCCGCCTACATTGCCGGGCAGAACGTTCTGGTGGATGGAGGCTCTTACCCCGGAACCTTCTGAACGCGTCGTTCCGCCGCGGCGCCCCGCCCGCGCCTCACGATACCCTCCCTCGATACGCCCACTCCTCGCCGCCCCGCGCATGATCGATCTCTACTACTGGACGACCCCCAACGGACACAAGCTCACGATGTTTCTCGAAGAGACGGGCATGCCGTACACGGTCAAGCCCGTCAACATTTCGCGTGGGGAGCAGTTCGAGCCGGACTTCCTGGCCATCGCGCCGAACAACCGCGTTCCGGCGATGGTGGATCACGAGCCGGCGTTCGGTGGCGAGCCGGTATCGATGTTCGAATCCGGCGCGATGCTGCTGTACCTCGCGGACAAGAGCGGAAAGTTGATCCCCGCCGATCCCCGTAACCGTTGGCAATGCATCCAGTGGCTGTTCTGGCAAATGGCCGGACTCGGCCCCATGGCCGGTCAGAACCACCATTTCGGAAGCTACTCGATCGAGGCGATTCCCTACGCAATCGACCGCTACGTGAACGAGACGGGGAGGTTGTACGCGGTGCTCGACAAGCAGCTCCGCGGCCGCGCGTTCATTGTCGACGAGTATTCGATCGCCGACATCGCATGCTATCCGTGGATACAGCCCGAACGGCAGCGCCAGAACATCGATGAGTTCCCGGATCTCAAGCGCTGGAAGGCCGCAATCGCCGAACGGCCCGCCACCGAGCGGGCTTATGCGCTCGCGAAGAGTGTCAACGTGAAGCCGTCCATCAGCGACGAGGAGTCGCGACGGATTTTGTTCGGGCAGGGCAAGCACACGGTGAAGCGCTGACCCGCGCAAGGCCTCACTCGAGCATTCTCCAGCCGTCCGGCGGAATCCTCGCGACGATCTGGAATTCCCCATGGCCGGTCGGGCGGATGACCGCCGCTTCACCCTCCGCCAGGTACGGAGGTCCGGCAACGGCCGTGAACGGATTGCCGTGGCTCACGATCGCAACGTTGCTTCCCGCAGGGACAGGCGTCGACATCAGCGTTCGTAGCTCCGAGTAGCGTTCCGGATTGTCCGGTCGTGCGGGTCCGCCGCGCACGCGTGCGTCGACGGTTGCATGCCCGAAGATGAGCTCGGCGGTTTCGCGCGTACGGCAGAACGGGCTCGCGAGGACAGTCGTGACCGGGATGCGCAGGCGACGAATGGCTGCGCCGATTGCGCGTGCATCGCTGCGGCCGCGCTCGGTAAGATTGCGTTGCTGCGCGCAGTCCTCATAGCCGGACATCCGATCGTCGTTCTGCCCGAAGTCGGTCGCGGCGTGCCGGAAGTAGATGACGTAGCCGCCCGCCAGCAATGCGCTGCGCAATCCGGAGCCGGCGAGGGGTTGCTGCGCGCATGCGAGTGCCGTCGCAAGCAACCCGACGAGGAGCGCAGCGAACCGAATCACGGCGTTTCAGCGCGCGTCGATAAGCATGAAGGACGCTGGCGTCTTCGCGCGATCGTCGATGGGGGAGTGTCCGTCGAGCGTCTCGTCGGCGTCGAATGCGCGATCGCCGTCCGCAACGGGCATGCCGGTTGCGCGCACCGCTGCAAAGTCGTGCAGCGTTCGGTCGAGGAGGTGCGTCGGAACGACGTTGCCCATCGCATTGAAGATCGATTCGATACGGCCGGGGAATCGCCTTTCCCATTCGCGCAGCATCGCTGCGACCTGCTTGCGCTGCAGGTTCTCCTGTGATCCGCACAGCGTGCACGGGATCAGCGGGAACGCGCTCGCCTCGGCATAGCGGGCGAGATCGCGCTCGCGGACATACGCAAGCGGGCGGATCACCACGTGCTTGCCATCGTCGGAGACGAGCTTCGGCGGCATCGTCTTCAACTTTCCGCCGTGGAACAGGTTGAGAAAGAACGTCGCCATCATGTCGTCCCGATGATGCCCGAGCGCGATCTTCGTCGCTCCGAGCTCGGTCGCGACGCGATACAGCACGCCGCGGCGCAGGCGCGAGCAGAGCGAGCACATCGTCGCGCCCTCGGGAATCAGTCGCTTGACGACGCTGTAGGTGTCCTGCTCGGCGATGTGAAACGCGACGCCGCGCGACGCGAGATAGCGCGGGAGAACGTCGGCGGGAAAGCCCGGCTGCTTTTGGTCGAGATTGACGGCGACGATGTCGAACGGGGTC
>Ga0105248_10001167_pt1 | contig 29367 bp, 17 predicted proteins | sample KBSS34metaG_FD_81524 | JGI IMG/M metagenome (GOLD analysis project Ga0105248, IMG submission 81524) | Switchgrass rhizosphere microbial communities from Kellogg Biological Station, Michigan, USA - KBS S3-4 metaG | ecosystem: Host-associated > Plants > Roots > Rhizosphere > Soil | place... | reverse complement strand
CGGCCGGCAATTATTTCAAGGGCGGCGCGCCGGCGGTGACTCTATGGGTCTCCGAACATTATACGCGCGCCGCGCCCGGCGGCACGGGCGCCGCCAAATGCGGCGGCAATTATGCCTCGAGCCTGATCGCCCAGTCCGAGGCGACCGAGCATGGCTGCGACCAGGTCGTGTTCCTCGACGCAGTCGAGCGGCGCTACATCGACGAGCTCGGCGGCATGAACATCTTCTTCGTGTTCGACGACGGCTCGATCGCGACGCCGCCGCTCACCGGCACGATCCTGCCCGGCATCACGCGCGAATCGTTGATGACGCTCGCGCGCGAGGCAGGGCTGACAGTGCGCGAGCAGCCCTATGCGATCGACCAGTGGCAGGCCGACGCCCAGAGCGGAAAGCTGCGCGAGGCATTTGCCTGTGGCACTGCTGCAGTGGTCACGCCGATTGGCCGCGTGCGCTCGGGCCATTTCGACTTCTCGATCGGTAACGGCGGCCCCGGCATCGTTACCGGCCAGCTCAAGGACCAGCTCGTCGCGATCCAGCGAGGCCATGCACCGGATACGCACGGCTGGGTTGAACGGCTCTTCTGAGGCCCTATAAGCGCCCGCTCTGCTGGGGCGTAGCCAAGCGGTAAGGCAACGGTTTTTGGTACCGTCATGCGAAGGTTCGAATCCTTCCGCCCCAGCCAGCAGCTCGCGTGAATTGAGGCCGCCCATCCGCAGCCCTCTTCATGTTTGCCCCCCAGTTTCGCATCGACAGAGTCGCTGAGTATGGGCGTCATTGAGGCGTAATCGGCGGTTCGTAGTAGAACTTGCCGTGTCCGACCCCATCGGCGCCTTGATCCCGGGAAACCCGGTCGAGGCATGGATCGCCTTGTCGACCAGGTCGATGCCGTAAACGCCCGCGTTGGTCTCGATCTTGAAGGTCACGCGATTGCGTCCCGGACCGGTAACGATGACCTTTGCGGACCGGATTCTTGGGATTCCCGTGTCAACCGGCGTCGATCCGATCGGCGTCTTGACCAGCTTAGCCTGGCCTGTCAATATAATTGGTAAGGCCAAAGGAGTCGCATGATCGCGCGAGAGCTGTATGCCGGCGTCAAGGCTCTGCCGATCGTCGGCCCGCACGGGCACACCGACCCGGCGTGGTTCGCGATCCACGTCAACGTTGGCAACCCCGGCGACCTGCTCATGGTAGCCGACCATGATGTCTTCCGCATGCCCAGTCGGGCGGCGACGAGCCGGAACTCGCAGACCTCCATCTCATCGGCCCAAATGAAACTCCGTTTTGCCTCGGAGTCGCCCTGGCGAACCAAAGCAGCGGCAAGTTGACCGTGCGACGCAGCTTCCTTCGGCTTGTGCATGCGAAGCTACGGCCGGCCGGCCTTGGCGGTGAACTTCTGCTGGGAGGGGCGAGCGGACGGCATCGCAGTGTGCCGCATCGCACGTGGCTCTCGGCCACTCGGATCGGGACTCTGCCATCGGTCATGAAGCCGCTTGCCCTTCCTGCCACAGCGATCGTGGCAGGCGTTCTTCTCGCCGCTTCATGGGCGAACGATGCCAGCGCCGCCCCGGCGCCGGCGAGTGCGCTCATGCCGGACAGCGGAATGCTCGCGCCGCATGCGGGCAATCCGCTGCTGCCCGGCTATTTCGCCGATCCTTCGATTATCCGCTATGATGGCGAATGGTTCCTGTTCGCCACCGTCGATCCATGGGGCGGTGACACGCTGGGCCTTTGGCGGTCGCGCGACTTTCGGAATTGGACGCTCGCCACCCCCAATTGGCCGACCAAGGCGGTCGCGACCAGCCCGACCTCCAATACCAGCAAGGTATGGGCGCCTTCCGTCGTGCGAGGCCGTGACGGGCGGTTCTGGATGTATGTTTCAGTCGGGAGCGAGGTGTGGGTGGGCGTGGCCGATCATCCGGCCGGACCTTGGCGCGATGCGAACGGAGGCAAGCCGCTGATCCCCGGCAATTTCCGGCCGGGTTTTCACATGATCGACGCGGAAGCCTTCATTGACGATGATGGCCAAGCCTATCTCTACTGGGGTTCAGGGCTGAAATGGGTCAATGGCCATTGCTTCGTGGTGAAGCTCAAGCCTGACATGGTCAGCTTTGACGGCGCACCGCGCGATGTGACTCCGGCGCATTATTTCGAAGCGCCGTTCATGGTGAAGCGGAATGGCCACTATTTCCTGACCTATAGCTGGGGCAACACCACCACCGACACCTATCAGATTCGCTATGCAGTCGGGGTGTCGCCGATGGGGCCGTATGACGAGCCCGCCGACGCGCCGATTCTGGCGACTGACAGAGCTCGGGACGTCATCAGCCCCGGTCACCATGCCGTGTTTCGGATCGGCGATAAGGATTTCATTCTCTACCACCGTCAATCGCTGCCCTTCGTGCAGGGCGGCCCCGTGCTGCGGCAGGTTGCGATCGACCGGCTCGGCATTATCGGTGATCGGCTCGCGACCGTCGTTCCGACCAGTCGCAGTCCTGCCGTCCCGGGTGCGGCGGGGATTCGGCCGCGTGGGCTTCGCGCGGGGCTCACCGCCTCCGGAGCCGCCGATCCCGATCATGCCGCGATGCGGGCCGGCGACGACAATTATGCGACAAGCTGGCGCTCGGGGCCGGGGGCGTCGTGGCTTCAGGCCGATTTCGGCAGGATCCGCCGGATTCGCGCGATCGCTGTCCGCCCCGGCTTTCCGGCGGCGATGCTGCGGCTTGGGCTGCAGGCGTCCGTCGATGGCCGCCAATGGCGCGAGATCGCGCCGGATAGAGAACTCTCCGGATCGCCGATTGTGCTGCCCGCGGCGGGCCGTGCCCGCTTTGTCCGGCTGGTCCTGCCGCAGGGCGGCGAAATATTCGAATGGAGCTTTTTCGAATGAAAGCCGGTCTTATTTTCGGCGCCGTGGCGCTGATGCTGGCGGCGGCGGTTTCAGCCCAGCGGTCCAATCCCGCACCGATCCAGCCGCAAGTGGATGCTGCACGTCCGGATTGGGAAAATCCCGCGGTGTTTGCGCGAGGCAAGCTGCCGGCTCGTGCTACCGGCTTTCCGTTCGAGGATCGCGCCCATGCGCTGGCGGGCGACATGGCGCAGTCGGCCCGCTTCCTGTCGCTCGACGGGCAGTGGAAGTTCAGCTTCTCCCCGAGTGCCGATAAGTTGCCTGACGGTTTCGAGCGGCCCGGTTATGACGTAACGCGGTGGAAGACGATCAAGGTGCCGGCCGATTGGCAGGCAGAAGGCTATGATCAGGCGCGTTACAATAACATCACCTATCCGTTTCCTGCCAACCGCCCACTAATCCCGCACGCGACCAACCCGGTCGGCTCCTACCGACGCGACATCCCGCTGCCCGCCGGTTGGCGGGGCAGCGAGGTGATCCTGCATATCGGCGCGGCCGGATCGGCCTATTATGTTTGGGTCAATGGCCATCGGATCGGATACAGCGAGGACAGCAAGCTGCCTTCCGAGTTCGATGTCACGTCCTTCGTGCGGCCGGGCCACAACATCGTCGCTATCCAGGTCTATCGTTGGTCGGACGGCTCCTACATGGAAGACCAGGATTTCTGGCGCGTGTCCGGGATCGAGCGGTCGGTGTGGATGATGGCCGCGCCGCGCGCACGCGTTGCGGACTTGTTCGCGAAGGCGGGGTTGTCTGCGGATGGACGCGCCGGCACGCTCGACCTCGCTTTGACCACGACAGCGCCGGCCGCTGGCCTGACGGTGCGCGCGACGGTGTTGGACGGCACGCGTACGCTGCTGACGCGTAGCGCAGTGGTGGCGGGGACGCAGACGCGGCTCGGCGGGGTCATCGACCAGATCCGTCCCTGGTCAGCGGAAACGCCGGACCTCTACACGCTGCTGATCGAACTTGTCGATCAGCAGGGCAGGGTGATCCAGGCGACGGCGCGCCGCATCGGCTTTCGCACGGTGGCGATCCGTGACGGGCTGGTCACGGTCAACGGCCGGCCGATCACCATCCGCGGCGTGAACCGCCACGAGCATGATCCGGAGACGTTTCATGTCATTTCCGAAGCATCGATGCGGCGCGACATCGAACTGATGAAGCGCGCGAACATCAACGCCATCCGCACCTCCCACTACCCCAACGACGAGCGGCTGTACGAGCTGGCCGACGAATATGGCCTCTACGTGATGGACGAGGCCAATATCGAGAGCCATGCCTATTACGGCGCGGGCCGCGGCAGCGAGGCGGATCAGAAGACCTATTGGCTGGGCTATGATCCCGCATGGGAAGCGGCGCACGTCGCTCGCGTGACCAACATGGTGCAGCGGGACAAGAACCACCCGTCGGTGATCTTCTGGTCGCTCGGCAATGAAACTGGTGTCGGGCCGACATTCGAGAAAGCTGCGGCGGCGGCGCGCGCGATCGATCCGACGCGGCTCATCTCGTTCCTGGGCTGGAGCGCGGTCGATGATTTCAAGCCCAATCCCTATGTCGATATCTACGCGCCGATGTACGACAGCGCGGACAAGATGGTCGATTACGCGCGGCACCGCGAGCTGACTCAGCCCTTCATCGCCTGCGAATATGCGCATATGCAGGGCAACTCCGGGGGCAACCTCAGGGAATATTGGGATGCGATCTATGCGAACCCCGATCGGTTGCAGGGCGGTTTCATCTGGGATTGGGTGGATCAGTCGGTCTACCGCTATACCAAGGACGGGCGCCGCTATTGGGGCGACGGTAGCAGCTTCGGCAGCAATCCGGGTGGGGAAATCGAATTTGGCGACGGCTTGATCCAGTCGGACCGGACGCCCAACCCGCACTACTACGAACTACGCAAGGTCTATTCCCCGATCGCGTTCGAGGCAATCGATCTCGCGCAGGGGAAGGTGCGGGTCGTCAATCATCACGATTTTCGCGATCTTGCGGGCTTCGCGCTGGAATGGGAGGTGACCGAAGACGGCGTGCCGATTGCGCGCGGCGCCGGTCCGCACCTTGACGTGCCTGCCCGTTCGGGGCGCGTCATCACGCTCGATCTGCCGCGCCTGCCGATCAAGCCGGGTGCCGAATATCTGCTGACCGTGCGCGCGGTGACACGCGCCGGCGCAGTGCCGCTGGTGCCGGAAGGCACTGCACTTGCATGGGAACAGTTCGAACTGGCCGGGGCACCGGCCGCGCTCGCACCGCGCCATGGCGCAGTCGCGGTCGAAGAGGGGGCAGACGCCGTGCTCCTCTCGGCCGGAACGGCGCAAGTGCGCATCGATCGCACGACCGGCCTGATCCGTTATGCGTCGGGTGAGGCGATGCTGCTGGCCGGCGGGACGCCCAATTTCTACCGTGCGTTGACCGACAACGACATCGGCACCGGCGTGGAAAAAGGGCACGGCGCGTGGAAAGCCATGTCCGAAGCGCGCACCGTCAAGAAGATCACGGTGGAGTCGACGGTCGATGACGGTGCCGCGGTAACCGTGAATTTCGCGTTGGCCGGAGGCGGCGGCGGCTTTTCCGTTCGTTACCTGATGGCAGCCGACGGATCGCTGCTAGTGGATGGACGGTTCTGGCCCGAAACTACCGCGCTGGCGGATCCGCTGCGCATCGGCTTGGCCTTCACCATGCCACCCCGATTCAAGACGGTCGGCTGGTACGGGCGGGGCCCCCACGAAAGCTATGCGGATCGCATGAACAGCGCAGCCATCGGTTTGTGGCGGGGCGCGATTGCCGAGCAGGACCATGATTATATCCGCCCGCAGGAGACTGGGAACAAGTCCGACGTGCGCTGGATGGAGCTGTCGGGCGCCGGGGGCGTCGGCCTGCGCGTGACCGGCGACAAGCCGCTATCGATGAACGTGCTCGCATTCCCTTACGAAGACCTGTCGCGTCGCGCGCCGGGAACGCGCCGGAGCAGCGATATCGTACCGCACGGCGACGTATCGTTGTTGATCGACGCGATTCAGTCCGGCGTTGGCGGCGACACGCAGTGGAACAGCTATGGGCGGCCCCTGCCCAAATATCGTGTCCCGGTGACCCCGACTCACTATCGCTTCCGGCTCGAACCTTTCATTGGCCCGGGCATCCATGCCGAGGCGGCGAAACCTGCCTCCGCGACCGGCGCGCCCTGAGGGAGAGAAAACGGTGCATTTTCCGATGGATGGCCCTCGGCTGGATCGAAGTGAAATATCTTTTGCACGAAATAGAAAACTGAAATATATGTTACATGATCGATGATCGATCCAGTGAAGCAACCTGGGACGAGAGGAGTGATTGGGGGGGATTGGGCTCGACCTGATCGTGCGGCCAGCCGGGGATCGATCGCCATCGCGCGCATCGACCAACGAAAAGCGATCGTGATGTCGCAGCACGAGCCATCCCTGTCCGACGGGGCAACCAAGCCCCGCGGTCCAATGGACTGACACGCCGATCAACTCTCGGCCAAAAAAATATGAAATGGGAGGGAATCAGAAATGAACCTGAAGATCGTATGCCAACCGGTTCTGCGCACGGCCCTGCTAGGCGCAACCATGCTTGCCGGTGTACCGGCGCTCGCCCAGACCGCCGCCGCGGACAAATCGAGTGCCGCAGCGCCCGCCGATACCGATCAGGCGGCAGCGGCCTCCGACGATAAGACTGTAATTGTCGTCACCGGCTTCCGCCAGAGTTACGCCAGCGCCATCGCGAGCAAACGCAACAACGTCGCGATTACGGACGGCATTTCCTCGGACGGCCTTGGCCGTTTCCCGGATCTGAACGTGGGCGAAGCGCTCCAGCGCGTGCCGGGCGTCCAGATCAACCGCGAAGCGGAAGGCCGCAATGCGACCGTCAACCTTCGCGGTCTGCCGGGAGAATATGCGCGCCTGACGTTGAACGGAGTGGCTTTCGCCGAGCCGATCCTCGGTGACGCCCCTCCGCTTGGCGCTTTCAATTCGGACATTTTCAGCGGCATCATGGTCAACAAGACCCCGCTAGCGGACGCGCAGTCGGGTGGCTTGAGCGGCAACGTCGATCTTCAGATCGCCCCTGCGCTCGGCCGCAAGGATGGCGTCTCTATGAAGGCCTCCTTGGAATATAACGCACTCGGCAAGAAGACGTCTCCGTCGTTCACCGCCAGCTTGAACCATCACTTCTCCAACGACTTCGCGGTGTTCGGCGTCCTGACGTACAAACACGAAAATTTCCGTCGCGATTCGATTCTGTTCAACTCCTACCTTACGGCGACGCCGGCGCAGGCTCAGGCCAACGCGTCAAAGCTCGGAGCCTATTATGCGACCTCCGCCGCTTGTCCGTCCTGCACCGGCAGCACCACGAGCAACGGCGTTATCTACAACTCGCAGCTGCGCCAATACAGCCGCTACAACGAAGGCGATCTGTGGAGCGGGGCGGCCGGCGCGGAGTATCGCCTGTCGGACGAAGCAAAGATCGGCGTCACCGGTTTCTATTCTGACCGCAAGCTGCCCAAGACGAACCAGTATCTGCTGATCGTCGGCCAGGCCGCCTCCAGCGGCATCACCGCGCTGTCGGCGCCAGTGGGGCTGGCCGATGGGCGTTACGTCCTCAACGACTATAGCTTCACCAATGCCGATGTCGTCTCGTCCTCGCGCAGCCTCGCCCAGCATCAGAAGGCCTGGGGCGGCAATGCCAATTTCGAATGGAAGGAGGACAAGTGGAGCGTCAACGCCGTCGGTACGCTATCGGGGGCGTCGAATAGCTCGATCGAAATCGGGCTCGACAATGAAACGCTGCCGCTGGCGACGGGCAACGGCATCAGCGGCACTTTGCACAGCGGCGCCGGTGTGCTGGACGACTTTGGGTTTGCGTTGAGCCCTGCTCCGGCGGTCGGCTTCAATGGTATTGCGAATTGGGGCGGAATTTCACTCCCGCAGGCCTGGCTTGACGGCACCACGCTCGCGAACAGCACCAATCGTTTCAACTATCAGGGAACGCAGTCCTACGGCCGCAACGACCTGGCTGCATTCCAGGTGAATGTCGAGCGCAAGTTCGAGAGCGTCATCGACGCCATTCAGGTCGGTTTTCGCTACGAGCACAACAAGTTCACATCGAACGGCTATCGCATCATGGCCTATGGTATTCCGATCTCGAATATCAAAAGTTCGATGCTGATCGCCAGCCCGGGCGCCGCGGACTTCTTCAATGGCAATGGCGGCAGTCCGACGACCAACTGGACTTCGATGGATCTCGATACCATCCTCAAGGCATTGACGCCGATTGCAGTCTATCCCGGCGCTACCGTGTCGCCCACAGGCGCGAACATCAATTACGCCGACAACAACTATCAGCTGAACAACTTCAGCAACCAGAACAACCTCCTGATCGGCTATGGCCAGATCAAATATCAATTCGAACTGGGCGGCATCACCATTCGCGGCAACGGCGGCCTGCGCTATGAAGGAACCAACAACACCATCACGGCGCTCGACCGTATCAAGATCAGCTCCGGTTTCGGTGCGCCGAGTGATTTCACCACCAACGTCTACCACAACACGTACCACAAGTGGCTGCCGTCGTTCATTGCGATCGCGGACATCACAGACCGGCTCACCTTCCGCGCCGCCGCCTACAAGACCTATGTGCGTCCGCAGCCGCGTCAGTTTTCGCCCGTCACGGTCGTGGCCGGGCCCACCAACGGTGTCTATTCACTGACGCTCGGCAACAAGGATCTGAAGCCTTACGACGCGACGTCGTTCGACCTGTCGCTCGAATGGTATAACCGCCCGGGCGGAATCATCTCGGTCGCCGCGTTCCAGAAGCGGATCACGGGCCTGATCACCACCATTTCGGATCCGAAGGTGCTCTGCCCGTCCGATGCATCGGGACTTGGCCTGGGAACTTTGACGGTTGTCGTCGATCAGTGCCAGAGCAGCCTTACCTACGTCTCGGGTGGCGTGACCCTTCCCTATCTCGTCTCTGCGACAGGTTTCGTGAACCAGAGCCGCCCGATTACCGTCAAGGGTATCGAGGTAAACGTGCAGCAAACGTTCGATTTTCTGCCGGGCCCGCTGAAGAACTTTGGGGGTGGCTTCAATTACGCCTATACGACGATCAGCGGGAAGACGAACACCGGGGCCATTGCGACCCTGCCAGGCGTGTCCAGCCACAATTTGAACCTCATCGGCTATTACGAGACGAAGAAGTTCGGCGTCCGTGCTGTATACAACTTCCGCAGCAAGTACGACCTGGCTTCCGCTGGCACCTTCACAGGCGCGGCGCGGCAGGTAAAGCCACGCGGGCAGCTGGATATGTCTGCCTCGTACAACATCAACAGCAATATCTCGCTGTCGGTGGATGCCTATAACCTGACCGATGCTGTCCGCTACGAATACGAGAACCAGCAGAATCTGCCCCGCCGTTTCGACTATGATGGGCGCTCCTTCACGGTTACCGCGCGGGTCAACTTCTGAAGGTGAGTGCGTAGCGGGCATGTTGTCCGCTACGCATTTAATTGGGTGTGGAATTCCGATGAACAAAGCCCTTCGTGTCGTGCCGGGCTTGGCAGTCGGTCTGCTGGCCTTCCAGGCCATGGCCCTCCACGCTGGCGCCTCGGTACCGGACGGGCTGTGGCTCAAGGGTGACCTGCATGTTCACTCGCGCCACAGCCGCGATACGAGCAATCACCCGGTCGGCAAGATCGTCCGCTATGCCGAGGACGTCGGACTTGATTTCCTCGCGATCACCGATCACGACAACCATGTCGAGGGCGATACTGCGCATCACACATGGGCCGATCCGGAATGGCGCTCCGGCAAGATCGTCCTGCTCTACGCCGCGGAATGGACGACCGATCGCGGCCACGGCAACGTCTTTTCCTCGCATCCCTACGACCAGTCGGTCCTGTTCCGGATCCGCGATGCGCGGGATGCACAGATCATGGCGGCCAAGAAGAGCCTCAACGTCCACCTTTCGGCAAACCATCCGACCAACAAGGATCATTTCGGCTTCACCTATGATCTCGTCGATTCGATCGAGGTGTGGAACAGTTCGAATTGGGCAAAGAATGTGCCCGCGCTCGGCGTCTGGGACGACATGCTGAAATCGGGCCGCTGCCTGCCGGGGCGCGGCGGCAGCGATGCCCATCACGGCTGGCCGGATATTCCCGCCGCCCGTTCGGCTTCGAGCATCGAGCGGCTGGCGAATTATATCGGCACGCCGACGACCTGGGTGTTCGCCCCCAGTCGCGACCGCCAGGGTGTGATTGATGCGCTGACCGAGGGGCATTCGTCGATCAGCGCCAGCCCCTATGCGCCACGGGTCGAACTGACCGCCGTCATCGACGGTGAAGAGCGGCACGAAGCCATGATGGGTGACAAGATCACGGCTTCGGGCAAGCCCGTTACTTTTCATGTACGGCTAGTCGGGGGCAGCATTGTCTGGGCGCAATATCAGGTGCAGGTCGTCAAGAATGGCGAGCCCTTGACGCAGATCGCCATAAATGCCGACCGGCCCGAAGGAAGCTTTGTGGACAGCCCGGCAGCCGGGACGCGCAGCTATTACCGGGTCGAGGTGCAGGGCCCGCAAACGGCCTATCCGCAAGTGCCGATGGCGGCGGGCATCACCGGCACGATGGTTGCGCTGTCGAACCCCATATATTTCAATTTCGATGCCGGTTGCTGAGAATCTGTTTGGAAAAGCGCGGAAGAGCGCTTTTCGAAGCGGTGCCGGCCCGCTCCCCCACCCGGCCACCCATATGATATTGCCGTTGGGTGGCCGGGTGGGGGAGCGGGCCGGCACCGCATGCGCCCGGAGGGCGCATTCCCAAACAGACTCTGAGCGAAGTGAGGCAGTCATGATCCGCCAGCTATCTATATCTGTCATGGTGCTGCTCGCCTGCATGGTTCCGGTTCGGGCGCAGGACCAGCTCGAACTGGCCGACCCTTTCGTCGGAGCGGACGGCGGCGGCAACACGGTTCCCGGCGCGGGAATTCCCTTCGGGTTCGTATCGCTCAGTCCGGATACCGCCAATGCGCCCACGAGCGGTTACGATTCGGCGAGCGCCATCATGGGCTTCAGTTTCACGCATGTCAGTGGAACTGGCGGACGCAGCAAATACGGAAATTTCCGCGTCACGCCGACGACTGGCGAGATCGGCGTCCAGAACCTCTATTTCCCGCGCCGCGACGAAGCGGCATCTCCGGGCTATTATCGCGTGACCATCGGCAGGGAACCTGCAACGTCGGTCGGCGTGGAACTGACGGCCACCGGGTTGGCGGGCTTCATCCGGTTCAGCTTTCCGCAGGGCGCCGCGCACGGCAACGTCATCCTGGATGCCTCCTCGGCAATCCCGCTCGCGGGTGACGGCCAGCGCGCAACCGCGGTCCATGTCGAGGCCATCGACAACCAGAGTTTTCAAGGTTGGGCAAGCTTTGAAGGCGGCTGGAATCCGGCGCCTTACACGCTCTATTTCCACGCGCGGTTCGATCGCCCGGCGAGCGAGTTTGGCACCTGGCAGGCGCGCCAGGGCGAAACTGTCCTGGGACATGGACACGCCGCGATTGACGGAGAGCGGCAGACCAAGTCCGAAGGCGCGCGGCTTGGCCTGATGACCGAGTACGACATCGCGCAGGACCATGCCCGTCGCACCGGCCTATGGGCACGGTTCGACACCGCGGATGGGCGGCCTGTGCAAATGAAGCTCGCCGTCTCGTTTCTCGGTGCCGAGCAGGCGCGGGCCAATCTCGAAAGACAGATGCCTGGCTGGGACTTTGCGCGGGTTCGCGCCGAAAGTGAAGCGCTCTGGCGCGGCGTGCTCGGCCGGATCGAGGTGCGTGGCGGCACGCCGGACCAGCGGCGCCAGTTCTATTCCGCGCTATACCGCAGCCACACCATGCCGCACGACCTAACCGGCGAAAATGCGTGGTGGTCTTCCGGCGAGCCGCACTACGAGGATTTCTACACGATCTGGGACACGTTCCGTACGCTGCATCCGCTGTTGACCCTGATCCAGCCGCAGCGTCAGCGCGACATGGTCCGTTCGCTGCTCGATACCTACAAGGCGACCGGCTGGCTTCCCGACGGCCGCATCGCCGGAGCCAACGGGATGACCCAGGGCGGCTCCAACGGTGACGTGGTGATCGCCGATGCCATCGTGAAGGATCTCGGCGGTTTCGACACCGGCCTCGCCTGGGAAGCCCTGGCCAAGGACGGCGAGGTGGAAAGCGATGCGCCCTTCCACCAGGGGCGTGTGCTTGGGGACTATCTGGCGAAAGGATATGTCTCGCTTAGCCAGTCACGTTCGGCTTCTCGCACGCTCGAATATGCGTTCGATGATTTCGCCATTGCCGGTGCCGCGGCCAAGCTTGGACGCAACCGGGACGCAGCTCGCTATCTCAAGCGGTCGGGCAATTGGAAGAACCTTTGGGACAAGGACCTCGGCTGCATTCGTCCGCGCTATGCCGACGGGCGCTGGCTCGAGAATTTCGATTGCGCCTATCTCTACCCGGATCGTTCGACGCCATGGTGGGAAGCGCCCTTTTACGAGGGCAACAGTTTCCAATATTCAACCTATGTTCCGCAGGATCCCGCCGGTCTGATCGCCGCTGTCGGCGGTCGCAAGGTCTTCGTCGACTGGCTCGATCGCCTGTTCAAGAGCGGACACTATGAACAGGGTAACGAGCCCGATATCCTGGCGCCCTATCTCTATATCGATGCGGGGCGCCACGATCGCACTGCCGAAGAAGTTCACCGGATCCTCGCGTCGAAATATCGCCCCACGCGTGATGGCCTGCCGGGAAACGACGATGCCGGTGCGATGTCGTCGTGGTACGTCTGGAGCAGCATGGGAATCTATCCCGTGGCCGGGACGACCCACTACTACATAGGCTCGCCGACCTTCACCTCCAGTCGCGTCCTGCTTGAACGAAGCCGCAGCTTCACCATCGAGGCGCCGCGCGCGTCGGCGCGCAACATCTATGTGGTTGGCGCAAGACTCAACGGACACCCGCTTGCCTCCGCCATACTGACGCATGCGCAGATCACTGCGGGCGGCGTGTTGGAACTCGATATGGCCGATGCCCCAGGGGCGTGGCCGCAGGTCACGGAGTAGTCGAATGGGCAACCCCTCGCTGGCGAAGGCGCTCCTGCTTTCCGTTACGGCCGCACTGCCAGCAGCGGGCGGAGCGGCGCCGGAAGTGCCGCTCAACACGCTTGTCGATCCCACCGTCGGCGTCGGCAATAACAATGAAGGCGATACGATCCTCGGCCCCACGCTTCCAGGCGGTTCGATCTACCCGAGCCCCGAGACGCTGGCACCTAGCAACGCCGGTTATGATCCGTCCCAGCCGATCACGGGGTTTGGCCAGCTCCATTCCCAAGGTTCTGGCGGGGTGACGACCTATGGCACCTTCCTGGTCTCGCCGCAGACCGGGCCCGTCGCGCTCGATGAGGACGGCCACGCCTCGTCCAAGGCTGACGAGCGCCCGGCAGCCGACAGCTATGCGGTCACTCTCCAGCGTTACGCCACGCGCGTGGAGATCGCGTCGGCGCATGATGCAGCGATCTATCGTCTGTCCTATCCCGCCGGCCAGTCCGCCAGCCTGGTCTTCGACGTGACCCGCAAGGTGGGGGGTAAGGTGGCCAGCGACATGGCCGACGTCGCCATCGATCCTTCCGTGGGGATGATAACCGGTCGGGTTCGCGCCAAGGGCTATTGGTCCCCCGCGTTGGTTGACATCTGGTTCGCGGCGCAGGTCGATCGCAAGCCGCAGGCGTGGGGTACTGCCGTCGACAGCGCCGCTCGGCCCGGCTCCTCTTCGGATTCCTCTGCCGCCGACCGGAAGCTCGCAGCCTGGCTCGAATTCGGAGACACCGGCGGTCAGCCTGTCCGGCTGAAGATCGCCGTCTCCTTCACCAGCGCGGAAAAGGCGCGCCAGCATCTCGTCAACGAGATACCCGGATGGGATTACGAGGCGGTTCGGGGCGCGGCCGCGGCGGCCTGGGACAAGGCCCTCGGGCGCATCACCATCGAGGGCATTGCCGAAGCGGACAAACGGCGTTTTGCGACTGCGCTTTACCACGCGACGACCTTTCCGCGGAATCGCACGGCCGATCGTCCCGATGCCGACCGGTCGACGCCCTTCTGGGACGATCATTATACGCTCTGGGATACCTACCGTACCGCCTTCCCGCTGATGAGCCTGATCCGCCCGAGCGACTATGCCGGGACGATCGCCTCCTTCGTGCGCACGTTCGAACGCTTCGGCGCCACGGACACTGCCTTTATCGCCGGGCGTAACTATCATGTCGGCCAAGGCGGAGACGAGGTCGATAACGTGATTGGCGAAGGGCTCCTCCGCGGCGTTCCGGGCGTGGACTGGACCAGAGCGGCCGAGGTCAGCCTGTTCAACGCGCGCATGCGCCGCAGCGCGCGCTATCTGGTCGAAGGCTGGTTCGCAGCTGGTGACCAGAGCCCCGAGCCGGACAACCAGCGGGCCAAGTCCGGTTCTTCGACACTGGCCTATGCGCTCAACGATTTCTACGCCGCGCAGCTGGCCCGCAAGGTCGGCAAGGATGCGCTGGCGGCAAGCCTCATGCAGCGATCGCAGGGCTGGCAGAAGGTGTGGAACCCGCAAGCCACAAGCGACGGCTGGTCCGGATTCATCATCCCGCGAAATCCCGACGGGACATTCCAGCCGACAGACCCCAAACTGGGCTGGGACGGCAAGACCTATAACAATGTCGGCTTCTACGAAGGCACGGCCTGGATCTACTCCTACGGCGCCTTACACGACATTCCGAGCATGATCCGCCTGATGGGCGGCCGCGAAAAGTTCATCGAGCGGCTTCAGCACGCGCTCGAAGCCGGACTGATCGACATGACCAACGAGCCATCGTTCGCAACACCCTGGCTGTTCACCGAAGTCGGCCGGCCGGACCTGTCGAGCTATTGGGCGAACCGGATCTTCGGCCGCTTCACGCAAAAGGCCTATCCGGGCGATGAGGACAATGGCGCGATGGGCTCGCACTATGTCTTCAACCGCATCGGCATGTTCCCGAAGCTCGGCTCGGATCTCTATTACCTCCACGCACCGCACCAGCCGCGCGCCACGATCTCTCTTGAGAACGGCCGGCGCTTCGCCATCGTCGCCAAGGGTTTTGAACCCAGTGCCATCTATATCTGCAAGGCGAGCTTGAACGGCCAGCCGCTGGACCATGGCTGGATCAGCCAGAGTGAGATCATGGCTGGCGGTGAACTGCAGCTGACTCTCTCTGCCAAGCCCTGCGCCTGGGGCAGGGGGCAGGCGCTCGTCGATCGTCCTCAGGCGACGGTTCGCCCGTGACGCACTTGGGACTTGTCGAAGCCGGCGGAACGAAATTCGTTCTGGGTATTGCCGATGGGGACGGGACCATCGTTGCGCGTCACCGCATCGCTACGACCGAGCCGGAAGAAACTCTCGGGGCCTGCCTCGACTGGTTCGGCGCCCATGGTCATGGCTATGCCGCGATCGGGCTTGCGAGCTTCGGTCCGCTCAATCTCGACCGGACCGATCCCGGCTGGGGCCGTGTGATCCGCACTACCAAGCAGGGCTGGGGCGGCGCCGATCTCGTCGGCCCGTTTGCGCGGAAATTCGAATGTCCGGTCGGTCTCGAGACCGATGTCAACGGCGCTGCCCTGGCCGAAGCGCGCTGGGGTGCGGGGCGGGGTCACAATTCGCTGCTCTATCTTACCATCGGCACCGGCGTGGGCGGCGGTTTCGTATCCGATGGCCGGCTGCTTCAGGGGCTGACCCATCCAGAGATGGGCCATATCCCGCTTCCGCGCCACCGGACCGATCTCGCTTTTGCCGGCAATTGTAGCTTTCACGGCGACTGCCTTGAAGGGCTGGTCGCCGGTCCGGCGGTGATCGCCCGCTGGGGGGCAAATCTTTCCGAGCTGCCCGATCGCCACCCGGGGAAAGACATGGTGGCCTGGTATGTCGGAGCGGCGATCGTCGCCTTTCGCGCCATCCTTGCCCCGGCGCGGATCGTGCTTGGCGGCGGCGTGATGGATACGCCGGGCATGGTCGAACGGATCGTCGCTAAGGTTCGCGAGCGGGCAGGGGGATATTTTGCCGGCGATGCGGCCGAGATCATCGTGCGGCCGGCGCTTGGCAGCGATTCCGGCCTTCTGGGTGCTCTGGCCGTGGCTCGTGCTGTACTCGACCGATCTCAGTGACCGGTTGAGGCCGGGTTGGAGGCAACCGGCATCAGTCGGTCCAGCGCCACCCCGCCGGTGCGCGCGGCAATGCTGATCATGTGCTGCCCAGGCGCCAGGCCCGAACCGAGCTTCACGCGCAGCATGTTGTCGAGGACGCCCTGGACCCAGGCGGCGCTGCCCACTTCGCGCGACACCTTGATGGTTTGCGGTGGCCCGCCGTCAATGCGCACGTCGAGGCCGAGCTCGCGGTCATCGCCATCGGGAAACAACGGCAGGACGCCCAGCGCCACGCTATCCTGCCCGGGCGCGAGCGAAATGACGCCGGTCCATGGCAAATTCTTGCGGTCGGCCACCAGCACGCCGCGCCCGCGGCCCACGCCCTCGACCAGCCGCCAGCCTGGCGCGATCCGGTCCTCCACCTCGACGACGCCCGTCGCCGGCGCTGCCGTGCTGCGATCGACTTCGGCGAAGAAGGCATCGGGATTTATGCGCAAGGGCTCGGGCGGTGTGACGATCGGCCTCGGCCGGTAGATCCGCCACTGACTGTCGGCGGGCTCCGCCGGCATCAGGTAGCGCCATTTCCCGTTCGCGATTCTATTGTTGTAGCGATCGGTGATGCCGGCGATCTCGGCCTCGGCCCAGGCGATCGCACCTCCGGCGGAGCGAGCTCGCGCCGGATCGATCTCGATCAGCTCGTCATAGCGCTCCGCGGCGAAGAAGCGGACATTTGCCGCCGCCGCGCCACGGATCGGAAACTCGACGAGTTCGAACCAGGCGTCACGCCGGTCGGCAGGCACCGTCCTGCCCACGGCCTCGGCCTCGACGGACAGCCTGCGCCAACGGTTGAGTCGGTAGTTCACTTCGGCGGGGCTGTAGCTCGAAAGGTGACGGTCCTCGCCTTGGGCGGGCCATTCGAGATGCTCGGGCCGCCGCTCGAAATTGAGACGAAAATATTCGGCAAGCATTTCGGACGCCTTGGTTCCGGTCTCGGCAGAACCGAAGGCCTCATCCAGCCAGGATCGCAGATAAGTCTGTTGGCTCATGGCGCGGAAGCGATCGGTGTCCCAGGCGAGATCCAGGAAATGAGTCATGCCGATCTCGGCCGGTTTGATGTCCCCGACGTTGACGATCCAGAAAGTGCGAGCCCCCTGATCGTATGCGCGGACCATTTCCTCGCGCACCAGCGCCGGCGGTGTCGTCGAAAGCCACAGGTAGGACAGCGGATAGCCGAGGTAGGACAGGTGGTAATAGACGCCCGTGCCCCCGCTGCGCGCGGCTTCCGATTTGCTCGGAAATTGGCGGATGTAGCCGAAATTGTCGTCCGGCCAGACGATGGTCACGTCGTCGGGAACCTTCAGCCCGGCGCGGTAGATGTCGAGGACTTCCTTGTAGGGTACGAAGATCTGTGCCGCCTTGCGGGAACCGCCCGCCACATGGTCGTCGAGCATCGCCCGCTGATCGGCGATGATCTTGCCGAGCAGGCGGACCCGATCCTCCACCGTGCGCGTGCCGACCATGCCGGTATCGTGCAGCCCGCGCATGCCGATGGTCCAGATGTTCTCATAGGGGGCATTCAGCTTCACGCGCTCTTCCCAATAGGCGCGCACGCCTTCCGGGTTGGCCGCGTAATCATAGGCCGAGACCGGGGCCTTCCATTCCCCGACATTGTTGCGCAGCATGGCCTCGGCATGCGAGGAGCCCATGACGATCCCATATTCCTCGGCCAGCTTGGCATTTGCCGGGTCGGAGTTGAACGCGGATGTCGTCGCATGCATCGCCGGCCATAGCGTATTGGCCTTCAGCCGCAGCATCAGCTCGAAGATCTTGGCGTAGGTCTTGGGGCCGATATCCTTGCGGCTGGGATCGAATGTCTGGCTGGCCCAGGGGAACAGCCCCCAGTCCTCGTCGTTGACGAAGATTCCACGATAGCGCACCGACGGCGGCCCGAAATGGCGTAGACCTGACGCGACGAAGAGCGAGTCGCGATGGCGTGGGGCAAGGTCTGCCCACCACGACCAGGGGCTGACACCGATTGCGCGCGACAGTTCGTAGACGCCAAAGACTGTGCCGCGCCTGTCGCTTCCGGCGATTACGAGCGCGCGCGCCACGCCCCGCATCGGGCGTTCCACGGTCGCGATGAGGAAACTCTCCCACTTCCCGTCGATCGCCACCGTCGAGAGTCGGCCTGTCTTCGCCATTGCGTCGATAAAGGCGCTTTGGCCCAGCGTGCCAACGATGATGGCATTCGGCGCTCCCGGCCCCGCTGCTTCGCGCAGTTCAGGCCGCTTGCCGGTCACGGCCTCGATGTCGCCCGCGAGATCGCGTGCCGCGCGCGCGGCTGCCGGCGCCTCTCCCGGCGCGACGAGGATCGGGATGGCCGATCCGCCGCTAACCAACGCGAGCCCGCCGCGCACGGGTGTCGCGCTCACCAACGCCTGCGCCGGCGTTGCGGTCTTGCTCCGGGCTATGCCCGCCGGCGCAAGCGCAAGCACCACTGCCGTCAGTAACATCCTCGCGCCTGCACCTATTCCGACCATGCCGCGGTCCTATTTGAGTTCGTTGATCCGCTCGGCCTCGCCGAGGTTCTTCGCGGTGATCAGGATTGGCGTTATGTTTGCGCCAGTGATCGGCGCGCGCGTTCGGATGTTGGCGACGAGCTGGTCCAGCGCCGCGCGGATCTGCCGGCTGGGGGATTGCTCAACGGTTGCCGCCATTCGTCCCTCCTGGATCATCTGTAACGCCTCGGGCGTGGCATTGAAGCCGATCACCTTGACGCCGCTCACTCCGGCGCTGCGCAGGGCCTCTGTCGCACCGAGCGCCATGTCGTCGTCTTCGGCGATGATGACGTCCGGATGCTGCGAACCGAGCGAGGTCAGGACGTTCTGCGCGACGGTCAGCCCTTGCTCCCGCTGCCAGTTCGCTGTCTGTTCGGCCACGATCTTGAAAGATGGGCCTGCCTTGTCGAGAACTGCGTGAAGGCCCGTGGTACGGTCGATCGCGCTGCTCGAACCCGGGCTGCCGGTGAGTAGGACGATCCGTGCGCCAGCTGGAAAGAGGGACATGGCAAACTGCGCCATAAGCTGCCCGCCCGCGACGTTGTCCGCACCAAAATGGGGCACGGGCTTCTTGCTCCGGTCAACCCGCCGGTCGACCGTGACGACGGGAATGCCCTGATCGATTACCTCGTCCACCGCCGGCGTCAGGGCGTTGACGTCGGTCGGCGCGAGGATCAGCCCGCGCGTGCCAGTCGCAGTGACTACGCGCACATCGGCGGTCTGCTTGGCCGAGTTCGACTGCCCATCGACGACCAGCAGGTCGATCTTGAGCTTGCGCGCTTCGTCCTCGGCGTTGCGACGCATGGCGACAAAGAACGGTTCGGACATGTTGTGGAACGAGGCGACTACCTGGAAGTCACCTTCGCGCTTTCGGCAAGCGCTCAGCGCGACGGCAAGACCGACCATAGCGATGATGGTCGATGCGACGGTGGATTTGCGAGTCACGCCGGGTTCGCCAACTGCACCGGTAGTCCAATGCTTGCGGACTGTTGCGCGGCTACGGCGAGCCGTAACGCGCCGAGCCCGTCAGCGACGCTGGCTACCGGCGCCTGCCGGCCGGCGAGGATCTCGACGAAATGGTCGACCTCCGCAGCATAGGCCTTGGCATAGCGCGTGAGGAAGAAATTTTCGAACCGGTCATTCGCAGCGCCCCGGCCGGTCCAGGTCTCAACCTCGGTTTCCTTCATGTTGTTTGCCGCGAGCCGGCCCAGCGGGCCAAAGGCCTCGACGCGCTGATCATAGCCATAGCCCGACCGGCGCGTGTTCGATATCACCGCCATGCGCCCGCTTGGCGTGCGCAGGATCACCTTCGCCATGTCGAAGTCCCCTGCCTCTCCGATCGCCGGATCGACGAGATTGCTGGCCGATGCGAAGACGTACTCGACCGGTTCTTCGAGTAGCCAGCGCGCCATGTCGAAATCGTGGATCGTCATGTCCTTGAATATCCCGCCGGAGCCCGTGATGTAGCTGACCGGCGGCGGCGCTGGATCGTGACTGGTGATGTGCAGCGTTTCAATCGCGCCGATCTCGCCCGCAAGAAGGCGAGCGTGCAGGGTTCGGAAGGTCGGGTCGAAACGACGCTGAAAACCCAGCAGCAGACGATCGGCGATCGGCTCAAGGTCGGTCAGGTGGCGTTCGAGCCGATCTAGGTCCAGATCGAGCGGCTTTTCACACCAGACCGCCTTGCCGGACCGCGCGGCAGCCAGGCAATGGTCGAGATGGGTGTCCGTCGAACTGGCGATCACTACCGCGTCGATGGAAGGATCGGAATAGACTTCCTCGGCGGTGGCCACTTTGGTGCCTGTCGCCGCAGCCAGCGCGCCGGCGGCTTCGGCGGCGGGATCGACAATGCAGGCGAGCGCGAGGCCAGGGTGAGCAGCGATGTTGCGAGCGTGAATGATGCCGATGCGCCCTGCGCCAAATTGCGCGACCTTGAACATGTTCCGGAATCCTCGATAGTCTGGCCGGTCTCAATTCTGCCGGTTGTGGGTATGGAACGAATATTCTATATATCTCGGAAATGGAATATGCCAATCGCTATTGCGGTTGCGCGGGAATGACAAACGGTGGGGGCATGATGTGACGACGACAATAGCCAGTGCCAAGGAACTGCGTGAGGCCATCCTCGGGCGGTTCGACGAACTAAGCCCCCGCTTGCAACAGATCGCCCGATATATCCTCGATGACCCGGATAGTGCAGGAGTAGAGACCCTATCGGTCATTGCCCAGCGAACCGGTGCGCCGCCGTCTGCCATGGTTCGTTTTGCGCAGACTTTCGGGTTCGATGGCGCGGCCTCGATGCAACGCCTGCTAAAGGACGAATTGCTCTCGACGCGTCCGGAAACCGCCTATCATCGACGAGCCCGCAATTTTCTCGAAGCAGCCGATCATGGCCCGCCGCCACGGCCGCTTGATCTGCTCGCCGAGTTCGCCGAAGCTTCCGCGGTCTCCCTGGAACATTTGTTCGAATCAGTCGATCATGCCAGCTTCGAGCAGGCGGTAGCTCTGCTTCAAGCCGCTGACGCGGTGCACGTTGCTGGCTTTCGCCGCAGCTTTCCCGTTGCGGCCTATTTGTCCTATTCGCTGCAGCGCAGTGGCAAGCGGGCCTTCCTCATCGATGGCGTCGGCGGCATGGACAAGCTTGCATCGGCGTGCATCAAGCCCGGCGATCTCCTCATCGGTATCAGTTTCAGCCCCTATGCGCCCGAGATGCTCGAACTAGCCGAAAAAATTGCCGGTGCGGGCGTGCAGATCCTGATGATCACGGATTCGCTGGTTGGCCCGGTCGCTCGACATGCCGTCTGCCTGTTGCAAATTCGGGATTCCGAGGTGCGAGGTTTTCGCACGCTAGCTGCTTCCATCTGCTTGGTGCAGTCTCTCGCTATCACTTATGCCTTTGAATTCTCGAAGAAAGAATCCTGATCGTAGCGGCCGGTACGCGATAGGAGCGAGAATCTTCGGAAAGGACTTTGCGCCGCCCACGCAAATGGAATATTGGTTCTGAGAGCAGGCCAAAATGAAAGAAGAGTTCCATGAGGGGCTTGGGAGCAAGGGTATGACCGACGCGAGGACGCTCGATATCGTCACTATCGGACGATCGAGCGTCGATCTCTATGGTGAGCAGATTGGCGGCCGGCTCGAGGACATGCAGTCCTTTGCCAAATATGTCGGCGGCAGCCCCACCAACACGGCGATCGGCGTTGCCCGGCTCGGAATGCGTCCCGGATTGATCACCCGAGTCGGCAGCGACCACCTGGGTCGCTTCATCAGCGAACAATTGCAGCGCGAAGGCGTCGATGTTCGCGGCGTTGCCTCCGATCCCAAGCGGTTGACCGCGCTCGCCGTGCTCGGCATCCGCAATCAGCTGGATTTTCCGCTCATTTTCTATCGCGAGAATTGTGCGGACATGGCGATCACTGTCGATGACATCGATGAATCGCTGATCGCGGACGCCAGGGCGGTCCTCATCAACGGGACCCACCTCTCCAAGCCGGACACGGCCGCCGCTTGCCGCAAAGCCTGCAATCTGGCGCGGGCCGGTGGGGGCAAGGTCGTGTTCGATATCGACTACCGTCCGGTGCTCTGGGGTCTCACCGCGCGCGACAAAGGTGAAGATCGTTTTGTCGCCGATGCCATGGTCTCCACGCGCCTGCAGGAGTTTGTCGGCCTGTGTGATCTGATTGTAGGCACCGAAGAAGAGATCCATATTCTCGGCGGCGCCACCGACACGCTTGCCGCGCTGCGCACCATTCGCTCGGCGACCGCCGCGTTGATCGTGCTCAAGCGCGGCGCGCAGGGCTGTGTGTGCTTTCCCAGTGCGATTCCGGATGATCTCGACCAAGGAATCGCCGGTGCGGGTTATCCGATCGAAGTTTTCAACGTGCTGGGCGCTGGCGACAGTTTCATGGCGGGTTTCCTCCGGGGCTGGCTGGCTGGCGAACCGCTTGAGACTTGCTGCAGTTGGGCCAATGCCTGCGGGGCGATCGTCGTTTCGCGTCATGGCTGCGCTCCTGCCATGCCCACCTGGCAGGAGCTTGGGGAATTCCTGGCGCGCGCAAGCCGCCCGTACCGATTGCGCGAGGATGCCGCGCTCGAACATGTTCATTGGACATCGACGCGTTATCCCGACCGGCCCGAGCTCATGGTTCTCGCGCTCGATCATCGTTCGCAACTGCTCGACCTTTGCACGCAGCTGGGCGCCGATCCTGCGCGCATTCCAGCTTTCAAGGCCCTCGCGCTCGATGCGGTCGATCGCCTGGCCAAAGGCGACCCTGCCTTCGGCATCCTGCTCGACGGGCGCTTCGGTATCTGCGGCCTGGCACGGGCAGCCGACTATCCCTACTGGATCGGACGGCCGATCGAACTTCCCGGTTCACGCCCTCTCGAATTCGAAGCGTCGGCGGATGTCGCGACCGAAATCCGGGAGTGGCCATACAATCACGTAGTGAAGTGCCTTGTCCTCGCCCATCCCGACGACGAACCGCAACTGCGCGAGCGGCAGGAGCGTCAGGTGCTGCGCATATTCGACGCCTGCCGCAAGACCCGCCATGAGTTTCTGCTCGAGGCGATCGTGCCGGCTGGGATTGAAAGCGGACCCGATGCGGTTTCGCGCCTGATGCAGCGCTTCTACGATCTTGGGGTCAGGCCCGATTGGTGGAAGCTCGAACCGGTGTCGGATGCCGCGACCTGGGGGAATATTCAGGACGTCATCCTCCGCAACGATCCCTACTGCCGCGGTGTGGTTATCCTCGGCCTTGCCGCGCCGGACGAAGTGCTACTGCGTTCCTTCGCGGTGGCGCGCGCTTTTCCCGTGGTGAAGGGCTTCGCCGTGGGTCGCACGATCTGGGGTGATGCCGCGCGCGAATGGCTCGCCGGCCGGATCGACGACGACCAGGCTCTTGCTATGCTGGTCGAGCGATTTGATGTCCTGGTTCGCGGGTGGCGCGCGGCCCTGTCGCAGGAACTTGTCCTGTGACAGCAATTCGCCTCACCAGTGCGCAGGCCATGGTGCGTTGGCTTGCTGCGCAGCACGTCGCCACCGAAGAAGGCGAATTGCCGTTCTTCGCAGGTGTCTGGGCCATATTCGGCCATGGCAACGTCGCTGCACTCGGGGAGGCGTTGCACGAAGCGAAGGAACATTTGCCGACCTGGCGCGCGCACAACGAGCAGAGCATGGTGCATGCGGCGATCGCCTTCGCCAAGCAATCGCGTCGCCGCCGCGCGATGGTCTGCACCACTTCGATCGGTCCCGGCGCGCTCAACATGGTGACCGCCGCAGCCTTAGCGCACGTCAACCGTTTGCCGGTCCTCCTCGTGCCCGGCGATGTCTTCGCCAGCCGGCGTCCTGATCCCGTTCTCCAGCAGATCGAGGATTTCGAGGACGCAACCGTCAGCGCGAACGACTGTTTCCGCCCTGTCTCACGCTATTATGATCGAATTGTCCGGCCCGAGCAGCTGCTGGCCGCCCTGCCACGGGCCATGGCGGCGCTTACCGATCCCGCGCTTTGCGGGCCTGCGACGATCGCGTTCTGCCAGGACGTCCAGGCGGAAGCCGCGGATTGGCCGGCGAGCTTTTTCGTTCGCAAGGTCTGGCGCATCCGGCGGCCGCGCCCCGATGCGGTAGAGCTCGCGGGGCTCGTCGAAGCCCTGCGCGAAGCCCGCAGCCCAGTGATCGTCGCCGGAGGAGGGGTGCTCTATTCGGGCGCAGAAGACGCGCTAATCCGTTTTGCCGAGACTGCAGCCATTCCCGTAGCCGAGACACAGGCCGGCAAGGGGGCGCTGATCTGGGATCATCCGCTGGCGCTCGGGGGCGCGGGGGTTACAGGAACTTCGGCAGCGAATGCCGCAATCGCAGCTGCCGACCTGATCCTCGGCATTGGAACGCGATTGCAGGATTTCACCACCGGTTCGCGCAATTTGATCGATGGCACCCGCCAGCGCCTGATCCAGGTCAACGTCCAGGCCTTCGACGCCGCGAAACATGGCGCGGAGGCTGTAGTTGGCGATGCGCGCGCGGTGTTGGAAGAGCTCATCGCTCTCGGCGGATCGCCGTCCAATATTCGCGTCGCCGAACTTCGGCGAGCATGGGACGCGGCGTGCGACCGGGCGACGGCTGCTCCTGCGTCGGCTGCAGCGCTTCCCTCGGATGCCCAGGTGATCGGGGCCGTTTGGCGCAGTGTCGACGAGAATGCCGTGGTCGTATGCGCGGCGGGCGGCCTGCCGGGGGAACTCCACAAGAACTGGCGCACGCGCCGGCCGGGTGGCTATCATGTCGAATACGGTTTTTCGTGCATGGGTTACGAAATTGCCGGTGGCATTGGCGCGAAGCTGGCCGAGCCGCAGGGCGATGTCGTCGTCCTGGTCGGCGACGGTTCCTACCTCATGGCCAATTCCGAGATCGCCACTGCCGTGGCAATGGGCCTCGACATCACGATCGTGGTGCTCGACAACCACGGCTTTGGCTGCATCAATCGCCTGCAGCAGGCCTGCGGCAGCGAGCCGTTCAACAACCTCTGGCGCGACACCCGCCATGCGGTAATGCCGGCCGTCGATTTCGCGGCGCACGCTGCCAGCATGGGGGCAGTGGCGCGAAAGGTTGCATCGGTAGCCGATCTGGAAGCGGCGCTGTCCACTCGGACGGCGGGGGTCAACCTCTTCGTTATCGACACAGATCCCGCGACCGTCACCGAGGCAGGGGGCACCTGGTGGGACGTCGCCGTGCCGGAAATCTCGGGCTCGCGGAGGGTGCGGGATGCCCGCAGGAACTACGAGCGCCAAATCGTACGGCGCGATAGCGGAGAAGACGCGTGACGATACGCTGGGGCGTCAGCCCGATCGCTTGGATCAACGACGACATGCCGGAACTCGGCGGCGATACGCCACTGGAGGTCTTGCTCGGTGATTGCCGAGATATCGGTTTCGCGGGAGTCGAACTTGGCGGAAAGTTTCCCCGTCGGCCCGAAGAACTGCGCGGCCTCCTGGGGAGCTATGGTCTCGACCTCGTCGGCGGTTGGTATTCCACGCATCTTCTTGTGCGCGATGCCGATGCGGAGATCGAAAGCATGGCCGATCATCTTTCGCTGATCGAAGCGATGGGCTGCGAGGTGTTCATCGCCGCCGAATGCTCCAACGCCGTTCACGGCAATCGCGCCCACCCGCTCGCCCACAAGCCGCGGGTCGATGATTGGGCGCGCTTCGGCGCAAGGATGACTGCTCTCGCCGACCATGTCCGCGCCCGCGGCCTGCGCTTCGCCTACCACTATCACCTTGGCACCTGTGTCGAGACACCCGAAGACCTCGCCCGGTTCGTCGCCCACACGGGTGAGAGTGTTGGCTTCGTCGTCGATACCGGCCACGCCGTCCTCGGCGGGATCGACCCGGTCGATCTGCTTCTCGCCCACCCCGGCCGTGTCGCCCATGTCCACGCCAAGGATATTCGCCGTGCAGTCCATGCCCGGGTGCTGGCGGAAGGCCACAGCTTCCTCGACGGCGTGCTGGCGGGAATGTTCACTGCCCCCGGCGATGGCTCGATCGATTTCGGCGCGGTCATGCGCGCGCTGAAGGCGATCGACTATTCGGGCTGGATCGTGATCGAGGCAGAACAGGACCCGGCCCTTGCCGATCCGCGCGAATATAGTCGGCTGGGCCTCGCGACGCTGAAGCGCGAAGCCGCCGTGGCCGGTCTGGTCCGGGAGGTCGCGTGATGCCCAGCCTGCGCGTTCGCCCTGCCGAGCCGGACCGCGAAGGTCGCGTCATCGCGATTACCCCGGAAAGCGCAGGCTGGCGTTACGTCGGTTTCGAAGTTCGCCGACTCTCTGCCGGAACCCGGGTGGAAATTGTCCAGCCGGGGCGGGAGCTTTGCCTCGTGATTCTTATTGGCAGGGCGGATGTATCTGCCGGGAGAACGGACTTTCCGGGTCTTGGCGGGCGCACCAGCGTCTTCGACGATCTCGCACCCGGCGCCGTCTATCTTCCCGCAGGTTTGCCCGCGACGCTCACGGCGCTTTCCGATTGCGAAATTGCCGTATGTTCTGCGCCTGGTACCGGTGCAGGCATGCCGCGCGCCATTTCTTCGGAACGGATGCGTGTCGAGGTTCGCGGGCAGGGCACCAATCAGCGCCGCGTTCGTAACATCCTGCCCGAGACCGAGCTGGCGGAAAGCTTGCTCATTACCGAAGTGATCACGCCCGGTGGCCATTGGTCGTCCTATCCGCCCCATCGCCACGACGAAGATGCAGGCGATGCCATGACCCTGCTCGAGGAAACCTACTACCACCGCCTTAGCCCGCCGCAGGGTTTCGCATTTCAGCGCGTCTATACCGATGATCGCGCAATAGACGAAACCGTGCACGTGGAGGATGGCGACGTCGTCCTCGTCCCGCGCGGCTATCACCCCGTCGGCGCCCCGCACGGATATGATCTCTATTATCTCAACGTCATGGCAGGGCCGCGCCGCCAGTGGATTTTCCATAACGACCCAGCGCACGACTGGCTGATGCGACGCTAAACCATGAGGCGGGTACCGGCGAGATCCGGATCCGCAGGGAGGGGAATCAGGATGGAGGACCAGCTTCTGCTCGCGGCTGAAGGCGTCTCGAAGTCCTTTCCAGGCGTCCGCGCGCTGGCGGATGCGCGACTTCATGTCCGCGTTGGGGAAGTCCATGCGCTGCTGGGGGAGAATGGCGCGGGCAAATCGACGCTGCTCAAGATCCTCGCGGGCGCGCAGAGAGCCGAAGATGGCGATATTCGATTCGCCGGCATCGCGCTCGACCCCTCCGATACTCCGCTCGCCCGCCAGCAACTCGGGATCGTCACGATCTATCAGGAGTTCAACCTCCTCCCCGAAATGACCGTGGCCGAAAACATGTACCTCGGCCGCGAACCGCGCCGTTTCGGCTTGATCGACTGGCCGCGCCTGTTCGCGGACGCGCAAGCGATCCTTGCGGATCTCGATCTTTCCCTGGATCCACGTGCGAAGGTCCGCACCCTGACGGTAGCCGAGCAGCAGATGGTCGAGATCGCTCGCGCCATGACCTTTCAGGCGCGACTGATCATCATGGACGAGCCGACCGCCACTCTCTCCGAGCGGGAAGTCCAGGTGCTTCATCGACTCGTGGCGGAATTGCGGGAACGGGGTGTCTCGATCATCTACGTGACGCATCGGTTGACGGAAGTCGTCGCAGTCTGTGACCGTTTCACGGTCCTTCGGGATGGCCGCTTTGTTGCCGAGGACCTGGTGGCCGATCACACCGTGGCGGACATGGTTCGGCTGATGGTCGGCCGCGAAGTTGAATTTTCGCGTCGGGCGGAATCGAGCGCGAGCGACGAGATCGTCCTGAGGCTCGACGGCATCAGTCGCGCACGGTCTGCGCGCAGCCCGCACGCGACTGTGCTGCACCGGATGAGTCTTGAGGTGCATTCGGGCGAGATCCTCGGTTTTGCTGGTCTCGTCGGTGCCGGGCGCACGGAACTTGCGCGTATCGTCTTCGGCGCCGATCGTTGTGACGAAGGCGTGCTTTGGCTTGGCGGCGGCGAACTGCGGCCCTTGCGCTCCCCTGCCGAGGCGATGCGGCGCGGCATCGCCCTCGTGCCCGAGGACCGCAAGCAGCAGGGTTGTTTCCTCGACCAGTCGGTCCGCCAGAACATGGTCCTGCCCAGCCTTCCGGCGCTCAGTCGCTGGAAGTATTTTGTCGATGAACGGGCGGAAAAGAAGCTGGTCGAACGCTATCGGATAGCCCTCGCCATCCGCATGCCCAGCCAGATGACGCCGATCGGCAAGCTGTCGGGCGGCAACCAGCAAAAAGTCCTGCTCGCGCGCTGCATGGCGCTCCATCCCCGCGTCCTCATCGTCGATGAACCGACCCGGGGTATCGACATCGGCGCAAAGGCGGAGGTTCACAAGGTTCTGTCGGACATGGCGGCCAGCGGCGTCGCCGTCATCGCCATCTCGTCCGAACTGCCCGAAGTCATGGCCATCAGCGATCGCATCGCGGTGTTCCGCGAAGGGCGGATCGTCGGGGTAGTAGCGGGCACCGGTGCCGACGAGCAGACCCTGATGCGATTCATGGCCTTGGGCGAAGCCGGCCCGCGGTCCGGCTGAACCATTTTGGAAGGAAACGAGACGATGCATGCCAAGGCCCCGAGACAAGCCGACGTCGAAGGGTACTCGCGGCGGCCTTCGACATTGGAGTGGCTCAACCGCTATGGGACGGCATTGTTTCTCGTCCTGATGTGCCTGTTCTTCCTTGCGCAGAACCCGCATTTCTTCTCACTTCGCAATATTGCCAACATTCTTGCCGATGTGTCGATCTATGGGGTGATCGCGGTCGGCATGACATTCGTCATCATCACCGGCGGAGTCGATCTTGCCGTCGGCGCCACACTGGCGCTCGCCTCGATATGCGCCGCCTGGGCGGTCAGCCTGTCGGGGTGGGCGCTCGGACCGGATTGGTTGGTCGCCTTGGCGGTATCGGTGCTGGTCGGAACTTGCGTGGGACTGATCCACGGCAAGATAACCACCTGGTTGGGGGTCCCTGCATTCATCACCACGCTTGGCGGCATGACGGTGTGGCGCGGCGCCACGCTTCTGGTCAACGATGGCGGTCCGGTCAGCGATTTCAGCGAGGGGTTGCGCTGGTGGGGGACCGGATCGCCATCGTTGACCAGAAGCGTGGCGCCGCGCCACACCGTCATGCCGCCAAGCG
>Ga0105248_10001166_pt1 | contig 29370 bp, 14 predicted proteins | sample KBSS34metaG_FD_81524 | JGI IMG/M metagenome (GOLD analysis project Ga0105248, IMG submission 81524) | Switchgrass rhizosphere microbial communities from Kellogg Biological Station, Michigan, USA - KBS S3-4 metaG | ecosystem: Host-associated > Plants > Roots > Rhizosphere > Soil | place... | reverse complement strand
GGCCAACGCGGTGAAGGACGTGCGCGCCTTCATCCTGATCGACATGATCGCCGACCGCGATCTCGGCATCCGCCGCGAGCAGTACTCGACGGCGTGGCTGACCGACGCCGTCTGGAGCGCCGCGAAGCGGCTCAACCGCCGCGAGTTCCTCGACGAGGCGACGCCGATCGAGGACGACCATCTCGAGTTCCTCGAGGCCGGCATTCCCTCGGTGGACATCATCGATCTCGACTACCCGCAGTGGCACCAGCCGACCGACGATCTCGCGCACGTGTCGGTGAAGAGCGTCCAGGCGGTCGGCGACGTAGTCGTCGCCGCGCTGCCGGCGATCGAAAAGCGCCTCACCTCGAAGTAGCGCGCCGCACCGGCGCGTCACCGATCGTCCTGTAACGAATGGCGGCCGGCGGGCACCACCCGCCAATGACCTTCATCCGCCTGTTCACCTGTGCGCTCCTGGTCTCGCCGGTCATTACACCGACGGCGGCGACGCCGGCAGCGACGGGATTTGCCTCGATCAATCCCGGCTCGTACCACACCTGCGCGCTGACCGCGGGCGGGACCGCCGTCTGCTGGGGCAGCAACAAGAACGCGCAGCTCGGACGCGGCGCGGCCGGCGCGAGCCAGCCGCAGCCGCAGCCGGTCGCCACACCGCTTCGGTATACGAGGCTGTCGGCCGGCGCGAATCACAACTGCGCCATCACCGCCGGCGGCGGCGTGCAGTGCTGGGGCTACAACGCGTTCGGCCAGGCGGGCGTCAAGACGCCGGACATCGTGACGCGGCCGGTCACCGTTCCGACGACCCTCAAGTTCGTCGAGATCTCGGCGGGCTTCACCCATACGTGCGCCATCGCCGAAGGCGGCAGCGCCTACTGCTGGGGCGACAGCCGCAGCGGCCAGGGTGGCGCCGGCGTCTCCGGCGGATGGTCGGTCGCGCCGGCGAAAGTGCGCGCGCCCGAAGGGACCCGCTTCACGATGATTGGCGCGGGAGGCGCGTTCAGCTGCGGCCTCACGGCCGATCAACTCGTCTACTGCTGGGGATCCAACGAGCGCGGCCTGCTCGGTACGACGGTCGGCGACACGTGTCCCGCGGGACGCGGCCAGGCGCCGTGCAGCCGGACGCCCGTGCTGGTAGGCGGCACGCTGAAAGTGCGGTATCTCAGCGTCGGCCAGACCCACACCTGCGCGATCACGATCGCCGGTGAGACGGTGTGTTGGGGCGGCGCCTACGGCGCAACGCCAGCGCCGGCCGCCGCGGGCCATCATTTCAGCATGCTGACGGTGGGATCCGGCCACACGTGCGGGCTCGAAGGGGCATCGGTGCAGTGCTGGGGATCCAACATCAGCGGCAAGCTCGGGAACGGCACCACGGACCGGAGCGACACGCCCGTCGCGGTCACCGGATCGTTCAGCTTCGGCTCCATGCGCGCGGGCTTCCAGCACACGTGCGCGATCACGACATCGCAGTCCGCCGTCTGCTGGGGCGACAACATGGACGGCCAGCTTGGCGACGGCACGACGACGGAGAGCTCGACGCCCGTCAAGATCACCTGGCAGGGGACGGACTGATGGCGAGATCGTTCACCGGGCTCGCGGCGCCGCTGTCCCGGCAGGGACTGGACGGCGTGCTCGACTTGCTCGGCATCGAGGCGGCCGACATCTGGGCGGTGCTCGCGGTCGAGACGAAAGGCTGCGGCTTTCTCGCCGATCGCCGTCCGCTGATTCTCTTCGAACGCCACGTCTTTCATCGCCGCACGCAGGGGCGCTTCGACGGCGGCCATCCGTCGATCAGCGCGTCGACGCCGGGCGGGTATCTTGGAGGGGCGCTGGAATACCTGCGCCTCGAGGAAGCGCTCGCGCTCGATCCCGCCGCCGCGCTCGAAAGCGCCTCCTGGGGCATCGGCCAGATCATGGGCTTCAACGCCGCTGCCGCGGGCTTCGCCGACACCGAGTCGATGGTGACGGCCATGATCGAGCGCGAGGACGCGCAGCTCACGGCCATGGCCGGCTTCCTGCGCGCCAACGGGCTGCATGCGCCGCTGGCGCGGCACGACTGGGCGGCGTTCGCGCGCGGCTACAACGGCCCCGACTTCGCGAAGAACCAGTACGACGCGCGGCTGGCCGCCGCGTTCGCGGCGTTGTCGCGCGGACCGCTGCCGGATCTCACCGTGCGGCAGACGCAGGTGCTGCTGATGTTCCTCGGCATCGACACCGGCGCGATCGACGGCGTCGTCGGCAAGCGCACGCGCAGCGGCATCCGCGCGTTCCGCGAGCAGGCCGGGCTGCCGCCCTCGGATCAGATCGACGATCGATTCCTCGCGGCCCTGCTGGACGAGGCGGGCCTCGCCGCCGGCGCCGGGCCGTCGTAGGCGTCACGAGCGTCTTCCCATAAACACGGACAACGAAGAAGACACGGATGAACGCGGAATGTCCGTGTTCGTCCGTGCCGATACGTACCCTCGACCGCGGTCGTCCGTTCGTCAGACGCCGACGGCCTCAGGCTCGCCGACCAGGATCGCGCCGGCGTCAGTGGCCTGCCACGGGCCTTCGATGACGGATCCCTGCAGCAGGATGTGCCGTACGCGATGTTGGAGCTCGAACTTCGCGTGGAGAGGGACCGGTACGAGCTCGCGGAAGTCCCTGGACTTCGGCGTCAGCTCCATGGTGAAGGTCCTGGCGAAGCCGTCTCCCTCCACGTCCAGCTTGAAGTCGACGAACGCCGCGGAATACTTCTCCGCCGAGAACACCGCGCTGGCGCCAAGCTGCACGGTCCGGTAGAGCTCACGCGGGTCCACGGTGATGACGCTGCCGTCGGTAGTGCCCGCCGTCGACTCGAAGCTGGTCTGCGCGCCTTGCGCGAACGGGCCGCTCCGCATGTAGGCGCGGTATGAGTAACGGATGTCGCGGCCAGCTTTCTCCTCCGCGGCGAAGTTCATCTCGGCCTTCCTGTTCCCTCCGTTGAGCAGCACATCGAAGTGCTGCGTGCCGTAGAACAGCGACACTTCGATCAGGCTGATGCCTTCGTAGTCGAAGTCTACGGGTGTCGTTACCATCGCGTAGCGGTCAGTCATTCCAGTCTCCTTGTGCTGCCTGTCAACGTTCGCCCCTGTCTCTCGGAATCACGATCACGTCGTCGCCGTCCTGCGGCGCCGACTCCGCCGACTGCGATCCGTCGGGGCGCGTCCACTGCAGCGTCCACGAGAACGGACCATCGGGCAGCGTGACGATCTTCTGCGAGCGGTCGGCGCAGACGATCGACTCGGTCTGCGACCCGCTGCGCAGACGCACGGTCACGCTCTTCGTGGCGGTTGCGTCGAAATAGATCGGCAGGATCTGGACGGTGCGCCTCGGGACGCCGTCGATCCGGACGATGACAGGACCACGCGGGACGTCCTGCCACTCGCCCGACGTGAAGCGGCCGTCGGTGAAGCTGGCGTGCAGCCGCCAGCGCGCGATCTGCGGACCGTCGGGTCTCGCCGGCACCACCCACTCGACCATGTCGCTGAGGCGGCGCAGTTCCAGCGTTTCGTCCACGACATACGCGCCGTCGGCGTATCGCATGTCCACCATCGCGAAGGCGATGTCGTTCCACCCGGTGCCCGCCGGCAACAGCGTGAAGCGCACCTGGTTGCCTTCGAGCGGGTCGAGCACGATCAACTGATCGCCGACCGCGTCGATCGTCCGCTGGAGGGCCTGCCCCTGCCGCGAGACGTAGGTCAGCGCGGCAGTGATCGGGCCGCGTGCGCCCGGTAGCGGCGTGACCCACGACGCGGCGGTCTGCGCCGCGGTCAGGTCCGCGGTCCACGACTCTGCGACGGCGCCAGGAGGCGTGTGGGTGAGGACGACGTGCACGGAGCTCCAGCGCTCCGCGAAATCGAGACCGGCGGCGAGCACGTCCACCGACAGATTGCCCGGTGTGGCGACGGGGATGACGAGGCCCGTGCGCCCGTGCAGCTCTTCCCAGGGAGACCACTCGCCGAGCGCGCTCCCCTTCATCTTGATCCGGCGGCACCAGCGGAAGTCGCTGGTGTGCAGCGCGGCCGGCCGCGACGTGGTGTCGCTGAACGAGAGCTCGAGGATTCGATCGCCGGTCAACGGCGCGAGCCGGACGTCCACGCGATCGACACGCCCGCCGAAGTCGGCGAGCACCCGTACGTCGATCCGGGGAACACCGGCCGCGTCGCCCGGATCGAGGACGACGGTCTCGACCAGCGTGCCGCGGCGGTCCGGCGGCACGAGATCGTCGAGCGTCGCCGCGAGGACAATCGGCCAGGGCACCACGTCGGAGGCCGCGGCATGCACGTCGAGGCTCTGCCCCTTGTCGAGGCGCTCGAGGAGCTGGCCCAGGGCCCAGTCGCGCATGGCCTGCTCGAGCGCGGCGTTGCCGCCGCCGCGGATCTCGATGCGGGCGTTGGCGTCGACGATCGATCGGATGGTCGTGATGCGCCGGCCCGGCGCGATGAGATCGAGCCGGCGCCGGATCTCAGTGACATCCGCGCTGGCGATCACTTCGACCGGGGGCAGCCGCACCAGGACGTGCCCCGTCCAGGTGAGTTGCAGCGGCGAGATTGTGTCGCCTTGCAGCAGCGGCGCGAGAATGCCGGCCGCCGATGGAGGAAGGTCGATGCTGACCGCCGCGAGGGAGCCCGCGGCGATGGCGACGTCGGCTTCGATCGCGTCGAACTGCGGCCCGTCGAGACGGACCTTCGCGTCGAGCCACGGCATCGGCTGTACGTCGGCTCCGCCGAGGCCGGCGGAGGCGAGATCGGTGGCGCCGGGTGCCAGGTCCACGTCAACTGACAACCGCGCGCCGGTGATCTGCCCCACGCCAGCACTCGCTTGTGTTGACATCCAGCGGAGGAGCCGGACCGAAGTATTGCCGTCCGCTCTGTTGGTGACACGAGGCCGGGCGAGCGTTACACACACCCGGCCCGGGGCCGCGTCATCATGCACGACCAGCAGATCGCCGCGTGATTCGACAGGAAGGGTCAGCATGGCGTCAGACGCTCACCGCAATGACGTCGCCAGACGCCTCACGCAGCGTCGATTCGACCATCGGCGCGGTGGTGCCGTCCGGGCGGCGGGCGACGTGCCGCGTCCGATAGCGGACGCGCGGCTTCTTCAGGCGGCTCTCGAGGCGGACCGGCACGGTGATCTCGGCGCCTGCGGACAACGTCCGCCACGGGCGCCCCTCGGGCTGGACGGCAAGGTAGGCCACGCGCTGCGCCAGGTCGTCCGCCTGGCGGAGTGTGACGTCGGCGACCTCGCCGGCGCCCAGCATCGCGGCTGTGACGACGAGGCCGGCTGGTCCGAACGGCATCGGCGGCAGTACCTGCCGCTCGCCGGCGGAGCCCAGTGCCGTCACCGTCACCGTCGCGGGCGGCTGACGGCCGACCGCCCAGGCTTCGGGCGCGCCGGCGTTCAGCACGATCGTGCGTGCGCCGATCGCAATCTCGATCGACGAGGCGAGATCGAAGACGGCGGGGCTCGCGGCAAAGCGGAGCGGCACCAGTTTCAGAGCCGCCGCGTCAACGTCGATCAACTGGTCGCACGGACGAAAGTCCAGCGGCGTGACCGCCGGGCCGTTCGCCGTCATCACCGTGCAACGTCCGCCCCACTGCAGCTGCAGGGCCTCGAAGGTCTCCCGGACGAAGCGCAGTTTCGCGGTCGCGGACTGGCCCGGGAGGAACTCGTGGTGCACCATGCCGGTCGGACCGCCGGTACGCACGTCGATGGCGATGCCGCACACACCGTCTGCGGCAAGCGGCACGTCGTTGACGATCGTGATCGTCGCCGCCTCCAGCGGTGCGGGAATCGACACGTCGGACAGGAACACCGCGGGATCGGGCTGCGCGGTCAGGAAGTCGGAGAAGGACCAGCGCAGTCCGACGCGCTCGGTCCGCGTCGACGTGACCTGCAGGTTCACGTCGATCCGCGGCGGCAGGCTGGACGCCACCGTCCAGCCCGCCGACGTCGAGGTCAGCAGCGTGGCCGCCGCGCCGCGGGCAATCGCACGCAGCGCCGCATCGAGCGGCGGCCGCATCGCCCCCGCCTGCAGCGGATACCAGGTGAACGTGTCTTCGGCCAGCCCGAGAAACGCCGCTTCGACAACGTCCCACGTCGCCGGCGCCGCGCCCAGGAGCGCCGCGATGCGCGGACCGAGCGCGGCCGAAGGCACCGACACGAGCCACGGATACGGACGCGTCATCCCGCGAACACCCGCGTCGATTTCGACGTCGACGACGCCTTCACCCCGCTCTCCGAGATGACGCGCGATCGCGGCTTCGGCACGCGACAGCGGGACGCTGCGATCCACGAGCACGCTGCCCGCGACCGGCGTCTGCCGCCACTCCCCCGTTTCCTGCGACGCAGGCGTCCGCAGAATGAGGCGGAACCGTGCGTCTTCCAGGAGCACCGGCCGATCGTCCGGCGCGAACGGCGGCCACTGCGCCGCGAGCCGCAGGTGCAGCAGCCCGCCGTCGGGACGTCGCGTCAGCGACACCTGCGGAGTTCCGTCCGGACCCGCGGCCGGACGAAGGGCGGCCGGCAGGCGATACCGAATCGCGGGATCGGCTTCGTCGGGGTACGCGTCCCCCGTGCGCTCGAGCAGCAGCATCAGAAATCCAGCCGGACGACGGCTCCGCCCACGGGAAGCGTCCCTGTCCCATGCCCTTCCGTCCAGCTCGTGCGCGCCCCCTCGCCGGTCGCGTGCAGGTTGGTGACGCGATAGAAGTAGCGCTGCGTGTCGTCGGCGGTGCCGAGGATTTGATCGATCATGCGGCCGACCACGGTCACCGACGCCTGAGGGCTCGACGGCGTCAGCGTGGCCCGCGATCCGTCGTCGAACTCGACGATCAGGCCGGTGAGCGGCTCGGCGCCCGACGCCGGCGTCTCGAAGGCCCGCGGCGCCGCCGCCACCGGCACCGAGAATCCGAGCGACGAATAGCCCTTGGCGACCATCAGCAGCCGCAGCAGCGCCGGCAGGTTCGGTTCGGGCTGCCCGATCGCGGACGGACTGAAATCCGTGATCACTTCCGTCGCGCCGGTGACGTCGTAGTCGATCTGGCGGGCTTCCTGCGGCTGCAGCACCTGGTTGAGCAGCGTCTCGGCGGCGACCGCATGCGCGACGCCGCCGCCGACCAGCTCCGGCGGGAGCTGGACGATGCGCGCCGGGCTCTCGACGCGGTTGCGCACGCTGACGCGGTAGCGGCCGGGATGCTCGGCGACGGGGCCGACGAACGACACGTCGAAGATCTCCGCCGACGTCTCGCGCAGCGACAACTGGACCGGGACGCTGGCGCGGCTGCCGTCGAACAACTGGTACTGCACGGTCCCGCCGATGCCGTTGTCGGCAAGCGCGTTGCGCCACACCTGCACGAACGTCGGGTAGTCGAGATCGAGCGTGTCGGTGATGCCGGTCGCCGGATCGATCGCCGCCGCTGCCCGCTGCTGCGCGTCGCCGAGCAGCTGCAGGTTGAGGCTCAACTTCGCATCCTGCGCGGTGCCGGTGGTGAAGTGCGCGACGAGGCCTTCCTTGGCGAGCTCGGCGCGCGCCAGGTCCACGACGTCCTGCTTCAGCCAGGGCTGGAGGCGGTAGGCGACCAGCACCCGTAAGAGCAGATCGGCCTGGTCGTCGTCGTCGCCATCGGTCGTGCTGAAGTCGCTCGTCAGGAAGCTCAGCGTGGGAAGGAACGGCGCCGTGTCGTCGCGTTCCAGCCGGAAGCCGCTCGGCGGCATGTGCAGCACGTTGCGCATCAGGCTGTCGCGGTAGACGACGTGCGTCGAACCGTCCGCGCCGACGAGATTCAGCGGGATCAGCAGGTGCAGGCCGGTGTTGTAGTTCTCGATGAACACGCCCTTGTTGGCGTCCTGGGAGGGGTCGAAGCTGAAGGGCATGCTCTGGTGGTTGTCGAGGTCCGCGTCGATGACGGCGGGCTGCCGTACCGGATCGAGGACGACGTTGACCGGCACGGCCTGGATGTTGCCGATCTTGAGATCGCTGGCGAGGACGGCGTCACGCAGCTTCGGCGTGTAGGCGCGCGACAGCGCCGCGGATGACAGGACGGCCTGTTTCCCGCCGCCCGCCGGCTGCATCGTCATCGTCGCCGCGCTCGCGCCAATCGTCTTGACGGCAGGATGCGCCGTCATCACGGCCGGCGAAATGGCGGCAAAGTGGGCGGGCGTCACCGCGGCGGCGGCAGCCGGTGTTGCCATCATCGGATGCATCGCGATCATCGGGGTGGCCATCATCACGTGAGGCCCGCCAGCCGGCGCAGCATGTGGCGCGGCGGGAGCGGCCGGGGCCGCAGCCGGCGCCGGCGCCACCATGGCGGCGCGCATCAGACGGACGCGCTGGACGCCGCCCGGCGTCATCGCCGCGGGCGCGGCCGTCGTGTCGGCGCGCATCATTTCGGTGAACAGCGCGCCGCGCTTGATCAGCACCTTCGTCTGGTCGGACACGGTGGGCTGCCCGACGATCACCTGCCGCCAGGTCTTCACCCCGACGCGCGCGCGAATCGCCAGGTCGAGCGACGCCCCTTGTTCGGCGCGGCTGATCGCCTGGTAGACGGAGTCGAACAGCCCCTTGTCGAAGAACGGCGTCACCGAACGCACCAGTCCGGGTCCGGCGGCGACGAACGGCTGCAATGGTGTGGTGCGCTCCCATCCCGAAGCGTTACTGGCGCCCTGAACCGGGATGCGATAGCGGAGTGCAGGTGTGACGATCGCGTCCATCGGGCGCGCCTCGACGCCGGTGGCCTGCGGCGCCGTCCATGTCAACGTGATCGTCAGCCGTCCGATCTCTCCGCCGTCACCGTCCTTCAGCCGCAATTCCACCGCGGGATGCGCGTTCGCGTCGGTCGAGACGCGGTACGCGGGCAGGTAATACCCGACCCCTGGATTTCTTTCAGACGGAAAAATCGTGTTCGGCTGGAGCGTCTGATCGCCGGTGAGGACCGGGCGATCGCCCGCCACCGCGGCGAGTTTGTCGAGGGCGCCGACCGCGCGCAGTTGCATGCGCACGTCGAGCAATCGTGAAACGGGAACGGCGCCGAGCGCACGATCTACCACAAAAGCGTTCGCGGGCATCACGCCACCTCACTTTCAACGCGCCACTGCGCCGACTCGGAGTTGCAACACATGCTTCGTATTCCTTCCTTCCGTCAGGGTGACGGCTTCACGGTGTATCAGGACGACGCGGTCTGGTACCGCTTCTACCTCGTCCCCTCGGCGCCGGCGATCCGCCGTGACAGCAACGGCCGGCCGGTCTTCCTGCTGAGCATCTTTCATACGTCCGACGACTCCCGTGCCGTCACGCCCACGGCGCCGCGCGGCGGCGGCTTCATGAACTTCGACGTGCAGTTCTCCGTTCCCGCGGAGACCACCCGCACGGCGAAGGACGAACTGCAGCAATGGGTGAACGAGGAGTACGCACGACGAAAGAGTGATCCGAAGAACGCCGGCGTTGCGGACTACGCGGGAGCAAATGCGCCGACAGTCGAGCTGGCCGATCCGCTCTACTCCGGCGGCAAGGTGATGATGCAGACGACGCAGTCCACCCTGCTCGTCTCCGGCCGCTTCGCCGAGGCGCCCGCCTCACTGGTCGGCGGGTCTGGCGCCGTCTTCAACATCGATCTGACCGAGACCGGCGCGTCGTTCATGCACGACCTGTTTCTCGGCACCGACGGCGGCGGGCGCGCCGACCTCACGCCCGTCCAGGTGATCTACGCGATGACGATGGAGGCCCGGCTGCCGCCGATCGCCATCACCGTCACCGGCGATTCCGAGCGCATCCACCAGACGCTGACGAAAGTGTCGCAGACCACGCGCGACAACATCTGCACGCCCGCCGAGATCGAGAGCTTCCGTGAGAACGGGACGAGCAGCTCGGCGCTGCGCGAGACCGGGCTGGTGGACGTGAAGATCGACAAGGGAGACGCGACGGTCCCCGAGGAAGCGCTGAAGGTGCTGCAGGACTACGCGCTCAACCTGTTCGACACGATGATCAAGGAGCGCTTCCTCGTCCCCGCCGACACCGATCACAGCGACATGAGCTTCGACACGCCGATCGGCGGCGTGGCGACCGCTCCGGCGTCGAAGCCGGTCAGCCGCTACAAGGTCCGCGAGACCATCAACACGGCGACGATGCACCTGCAGATCAAGGTCGATCGCTCGCAGGTCGTCGACTGGCCGGTCGGCGGCCAGGCCACGCTCGAGACGTTCTTCGCCGGCGCCAGCGCCGAAGAGCTCAAGCGGCACGTCGTCGACATCACGGCCGACGAGTTCAACTCGCTCGGCGTGACGGTGCAGGCGCTCGTGGACTTCGACAAGATGCCGGTGCAGGCGATCGAGGTCCAGGCGGAGTACACCGCGGTCGACGGCAGCGGCACGCCGCATACGACGAATGGCGGCTGGACCTTCCGGGCCGGCGAGACGGCGTCGCAGAAGTTCGATCCCACGGTGTTCGGCGGCACGCGTGACTACCGGTACCGCTACCGCGTCACCTATGACGACGGCACGACCGACGACTACACGGCGTGGGAGACCACCAGCACGCGGTCGCTCAACGTCGCGATCGCCGATCCCGGCAAGCTGCAGCTCGAGGTCAGCGCTGCCAGTCTCAACTGGGACGTGCTGCGCGCGATCCGCGTCGATCTCACCTACACCGAGGCGGGCGCGTCGGCGCCGCCGATCCAGCAGAGTTACGAGCTGACCAAGGCGACGCCGGTGCGCAAGTGGGAGCGGCAGTTCAACCGGGCGATGCGCGGCAGCATCGCGGGCCGGGCCACCTACTTCATGGCCGACGACAAGGTCGTCGAGGGCAGCCCTGTAACGATAGAACCGACCAACACACTCTACCTCGTGCCGCCGCCACAGGTTGACGTGCTGAACGTGGGCCTGCTCCCGGCCGGCAACTGGAGCGACGTCGCGCAGGCGGCGGTCTCGATGCAGTACGACGCCGGCGACGGCCGCGTGTTCGACAAGACCTTCCGTTTCACCGCCATCGACCAGGCGGCGGAATGGACGGTGCTGCTGCGCGATCCCAACCGGCGCGCCTTCAAGTACAAGCCGGTGATCATCTACAAGAGCGGCGGCAAGGACGAGCCCGACTGGACGTCGAAGACCGGCGACCAGACGGTGATCATCGACGTCAAGGGGACGCCCAGGCTGCGCGTCAACGTGCTGTCGAACCTGGTCGACTTCGCGCGGACGCCAGCCGTCACGGTCAACCTCGCCTACGGCAGCGAGCGCCGCACGCTCGCCTTCACCGCGTCCACCGCGCAGACGTGGGAAGTGCCGCTCGCCGCCGACGGCAGCCGCGAGTACACCTACACGATCGGCTGGCGCGCCGCCGAGGGCCAGACCGTCACGTCAGGCCCGACGCGCACCGCCGACACCGAGTTGTTCATCCCGCGCGCGCAGCTGCCGACGATCGGCAAGCTCGACGTGATGCTGCGCGGCTTCGCCATCGACTTCGCGGTCACGCCCTTCGTCGACGTCGCGCTGGTCTGGCAGGACGGCGCGTTCGAGGAGCGCAAGACCATCACGTTGAGCAAGGACCAGGTCAACGCCGTGTGGTCGGTCCCGATCGGCGACCGCACGCAGCGCCGCTATCACTACGCCATCACTTACAACCTCGCCGACGGCACTCGCGTGCCCGGCAAAGAGGGGGACACCGACGACCCGGTCGTGTCGGTGACCCGATATCAGCCGCAGGCCTGAGACAGTTCTGTTGTTTAGGAGTCGCCGCCGATGCTCAAACTTCCCGCGTTCAAGCACAAGCAGTTCCCGACCGGTGAAACGGTCACCATCTTCCAGGACGACGCGCAGTTCAACCGCTTCTACCTGATCCCCGGCTTTCCGACGGTCCGCATGGACCCGCAGAATCATCCGGTCTTCCAGCTGATCAAATACAACATCTCCGATCAGGCGCGCGAGGAGGATCCGAAGCTGCCGCGCGGCGGCGGCTTCATGGTCTTCGACGCCGAGCTGAAGGTGAAGGCCGAGCACCAGACGGAGATCGAGAAGGAGCTCAAGCAGTACGTCGAAGGGGAATGGGAGCGGCTGAAGCGCCTTCCCAACGACAAAGTCCGCTCGCTCTCCCTCGGCGCGGCGTTCAACGACTCGATCGGGTCGGAGTGGGCGGCCAGCGGCATGGCGGGCGGCGGGCCGATGGCCTCTCCCGACATGCACTCGACGATGACGCTGACCATGCCTGGCAGCGGCTTCACGCCGCCGCCGATGGACGCGCCGGCGCCGCCGGTGATCATCGGCGAGCCGCTGTGGAAGTCGGGCAAGGTGACGATGAACGCGCCGACGTCGCCCGCGCTCGTCTCCGGGAAGATCGGCGAGCGCCCGGCCTCGATGATCGGCAACAACGTGGCGGCGTTCAGCCTCGACCTGACGCCGGAAGGCGCCAGCTTCATGGAGCAGACGCTGGTCGGCCGCGACGGCCGCGGCGCCACCGACCTGACGCCGATCCAGGTCGCCTACGAAATGAGCATGCTGGCGAAGCTGCCGCCCGCGTCGGTCTACATCAAGTTCAACAGCGCCAGCCTCTACCACTCGGTGCACGAGCTCTTCCACGAGCACGACAACTGCAGCGACGACTACTTCACGTCGGAAACGACGATGAACACGGCCATCGAGTCCGGCCTGATCACCATCAAGATCGACGCCGGCGGCGTCACCGATCCCGACACGCTGCACATGCTGCAGCAGCAGGCGACCAGCACCGTCCAGGAGCTGCTCACCAAGCGCTTCGCCGACCGCGAAAAGCCGAAGCCCGACGAGTGGGGCGACGTCTCGAAGGACTCCGACGAGGTCTACCGCCTGAAGCGCGAGACCGACGTCGACATGACCAACTTCGAGCAGACGATGACGCTCAGCACGACCACCGAGTACAAGATCGCCCCGCAGGGCACGCTGCAGGCGTTCTTCACCAAGGTGCAGGACATGTCGCCCTACGTGCGCGTGGTCAACACCAACGATCCGTTCTTCATGACGCTCGGCCTCAAGGCGCGGGCCTTCGCGCGCTGGGTCGAAGACGCCGTCTCGTTCGTCGAGCTCGAGGTCAACTACACGCAGAGCGGCCAGACCAAGACGCAGACCTTCACCTTCACGCCGCAGTCGGCCGAGCCGCAGTCGTGGGATCCGGCGCTGATCGACGGCAAGCGCGAGTACCAGTACCGCTGGCGCGTCGGCTTCACCGGCCGCGAGGCCGGCAAGTGGTCGGCGTGGGAGAAGACCACCACGCGCAACCTCAACGTCGCGGTCGAGACGCCGGGCAAGCTCGACGTCGAAGTCAACGGCGTCGGCCTCGACTTCGAGAACGTGCTCGACGCGGTGCTCGTCCACCTGCGCTACGAGGACGCCGCGCAGCAGGTGCCGATGGCCGGCCAGTCGGTGCTGATCTCGAAGGATCGCCCGTCGGGCAAGTGGACGCGCCAGCTCTTCGCCGACTGGGACAAGCCGGTCGAATACAAGGTCGAGTACCTGCTGAAGAGCGGCACCACCGTCACGCAGGACTGGAAGAAGACCGACGGGCCGACGCAGAACCTGCTGGTCTCGCGCCCCGACGTCGACGTGCTCAACCTGACGCTGATCCCGGCGGGCCAGTGGACCGACGTGATCCAGGCGGTGCTGTCGCTGCGCTACGCCGACGGCAGCTACCAGAAGGACGCGCAGTTCAACTTCACCAAGCCGGACGAGTTCCGCCAGTGGGCCGTGCTGCTGCTGCACAACACGCAGCGCCGGTTCGAGTACAAGATCCTCGCCACCTTCAAGAACGGCTCGGTGCAGGAAACCGCCTGGCTGGCGCGTGAAGGGGACCAGGGGCTGCCCGTGCTCGTCGAAGGGCCGCCGCGCCTCGACCTCAAGGTCATCGCGCCCGGGCACGACTTCGCGCTCACGCCGCTGGTCAAGGTGGACCTCGAGTACTCGGATCCGCAGGGCACCACCGACACCGAGAGCATCTCGCTCCAGACCAAGGACGACATCGGCAAGTGGTCGATCCCGATCCGCAAGGACGGGCCGCGATCCTACCGGTATCGCGTCAGCTACTTCCCCGCCACCGCCGATCCGGTCGTCCGCGACTGGCAGACGGCGAGCGAAGAGACGCTGACCGTGCCGCGCTACTCGATCCCGAAGATCGGCGCCGACTTCAGCCCGACGCTCCAGGATTTCGCGGTCACGCCGGCCGTCGAGGTGAACCTCGCCTACGACGATCCGCAGCACAACATCCACGAGCGGCAGACGCTGGTCTTCACCAAGAACGAGCACCAGCCGTGGTTCGTGCCGGTGCCCGACACCGCGCCCAAGGGCTACGACATGACGGTCACCTGGTACTTCGCCGACGGGCACGACGTCTCCACCCAGCCGGCCAGGCTGGAGAAGACCGCCGTCGTCGTTCCGCGGCCGCCGCGCGCATAGGAGATCCGATCATGTTGTATCTCGGCGGCGGCATGCGAGAAGTGTCGGTTGGAGAAGGCGAGAACAAGCAGACGATCCAGTTCTTCGCCGACTTCAGCGACCCCGAACTGTTCTACTATCTGCCCAACTTTCCGCACGTCGCGAAGATGCTGGACGGAACGCCCGCGATCCGCCTCCTCGTCTATCGCGAGAACCTGGACGAGGTGCCGGATGGCTCGGCCGACGCGACGGCGTTCCTCAGCCTCGACGTCGACCTGTCGTACGAGCCCGACCTGCTCAAGAGCGCGGCCAACAAGCTCCAGACCCTCGGCAACCTGCGCAACACGCCGCGCATCGTGCCCATTACCTTCACCAAGGGGTCGGTGCGGCTGTTGCTCCTCGACGCGGCCACGCCGGAAGACGACGCCGGCCGCCCGGCGACCGAGCGCCCGAGCCAGTTCGTCACCCGCATGGCCGATCGCGTGCCGCCGTCGCTCTATGGCGACAACCGCGCCATCTTCCAGGCGTCCCTGAGCAAGAAGGGAGCGGCCGCGCTCGCCGCGTCGCTCGACGGCGTCACACCAATCGGCGTCATCTACTCGCTGACGTTCGCGGGCCTGCAGCCGGCATTCAACGTCAAGGCGACGGTGGACTGGAAGAAGATCTACGACCACTTCAGCGAGCGGCATCACGCCAGCTTCATCTTCGCCGAGATCGACATCCAGAAGTCCATCGACAAGCTGGTCGAAGACAAGGTCATCCAGATAGAGGAGACCGTCGAAGGGGTTGGCGCCGAAGCGATGGACGCTGAGCGCGAGACCGCGATGACCGCGATCCGGCAGATGGTCTTCGAGAAGTTCTTCGAGGCCACCTTCAAGCCGGTGGATCCCGCCGGCGGCGGCACGCTGAACGAGCTCGTCGACGGCTTCACGCAGGTCGCCCGCAACGGGCTCACGCTCGGCCTCGGCTACAGCTACTCGCGCAAGGAAGTAAAGGTCGAGGAGCTGCGCACGCTCGAGATCGACTGGACGGCGCGCAAGGCGGCAGAGCGGACGATCTATCCGCAGGCGCACATCGCCTCGATGCTGCACCGCTCGCCGCTGACGAAAGACCAGCTGGTCAAGTTCGTCCCGCAGGAGGACATCTGGAAGGTTCTGCCCTTCGAGATCATCGCCGCGGCGGCCTGGGAAGAGGACGGCATCGCCGGCATCACCGTGGACGTCGAGTACGACGACCCCACGGCCGCGGCACCGCACAGCCTCAGCGTCTTCCTCGACAAGGATCACAGCCGCGTCGTCAAGCGCGACTGGATGGACCGCATCGGCGACAACCGCTTCCGCTACCGCTACGAAGTCGTCTTCAAGGACGGCGGTGTCCCCGGGCCGCACCAGAAAGCGAACTCGGGACGCAACTGGATCGAGCAGACCGGCACGATCCTCGTGATCAACCCGCGCGATCTCTACGAGGCGGTCGATCTGGAGGTCGCGGCGGTGCCCGAGTTCCCGTTCAACCGCTGGCCCGCGGTGCAGGCGATCGTCCGCTACCGCGCCGACGACGGCAGCTTCGAACATTACGAGGACGGCGTCCTGCGCCTGGACAACAAGAAGATCGCCTCCAAGTTCCGCATCGACAAGGGAGTGCCGGGCCGGCGCGAAGTGCAGTTGACGTTCATCGGCGCGCAGGGGGATCGCATCGATCAGCCGTGGGCCCCGATGCCGCAGGACCAGTTCGTGGTGACGGATCCGCGGCCGAAGACGCTGCGCGTCAACGCGGTGGTCTCCGGCGATCGCAAGAACATCGCGAACCTGCTCGTGGACCTGGAGTACTCGGACGAGGACAACGGCGTCTTCGAGTCGGGCCAGTTCATCTTCGACAGTGAGACCGTCGACAAGCCGGCGACCTGGGTGGTGAATCTCGAGGACGTGACGAAGCGGCGCTACCGCTACCGCATGACGCTCGTGACCAAGGCCGGCGACTTCCTGCAGACCGGGTGGATCAGCACGGACTCGCCCACGCTGGCGGTGGGAGAAATGTACGTCCGCCTGCTCAGCGTCGACATCGTCACCGGCGCGCTCGAGCCGCCGGTCAGCGCCGTCGAGGTGGCGCTCTCCTACGACGACGACACCGGCAACGTGCACGACGCCAAGACCTTCACGCTCGGCCCGAAGAGCCGCTCGCACTGGGAGGTCAAGCTGCAGGACGCGAGCAATCGCTCCTACAAGATGACCACGCGGTGGATTCGCAACGACGGGTTCAACCCGAAGGTCGGTCCGCTGACCAGCAGCGAGACCTACGTGGTCATCCCCGGCAAACCGCCAGCCTGAGAGGTCCTCGCCATGCTCGCTCTCGAACGCCCTCTGGGCGTGGTCGCCGGCCTCGCGCTGTTCGGCGACCACGCTGACGCCAAGCGTGTCTTCTACATCCCGACGCGCCCGCAGCTCGCGAAGGCGGGCGACGCGCCGGAAATCTCGTTCGTCAAGTTCCGCGATGCCGACGCGTCGTCGGAGGGCGTCGGCCTGCTCTCGTTCACGACCGAGCTGGTCGCGTCGGAAGAGCAGCTCGAGAAGGCGAAGAGCCACCTCACGCGCCAGGGCCTGCCCGAGCCGTTGCTCGTCCAGGTGCCGTGGATCGGCGGCAAGGCGGTGTTCGCCGCGGCGTTGCAGCAGGGCGACGGCTTCGTCGAGACGATGCTCGGCGAGGTCACGCCCGATCTCGCGGCGACCAATCGCGCCATGTTCTCGCTCAGGCTGTCCGAGGAAGGGGCACGGTTGATCGACGCGCTGCTCCGCATGGACGGGCCGAGCCCGCTCGGCGTCCGCTACGAGCTCGAGTACGCGGGGTTGCGCCCCGCGCTCGACGCGCGCATCCGCGCCGACTACAGCCGCATCTACAAGGAGCTCTCCTGGGGCTTCCAGGTCGGCGTCGCCTACGAGGGCGTCGGCGTCCGCGCGTCGGTCGAATCGGCGACACAGAAGCTGATCGAGTCGGGCGCCATCCAGATCGAGGTGCTGCACTTCACCGACGACGCGGCGCTGCAGGCGCGCGTGGACGACGCGATCCGCTGGATCGAAGACCGGGTCCTCCAGGACTTCTTCAAGACCAGCCTCCAGCCGGCCGCGCACCAGGACCTGTTGAAGCGCGCGATCGAGGTCGCCACCGCGCTCGGCGCGGCGACGCTGCAGGACGCGCTGAAGGACTCGACGCTGGCGGGAAAGCTCGCGCAGCAGCTTGGCGTGTCACCAGACGCGCTGCAGCGCCTCGGCGGAGCCGGCGGCGGCATGGGCGGCGGCGCCGGGGCGGCCGGCGGCGAATCGGAATTCTCGCTGCAACTGCAGTTCTCGTTCCGCGACATTCACCAGGAAGAGCTGAAGACCATCACCCTCGACTGGCGCGAAGCGCGGGCCGAGAAACGGATCGCGGCGCCGCAGGGGCTCCTCTCGTCGTTCGGCGTGAAGCCGCACGTGATCGAGGCGGCCGACATCGGCACGTTCTGGGACCGCCTGAACGTGACCGTGCGCGCGCTGGGCGATCTCTCGGAGGCCGGCGCGCAGCTCATGGTGGTGCAGCTCGCCTATCCGGACGAGACCGCGCCGGCGACGCAGAACGCCTACTCGTTCCAGCCGGGACAGGTCCAGCCGAAGCAGTTCTCGGCGTGGACCAACGGCAAGCCGCCGCGCTACCGCGTGCGGACGGAGGTGCACTTCGACCAGCATGGCCCCTGGCCGGGGCCGGCGGCGTTCACCGGACGCTGGCAGACGTCGCAGTCCCTCGACCTGGCGGTTCATCCGCTGAGCGAGGTGCCGAAGATCGAGTTCGAGATCTCGCCCGGACAGATCTCGTTCGCCGAGACGCCGCAGGCGCAGGTCGACGTCCGCATCGGCGGCGACATCGTCAGCAGCCACATGATCGGCGAGAAGGACCGCACGTCGAGCTTCCGCCGCCGGCTCGATGACGGCGACGAGCCGCCACACGTGGAGGCCCGGGTCACCTGGTTCCTGGCGGAAGGGGATCGCATCGAAGGGGACTGGACGCCGGTCGAAGGCACCGTCTTTCTCGTGCACCGCCCATGGCGGAGCGCGCGCACGCTGCGCCTGCTGCCGCTGCTGCCGCCGGACTACCTCGACGCGCTGGTGACGCTGACGCTGCACGAAGGGTCCCGGTCGCACGTCGAAGAGCTGCGCTTCGAGCCCGGCGATCGCCGCGCGAAACAGGTGACCATTCCGACGCTCTCCGAGCACGCGCCGCCGGTACGCGTCGACACGCTGGTGATCCGCGGCGACGGCAGCACGTTTGCCGGCCAGCCGTTCGACACCAGCGATCCCGTCGTCATCGTCCGCGATCGCGACGGCGAGTTCCGTCAGATCGCCGTGCGCCTGGTCGCCGGGCCTACGCTGGCCGGGCATGGACTGATGGCCGTGCAGGTGCAGCTCGTGGGCGAAGACGGGGCCGCGCTCGACAGCGTGGTGTTCACCGAGTCACAGCGCACGCCCGGGATGCTGCTGGTGCCGGTGGCGCCGGCGGGATCGCCGGCGGCGCGCTACCGCGTGACTCGTTACGGGTTGAACGGCGTGGCGTCGGAAACCGAGCCTCAGGCGATCAGCGGACCCGAGGTGCTGGTCACCGCGGGCGCCGTCGTGCATACCTGAAGAGGTGCTTCGTGGCTTCCACCTTCTCCGTGGCTCTCCGTGGCTCCACCTTTAGGTGGAAGTCGGCCGCCATCCGCCGCCCGTGATCGCTTATCTTCCGCCTGAAGGCGGAAGCCACAGGGATCAGGTCTGAGGCGTGAAGAAGAGCCTCGCGCGAACGCTATCGCCGCGTACGCGCAGCTCGCAGGCGCGGCCGACGCGCCATCCCGGCAAGGCCGCTCCGCGGCACATGCTCCACAACGCTTCCGCATAGTCGCGCGGCCCGTCCAGGCTGCGCATCACCTCCGCCACGGCGCGGTGCTTGCGGTCGTCGTCTGGCGGCTCTTCGGGCGCGAGCGCCCAGCCGGTGGTCCCCAGCCGCAGCGCGGGCTCGCTGATCGCGTCGAGCGGCGTCGCCACGACCCATCGTCCGCTGGACTCGGGACGGCGCAGCAGGTTGCCGAGCACGCCGACGGCGTGGCGCCATGCGCCAGGCGCGATCAACTCGGCGACGGCCGCCGGCGCTTGACCGCGCTCGATCAGCCAGTGGAGATGAACCTTCCCGACCCCGTGCTCTCCGGCATCGACGCGCAGCGCCCACGGGCGCGCGTACTCGCGCAGCGCGGCGAGCCGCGCGAGGCGGGTGCGCTGATCGGCATCGAGGATGCCTTCGAGGCGACCGAGCGCGTCGGCCGGCACAGGGTCGCGCAGATCGACGAACACGGAGTGCTGCCGCTCGCTCCAGAACAGCCAGGCGCCGAGACTCGAATGCCGCGCCCGCGGCAGCGGCGCGAGGTAGGCGCGCACGCTCCGCAGGGCGGCCGGCGGCATGAGGCCGGCCAGCGACGGATCCGACAGGTCGTCGCCGAGGCGGACGCCGACCCGGAGCAGCGCCGCACCCGGAGCATCGACCGTCAACTGCAGCGGCGCCCCGGCCTCGAGGCAGGATCTCCCGCCGCCACTCCGTGTCACGGCCGCCAGGCGGCGCGCGATCTCCCGCGCCCCGGCGCCGTAGCCGGCAAGCAGCGCGACACGCCAGAGCGTCGCTTCCAGGCCTACGTGCTCGGCGTCAGCACGAGCAGCAGGTCGCTCCAGGGCTGCCACGGCAACTCCTTCTGACCGGTCGCGCGGAACTCGGTCACCTTGTAGCGGAAGTCTCGCTTCGACGCGTCCTTGATCGGGACCGCCCACGTGAACGTCCCCGGGTGTCCCTGGCGGATCAGCTCCGACTTCGTCCAGGTCAACTGGTTGTCGCGATCGACGTATTCCAGGTCCACCTTCGCCGCGATCAGATCGCCGACCGGCAGCGGAATCAGCCACGCCACCTGCACCTGCAGCACGTCGGCGGCCTTCATGCCGAGGATCAGCAGATCGTCCTTGCCGTCGGTCCACGGCACGGTGTCGATGTCGCCGCTCTTCTTGATCAGCGTCGCCTGGTACTTCCACGCCCGCGCCGCGGGGTTCTCGAGCCGCACCGCCCAGTCGTAGACGTCGGCGTGATTCTTCAGCTCGAACGGCTGCTCGACGACGCGGTTGGCCTGCTCGTAGCGGAGCGTGGCCATCACGCGGTCGTAGTCGTGCGCGGGGTCGGCGAGAATCGCGCGCACGCGCAGGATGTTCTCGCGCGGCTCGTTGATCACGATGAGCTGCTGCGGCGTCCAGTCCTGCGGCGGCAGCGGCACCTGCGCGCGGTCCTTGTAATAGAGGATGCCTTCGGTGTGCAGCTGCGCGTTCTTCAGCCCCGGCTCCGGCCGGATCACCAGGCGGTGGTCCTTGTGCTCGGCCGAGAGCTGCAGGTTCTGGCGGTACGGGCCGTAGGCCAGCGCCAGTTCCGCCTTCTCGAGCAGGTCGTACTGCATGACGCCGGTGGCGACGTTGACCGTCATCGCCGGCGTGATGTCGCGCGGATGAATGACGAGGTTCCGCTCCGTGGTGCGGATCCATCCCTCGGCGTCCGCGTTCTTGATGCCGACGCTGGTGACGGCGCCCTGCTGGTTGCCCAGCGCGACGTCGTCGGTGTAGTGCACGGTGACCTTGTACTCGTACCAGTAGGCCACGGGCCGGTGGGTGTCGCCGTTCTCGTGCAGCACGCCGACCTTGGCGCCGTCGGCCGGCTGGCCGGGGGTGAGCTTCAGTTCGTCGGTGAACTGCCAGCCGCCGTCCTTCGGCGCGTAGCGGATCTGGACCATGATCGAGTTGATCCCGTCCAGCTCCCACTGCGCCGTCGTCGACGCGTTGATCTCGAGCCAGCGGAAGAACTCCAGCGCGCCGTCCGCCTCGACGATGTACTTGCTCGGATCGATCGTGTCGAGGATCAGCTGGCCCTGCGGATGGATCTGGTGCGTGCGCGCCTTCCGCGAGCTCAACTCGTAGACGGCGGTGATCCTTTCTTCCTGCTGGATCATCTCGAGGTTCACTTCGAAGCTCGCCTCGATCTTCATCGGATCGCTGCCGCTTCCGCTGCCGGAGCCGCTACCCGACCCGCTGCCGGAGCCCCTGCCGGATCCGCTTCCCGAGCCGGAACCTGAACCCGACCCGGAGCCGGATCCTGTCCCCGTGCCCGTGCCGGTTCCCGTACCCGTTCCCGTGCCGGTCGTGCTCTGCGGCCGCGTGATATGGCCGCGGATGATCGTCTGCGGACGCGCTTCCTGCGTGGCGCCGGTGATGATCGCCACGCGGTGCTCGGGATGGCTGGACGGACCGTGGCCGTCGGGGGCGCCGCCGCCGGGAGTAATCGTCGGGACGGTGTTCTGCGCGGCCGCCGAGTGGCCGAAGAAGTGCCGGTCGGCCGAGTTGAACCGGCCCGGCAGGAAATGTTCGATCGCCTGCTGCGCGACTTCCATGCGGCGCTCCGAGAGATCCCGGTTGTGCTGGGCGTCGTTCGGATCGCTCTCGTAGCTCGCGTAGGCGTTGATGTGGAGCGTGTTGCCGGCGCGCGACTGCAGCCACGGCCCCAGCCCGGCGAAGCCGCCGGCAGTACCGGCGGATCGCGCCTGCGACCGCGTCATGAACACGCTGTCACCGGCCGGCGCGCCGGGCGGCGTCGCGGGACTCGGCGGCGTGCCGGCGCCGTAGCCGGTGATCATCGCATTGGTTTCCGGACGGTCGAACGAGAAGAAGAGGTGATAGTTGTCGTCGACCTGCGTCTGCGTGGGGAAGGTGATCTCGACGTGGCGCGTCTGGCCGGGCGGCACGTCGATGACCAGGTTGTTGCCGGTCAGCGGCCGCGCCTGGAGCGTGGCGGGCGTATCGCCGACGCGCGCGGTGGCCCCGGTGCCGCGGATGACCAGCGTCTCGCTGGTGCCGGTCGCCGACGGCTGGAAGGCCTCGACGCCGCGATCCTCCGTCGCGTTCTCGACGGCATCCTGCGTCCACGCCGCGTTCTGGCGGACCGGCGTCGCCGTCGCGACCGGGCCGGCGCCGCTCGTCGGCTGTACCGGCGGTGTGGTCGTACCGCTCGTGGCCCCGGCGCCGCTGGTGCGCGGACCCGACGTCGCGCCTCCACCACCCGTGGTCGCTCCTCCGCCTGTCGTTGCGCCGCCGCCGGTCGTCGCGCCGCCGCCCGTCGTGCCCGAGCTGCTGCCGCCGCCGGCGCCTTCGCCCGAGCGGCTCATGAAGCTGGAGAGATCGGTGAGCGAGCCGGTGTTGGTGAGCGTCGGCTTGAACCATTTCGCGCCCATCAGGTTGCCGATGATCTCGTTGATCGCGTCCTGGTTGGCGAGCGCGCGCCCGCCCTCGCCCGGAATGGGATCGACTTCCTCGACCTTGATCGCGCGCGATTCCTTCAGCTCCTCCATCAGCATGTGGAAGCCGGCCTTCGCGACGAACGACGAGTTCTTGTTGCCGGCGCTGACGCCCGCTTTCAGGCGCAGGTCGAGGTGATCGAACACGCGCTGGTAGTCGATGGTGATCTTCAGGTTGTAGGCGGGCGGAATGCCGGCGTAGGTCAGGTGATAGATCGCGAGGGCCATGGTTGCGCCCCCCTTCTCCAGCACCGCCTTCATGATCGCGGCGCCGGAGCGATCGAGGACCGTGCTGAAGGCCGCGCGCTCCGTGTCGTAGAGCGCGGGGACGGTCGATCCGGCGACCTTCCGCACGAACGGCTGGCCCGTGTCGTCGCGGTTGACGCCGAGCAGCACGAGCTCGACCGAGCCGTCCATGAAGGGCACCGGCACCAGGCTGGCGTCGGTGCCGAACTTGCGTCGGATCTCTTCCTTCGCCTCGTCGAGGAGCCGCTGCGAGACGTGCAGATCGGTGTCGAGGTTGAGGAACCCGCCGCCGTCTTCCATGCCCTGCGGCAGCGGCGCGCCGGGATCCGGGCGGAACAGGACCAGGCGCATCGCGTAGTCTCCGTCCTCTGCCCCTTCGATGCTGCGCGCGATGCGCGGCGCCGACGGCGGCAGGTAGTAGAACGTCCGCGGATCGCTGAAGTCCTTCATGATCGTCAGGCCGCGGTAGTAGAGGACGGGATCTTCGTACAGCATCAGCGTGTCTCCATCGCCATGTTCAGTTCAGACAACAAGTGGAATCTGCGGAATCACCACCATCGCGGCGGGATCGGTCCAGCGCGTCTCCTTGACTTCCCCGCTGTCGAGGAACTCGCGCGCGGTCAACGTCGGCACCGGCGCCGATGTCGCCGTGACCAGCGTCAGCGTGGCGCTGTCGGTCTCACCCTCGAGCAGCGCGGTCGTGCGATCGGCCCCTGACGCGAGCGCGAGCTCGACGGCCAGCGAGCCTCGCTTCGCCGGGCCGCCGCCCAGCAGGACGACGTCAACGGTGCGCACGACGGCGTCGGCGCCGACGTTCGGGACGACAATCGTGGCCGCGTCGCTCGCGGTCCACGGTTGTTCGAGCAGGCTCCCGTCGGTGCGCGCGATCTGGTAGCGGTACTCGTAGCGCCGCGGACTGCCCGGCAGCCGGCGGAGCGCCACGCGCTGAGGAGCGCGTTCCCCGCCGGTCCACGCAACGGACTTCGCGTGCTCGAAATCCCCCGAGCGCGTGCGCACGTCCACGGCGATCACCTGCGCGTCGGCGACCGGCAGCGGCACGACGACGAGGTTGATCGAATCGGCGAACGGGCTGTCGAGCACGAGGATGTCGTCGCTGACCTCGCGCGGCGGATCGCTGCGAGTCGGCTCGCCGGCGGCGCCGCGCCAGGTGGCGTCGACGGTCAGCGATCGGCCGCCGGCGGCCGCCAGGAAGACGTCCGCGCTCTGCGCGTCCCTGGTCAGCGACACGGACCGCGCCGGCTGATCCGGCGGATGCACGGTCAGATCGACGCGATCAAGCCAGTCGAACTCGGCGCGCCCGGCGATGATCGTGAACTGGCGCGGCGGAAAGAGATGGCGCGCCGAGACGACGAGCAGGCTGCCGATCGCCTCCTGCCAGTCGCTCTCACGATCCTCCGCGCCGGTCGCGCGCGGATCGAAGTGCGTGCGGACGCGGTACTGAATCGGCGCGTTGCCGGAAGGAAATGCCGTCCGCTGCTCCGCCTGTTCGTCGCTCAGGACGAACGTGTGCGACGCGGCGCCGGACGTGCCCTGACGGACGTCCACTTCGACGGCGGTCAACCCGAGCCGGGCGAGCTCCGGCTCGAGGCGAATCACGACGTCGCGAGGCGCGGCGGCATCGAGCGCGGCTGTGGTGATGAAATCCGCCGGATCGCGGCGGCCGAGGAGATCGATCAGGCTGGCCGCCGCATAGTGGCGGATGGAGACGGCGCGGCGCTCGCGGAAGTCCCAGCGTGACGACGTCGACAACTCCTCGCGCCGGGCCGTGAGGCGGAAGCTCAATTCGATCGGCGCGACGGTGCTGTCGCCGAGTTGCGGCGGCCGCTCCGGCGGCGGGTACGGGCTGAACATTCGGGCCATCAGGTCTTCGCCAATCCGGCGCATCGCCTCCGCGCGCTGCCCTTCGACATCGCCGCTCTCGTCGAGCACGCGGACCTTGATCAGGTTGTCGCGCGCCGCCGATTCCCACGTCTTCTTGATCCGCGCACGGCCGTAGGGCGTGGTCAGCGCACCCTCCGCGGTGAGGCGGTCGTGAATCGCCTGCAGGTTGGCCTCCGCCTCCACGGTGAGCGGCCCCGCCAGGCCGAGCACCTCGAGCTCGAACATGACCACCGTCGGCAGGGCGTTTCCGCGCAGCGCGGCGTCGGCGAGCGCCGCCCCGGCGGCATCGAGGCGCGCCGCGAGCACCGCGGTCGGATCGCCGACGAGCGACGGGATGCCGAGGGCCAGCTGCTTCGGCGCCAGTTCCTGCGCCTGCAGCCAGCCGGCGATGCGCACCGCGCCCCGGCGCCAGTCGGGCGGCGCCAGGATCGGCGGCGCGCCGTTTTGTGAGAGCTCCCGGGTCGCCGAAGCCAGCTGCGCCTCGGTCGGCGCCAGCGTGCACTCGAGCTGCAGCAGCCCCCCGCTGTCCGCGCCGCGGAACAGCACCAGCGAGACCCGGGGATCTGGTGCGGCCACCAGGCGCGGCGTATCAGTGAGCACGTAGCCGCGCCGCGGGTCGGCGTGGTCGAAGAAGACGGTCAGCCCGGCAATCTGCCGGGGCGCGCGGCCGGCGTCGAGCATCGCGGCGTCACGCGCGGAGCAGCGCCGCGTCGATCCGGCCCAGTCCCCAGTCGTCCACGCTGTCGGCCGGACGCCGCGAGGCGGCGTTCTCGAGGCGGACCAGGATGTTGCCGGTGGTCAGGCCCGGGTTCTGCTGCAGCAGCCCCGCGATCAGGCCGGTCATCATCGGCGTCGCCATGCTCGTGCCCGACATGTCCACCACGCCGCGGCTCGAGTCGCTCGGCATCCAGGATTTCGCCGAGCTGATCGCGTGTCCCGGCATCGCGCAGTCGATGGCGCGCTGGCCTGGCGCGGCGGCGCGCAGCGGCCCCGGCGACGAGAACCACGCCAGGTCGTCGGCGTGCTCGCTGGCCGAGGTCGGGCGGCTCGTGTAGGCCGCGACCGTGATCACGCCGGCGGCCGTTCCGGGCGTGCTCACCTTGCACGACTCGAACTGGCGAAGCTGGTCCGGCGTGTAGGTGACGCCGATCAGCGGCTGTGTCTGTGCCGCCGCGTTCACGAATGCCCCCGCGTGCTCGCGGAACGCCGCGAACCCGTGAATGATGCACGGCGCGCGTCCTTCGTTGCGGAGGCGGATGATCCACGGGCCGCCCGGTGCGGTGCCCGCCGCACCCGACCAGATCCAGTAGACCTCGGGGTTGAAGTGACGGTTGTTCGGCGCCTCGGGCCCGTTGTGGATGTTGACCTGCAGGCCGCTCGGAAACGTCGTCTGCACCCGGTGGTTCGTGGTCATCAGCGGCACTTCTGCCGTGGCCAGCACCGCGTTCGACGAATGACGCGTCGAGATGCGCAGCCGCACCGTGGTCGCGTCGTCGTTGTAAGCCCAGAAGGTCACGCCGTCGGCGATCTGCGTGCCGGTCCCCGTGCCCGTGGGCTGATACAGCGCCGACACTTCTCCGCCGGCGGGAATCGTGGCCTGCCAGTGCAGGCGGAACGCGCGGTTGTTGCCTGCCGCGGCGCAGATGACGCGGCCCGCCTTGTAGCGCGGCATCACGCCAGGCAGCGTGCCGAGGCCCGCGGCCGGCACGACGTCTTCGCTGACCAGCTGGGTGAGCGCGATCGACAGCGGATCGGTGCCGTCATGGGAGTGCCGCTCGGTGCCGAGGCTGATGTTCACCACGCACGGCTTGCCGAGCTCGCTCGCCTTCTGGAAGCAGTACTTCACGCCGGCGACGACGTCGTTCACGTAGCCTCCCTGCGTGCCGACCGCCGCGACGACGATGGTCGCGCCGGGGGCGACGCCGCCGGGCCACGCCGTGCCGAAGGAGCGGCCGGCCGCGATGCCGGAGACGTGCGTCCCGTGGCCGGGATCGAATCCCCCGTGTCCGTCGGGGGAAAAGTTCTGCGTCGTGGTCACTTCGTCGTGCCCGACGTATTCCTTGCCGAAGTTCATCGAGCGATAGGCGTTCTTGTTGGCGTCGCTCGCCCGCTTCCACGGCGAGTCGCCGCCGCTCTCGAACATGTTCCAGACCGAATGGATGCGGCTCTTGGTCGCGTCATCCTTGCGGCCGAGAAACGCCGGATGGCCGCCGTCGATTCCCGAGTCGACGATGCCGACGACGACGCCGTCGCCGGCGGTGGCCGCGCTCATCCCGGCCGGAAACACGCGGCCCGCCGCGTTCATCTTCTGCAGCGCCTGCGTCATCGACAGGTACACCGGCGTCGACAGCACGAGGTTCTCGACGTCGCTTCGCTCCGCCAGCGCCATCACGTGCTGCGGCGGGCAGCGGAAGGTGCGGACGGCGCCCTCGCCGTCCTCGACGACGCCTTCGGGCAGCGGCGTCGTCGGGAATCCCGGTTTCACCGCGCCGATGAGCAGCACGATCGGGGCCTCGTTGGTGCCGACGACGGGCGTCTGCGGATCGGTCAGCGCGGTCGCGAGTACCGCGGGATCCGACAGGTGCTCGACGAGCGCCGCGGTCGACGCAGACAACGCGGAGGCGGCGCCCTGCGGCACGGCGAGGCCGAGGCCGGTGTCGGCGTGGTAGAAGACGAAGCGCGACGCCGGACGGTCGCCGCCCTGCGTCGTCGCCACGGTGTGCAGCAGCGCCAGGCGCCAGCGATCGGCGCCGGCGTCGGCGCCGCGATCCTCGATGCGATAGACGAGCTGCCTGAACTTCGTCGCGTCCGCCTGCGGATTCCACAGGCGCTCGGCCACGACGGCGTAGCAGTAGAAGCGATCCCGCTGAACCTTGACCTCGGCGATGTTGCCGGTGTCCGCGGCAAAATAGCTCGCCGCGTTCACGCCCGCCGGGAACGTCCCTTCGGCGACGGTGCATTTCGCGTAATAGGTGCCGTCCGCCTTGTAGGTGGCGAAGTGCTGCAGGAACGCCTTCAACTCGTCGACGTCCTGGGTCGGCAGCCCCGCCGGCACCGAGGTCACCTGGGAGAGGTTCTCCGCGAGGGCCGCGCGCACGCCGTCGGCGGTGAGCGCTTTCGCCCACTGCCTGGCCAGGTCCGTGGTAGTGCCGCCGCCGGCCTCCGCCGCGCCGCTCTCGGCGGCCGGATGGAAGTCGGCGAGGATGCGCGCGATCGTCTCGGACGAGTCGGTCGCCACGTCGATGCGCTCCACCAGCCACAAGGCCACGAACGTCTGCGTCGTGCCGTCGCCGCCGGTGCGGATCGCGAACCGCGGCGTGATGCTGGCGTCGGTCAGCGCCTGCACCGGGTTGCCGGCGTAGTCGATGTAATCCCCCATCAGCACGAGCGGTTGTCCGGCCGGCTGCTGCGACTCGATCGCCTGCAGCGTCGGCTTACCTGGCAGATCCGCCAGGAACTTCTCGAAAAATCCATCCCGGTACGCGGGCAAGTCGGTGTGCGGCATGTGCAGTCCTCTACGAAGCGAGCGGATCGAGCAGCAGGATTTCGTCGGTGGTGGTCAGCGGTCCCGTCGTCACGCGCGTGCCGTCGTTCTTGAACCACGTGACCTTGTAGGTGTAGCTGTTCGCGCCGGGGCGGCCCATCGGCACGCGCCAGTTGAACTCGGTGGTCGTGCCCTGGAGCAGCTGCTCGACGTGGGAGTCGGCCCACGCCGGCGCGTCGGGATAGCTCAGATCCACCTTGGCCATGCGCATCCCGGCTTCGGCGAGCGTGCCCAGCACCATCACCTTCACCGCGAGCACGCCGATCGCCTTGTCGCCGACGATCAGGAGCGGATTGTCGGTATTGACCCAGTCGCTTTCCTGCACCGAGCCGTCCTTGAGGAACGAGGTCGCGCGGTAGGCGAACGCCACGTCCTGCGGCTGCGCGCGGCGGAACGACCAGCGGCCGCTGACCGCGTCGGGACCGAGCGTGACGGTCTGCTTCACCTCGGGCGGGCGCGTGGTGCCGTGCGCGAGCTGAACGCTGATGCGCTTGTAGCGCTCCAGGATGTCGGCCAGCGTGATGTCGACGACCGTCGTCGAGTCCGGCGGCTGGTTGATGACGAACGGCTCGCCGCCGTCGTGGCGCTGCGTGACGATCTCCGAGGCGCCGTCGGCATAGAAGAACGTGCAGGCGACGGTGACGTCGCGCACGCGCGGATCCTTGGGCCGGATCGGCACCAGCGCTGCCGGCGTGTCCTTGGTCAGGATCTTCGTGTCGGCCGCGGCGATGCTCGAACGCGGGTCCTCGTAGATGATGTGCGCCTGGATCTGCTTCACCAGGTTCCAGTCGACCATCGCGGCCTCGACGTGCACGCGCATGACCGAGCTGAAGCTCAGCGGGTTGATGTTCAGGTTGCGCGTCGTCGTCGGGATCCACGGCGATTCCTCGGTGGACGCGTCGTG
>Ga0105248_10001158_pt1 | contig 29436 bp, 21 predicted proteins | sample KBSS34metaG_FD_81524 | JGI IMG/M metagenome (GOLD analysis project Ga0105248, IMG submission 81524) | Switchgrass rhizosphere microbial communities from Kellogg Biological Station, Michigan, USA - KBS S3-4 metaG | ecosystem: Host-associated > Plants > Roots > Rhizosphere > Soil | place... | reverse complement strand
TGATGGGTGTCAGGGAGTTGTTGATCTCGTGGCCGAGCACACGGATGAGACGCTCCCATGCGAGGCGTTCTTCTTCTCGAAGAGCGGCGCTGACATCGGAGAGAACGAAGAGTGTGTGGGGAATTCCACGGAGACGGAAGCCTGTTCGCTTGACGACCCAGCGAGCGGATTGCTGCGAGTTGCTGAGGGTTAGAACATCGTTATCCTGCGATTGGAGAAGGCGTGCGAGATCAGCCTTACCAGAGTGTGAATCCCGTTCGGCTCGTGAGAAAGAAGCCGATGCCTGCAGGCGAAAGGCCTGTTCCGCGGCGGTATTCAGCAGCTTGAGCCGACCCTCGGGATCGAAGGCCAAGACGGGCGACTGCATGGATTTCATGACTCGCTCGACGAGCGCCATCGCCTCCATGGCGCCGACGCGCTGCACCTGCAACATGCCTGCGAGTGCGTTGATCTCAAGGGCGAGATCGCCCATTGCGTCGTTTCTGCGGCCGCCTCTGGCGCGGAAGGAGTAGTCATCCTCACGCAGCGCTGCTACGACATTGGCCAGGGTTTGCAGTGGGCGCAGAATCTGCTCAAGAACGAGAGATACAACGATCATCCACGCGAGGATGACCGAAGGGATGACAATCCACTGGATTGAGGCATCGACGTGAAACTGATGCAACATCAGTGCTGTCAGCAATAAAATCGGAAGCCCCATGAGGTAGAGCCATAGCCGCAAGCGGGGTTCGAAGCTGAGACGCTGGCCTCTCTTTCCGAGCGGAAGCCGCTTACGTGCCGGTCGTAGCGGAGCGGTCGACTGAGGCTCGTTAAAGTCCATATTTTTCGATGCGCCGATAGAGCGCTCCGCGGCTTAGGCCGAGTGCGTCCGCGGCCTGGCTCACATTGCCGCCTACGCGCGCAAGAGCCTTGCGGATAAGGATGGCCTCGACGGCTTCGAGACTGAGGTCGTCCATGGGCGGCGCTGCGGATCGCTGCGCATGAAGGGCAAGGTCTGCGGCATCGATGCGTTCACCGCGAGCCATGAGTACGGCGCGCTCGATGGTGTGATCGAGTTCGCGCACATTGCCGGGCCATGCGTAGGTAAGCATAAGCTGCAGTGCGGCAGGCTCCAGGCCTTGTATAGCACGGCGATAGCGGGTAGCGTGACGCGCTAGAAAATGGCCGGCTAGAGCGGGAATATCTTCGCGGCGCTCACGCAGCGGGGGCAGGTGTATCTCGACTGTATTGAGGCGGAAGAGCAAGTCTTCGCGAAAGCGGCCTTCGACACAGTCCTGACGAAGATTGGCGTTGGTGGCGGAGAGAACACGCACATCTACTCTCTGAGTTCGCGAAGAGCCGACGCGCTCGAGTTCGCCTGTCTCGAGCACGCGCAGGATCTTGGCTTGCTGGCGAATGGGAATGTTGGCGATTTCATCGAGGAAGAGCGTGCCGCCGTTGGCGAGTTCAAAGCGGCCGATGCGGTCGGTACGGGCGTCAGTGAATGCGCCTTTGACGTGGCCGAAGAGCTCGCTCTCGAAGGTGCCTTCGGGGAGTGCGCCCGTGTTCACCGCTACCAGTGTGCGCGGTGCACGGGCGGAAAGGCGATGAAGCATCTGTGCTACGACTTCTTTGCCGGTGCCATGCTCGCCGGTGATGAGTACGTTTGCATCGGATGGACCGACGCGCGACATGGTGTCGAGAACCTGGCGCATGGAGGGCGCGGAGGCGATGAAGTCCGGGGCGCCAGGCGCGCGGAGGATGCGGTTTTCCGCTTCGAGCCATTGGGTGCGACGCTGGCTGCGATGCAGCTCCATCTGGGTGCGCAGGATGCTGAGCAGACGGGGATTTTCCCAAGGCTTTTGAATGAAGTCGCTGGCACCACGGCGCATCGCTTCTACGGCGAGATCGATGTTACCCCATGCAGTCATAACGATGATGGGCAGTTGCGGATCGATCTCTTTGATACGTACGACGAGGTCCATCCCCTCCTGGCCGGAGGTGGTGTCGCGGGTGTAGTTGAGATCGATAAGGACGCCGTCGAAGGTGTCGTGGGCGAGGGCCTCAAGCAGCAGCGCTGGAGTACGCACCATCTCCAACTGATAGCCCTCTGGCTTCAGCAGCAGACGCAATGCTTCCAAGATCTGCGGCTGGTCATCGGCAACAAGGAGCTTGAAGGGCTTCTCTGTTGCCGATGTCGTTCTGTTTGCGGTCGTCATGCTTCTTGCCAGTGTGTCAGTCCACAGCCGATGCTGTCCATTTTATTGAGCGCCCTGAGTTGCGCTCGCAACGCTGCCTGTTTTGGCTGCTTCGATCGAGATTCCGTTCGCCTCGAGGGTGGAACCGATGGAACGGTCAAGCTCGATGCGCGCCTTTTGATAGGCAGTCATAGCGGCAACCAGCGTGGACTCGGCAGCAGCGAAATCACGCCTTGCTGTAGAGGTCTGCAGTTGCGAGCCGGCACCGAGTTCCTGCTCCTTGGCTGTAATGTCAAAGGTTTTTTGCGCGAGATCGCGAGCCTTGCGCGCTGACTCGACACGTGCCTGACTCTGCTCGAGCGCGTACTGCGCGTTGCGCACCTCGATACGTATCTGCTTCTTCAACTGCTGAAGACGAAGTTCGGATTGGCGCGCTTCAAGCTCGGAGCGGTATTGATCTGACTTTGCGATTCGATTGCGAATTGGGATCGTCACATTGAGACCCAAGTAGTAGTCGGGCGCGGAGTTGTTCAGGGCATTCTTGAATGCGCCGCCGAAGTCGGTTGGCACGATCGAGGTGACGGTGGAACCGGGGGTCTGCGGACCGGCAAGACCGGTGCCTGCATAGAAACCGTTGAATGCTACCTCAGGCAACAGGTTGTTGCGCGCGGCTTCACGGCTGATGCGGCGATTTTCAAGGTCGATGGTGCTTTCGCCGAGCTCTAAACGATCGCGCAGGGCCTGTGCAATGTAGTCCGCGGTTACACCGTTGCCGGCTGCGCTCTCGGCATTGATGTGGTCGGTCGGATGCACTGGCATCGCTTCGAGGATGGGGTCGTCGAGGTTGCGTGTGAGCGCATTTTTGATGAGCAATTCCTGGAACTGCAGCGTGGTCTTGGCGATGGTGAGATCCTGTTCGCGATTGGCGACTTCCGCCTCATCCTTCAGCACGTCCATCTCGGGAATTGCCTGCAGTTCGAGCTGTTTGCGACCGCTGTCGAGAGATTGCTGAGCGAACTCGAGCGAACGGGTTTTGACCTGCGCATCTTCATAGGCCGCGACCAGGTCCCAGTACATGTTTGCGATCTGTGTGACGGTGGTGAGCACCTGCAGCTTGAAGGCCTGGTCGGAGATCTTCTGGTTGTTCTTAGCGATACGGAGGAAGCGGAGGTTGGGACCAAGACCGAAGCCTGCCAGCAGCTCCTGCTGAAATCCGAAACGGTAGTAGGTGTTCAACGTCGGATTGAGAAAGCTGTTTGGGCTGTTGGTGGTGGAGCGGTTGTTATTCATGACAGCCAGGATGGATGTGCCTGTAGGAAAGGCTTGAGAAAAGACAATATTGCCATTGATGTTGTTGTTTTTGAGAACCTGGACGCCGTAAATCTGAAGATTGGACAAGGGCTGCGCCGAGTGTTCGACGTTGATGTTGGCACTGATGGTGGGGTCGTAGGACGAGACGTTGGTACCGGCACCGAGAGTGGACTGGACGAGGCCGGAAGCGCCTGCGCCCGCACCGCCGGCGCCGCCTGACGTACCACCGGCACCTGCGCCCGCGGCGCTCGAGCCAAAGCCGCCTACGCCACCGCCTGGAGTGTTTTGCACTACGCCTGTGTTGACGCCGCGGAACGAGCCGCCAGCCTGGGTACGCAAAATGTCAGCCTGAGCGATGGGAATGTTATAGCGGGCGATGGCGAGGTCAAGATTGTTTTCAAGCGCGAGAGCGATTGCATCCTTGAGGGAAAGCTCGAGTACGCCGTTGCGGATCAGTGTATCGATACGATTTGAATTCGCAAGATTGGGCTGAGGCACGAGCGATGCGCGATAGGCATTGAAGGGATTGTAAGAGTGCGGGATATCAAGACGCAGCGAAGGCGCATTGCTGGTCTGCAGTGTGGCAGCCTGGGGTACTGGTGCATTGGGTGTAGCAGCTGCCGGAGCCTGTGCGAGAAGAGGCAGGTCGGCCTGCAAGACGATGCTGAAGGTGCATACGACAGCAACTGATTTAGCCAGGATGGCGGCAACGGATTTCCGGAATGGATTTTGCGACGATTGCATCAAAGTTTCACCTCTGCTGCGGTCGGCTTGTCTGTGTTGGCAGTATCGGAGTATAGCCAGCCATCGCGCAGCTCAAGGATGCGCGAACCGTACTTGGCATTCTCTTCGGAGTGCGTAACCTGCACGATCGTTGTGCCCTCTTCGTTGAGGGTGCGAAAGAGCTCCATAATTTCCTTGGCCTGTGCGGAGTGCAGATTGCCGGTTGGTTCGTCTGCCAGAAGAAGGCTAGGCTTGTGAATGACGGCGCGCGCGATGCCGACGAGTTGCTGCTGACCGCCGGAAAGCTGGCTTGGGTAGAGATCCTTTTTGCCGACGATGTTGAATTTATCGAGCGTGTCAGCGACAAGAGCCTGACGCTCCTGGCGGGGTATGTCTTTGTAGGAAAGCGGGAGATCGATGTTTTCTGCAACGGTGAGATCGTCGAGCAGGTGATAGCTCTGAAAGACCATGCCAATCCGCTTGCGTGCAAGCTCCGCGCGCTGCTTTCGGTTCATGCGATGGACCGGCTCGCCTTCGAAGAAAAACTCGCCGCTCCATTGGTCGTCGAGCATGGCGAAAACATTGAGCAACGACGACTTCCCTGCTCCGGAGGGGCCCATAACAGTGACGAATTCACCCGGTGCGATGGTCAGGTTGATGTGGCGCAGCACCCAGGTTTCCGTGTGGCCGGTCTTGTAACTGCGTTCGATTTTGTTGAGTTCAATCATGATCTGTGTAGACTCCACTTTCCAGTTGCCGCGGGTTCATTATTCAGAGCGAAGAGCTTGCATGGGCTCGACTGAGGCTGCCCTGCGAGCGGGGATAGCAGCAGCCAGTACTACCATAGTTGCGCTGATCAACACGCAAGCCGCGAGTGTGACAGGATCGCCGGGCTGCACGCCATAAAGCTGGCTGGTGAGCATACGCGAGAGACCGAAGGCCGCGGGCAGCGCGATCGCCACTCCGATGGCTGCAGTGAGGGCCATTTCGCGCATTACGAGCATTACGACAGAGATGCGTTGCGCGCCTAGAGCCATGCGTACGCCGATCTCGCGAGTGCGCTGTGCGGTCGCGAATGCGAGTACTCCGTAGAGGCCGACCGCAGTCATGAGCAGAGCCAAGGAAGAGAAGCTGAGCGCGAGGATCGCCAGGGTGCGCTCGCTGGAAACGCTGCGATCGAGCTGCTCTTCCATGGTGAGCATGCTGTCTGCTACCAGCTTGGGATCGAGGCGGCGGATGCGTTCGCGAATGGTGGATTCCACCGACTTTGGATCCTGGCTGGTGAGCACGTAGAAGCGCAGGCCGCCGGGATGCGACTGCTGCAGATAGGGGCGATAGACGGTGCCACGGGGCTCAGAGCGCATGCTGCGATGCCTTACATCTGCCACGACACCCACGATGGTGGTATCGAGCTTGACCTTGGGACCTCCGCCCTCTGCGATGAGGCGGCCTAACGCGTTTTGCGGAGACCCGAAGAATCGCTTGGCAAATGTGAGGTTCACTACGGCAACCTTGGGCGCGTCTTTACCGTCGGCTTCTCCGAATTCACGACCAGCCAGGACTGGTTGATGCAGCGTGGAAAAGAAGTTCGATGTAATCCATGGAACTTCAAAGTTCATGTTTTCATCTTCAGGAGCAACGTGCCCCTGCACTGTGAAGTTGGAGGCGTTGGAGTTGCCTGCGATCTCGGGGTCTGAAGTGCCCGCAGCCTGGGTGATGCCGGGAATGCTGCGCACGGTGTTGAGCACGCCGGTCTCTACCTGAGCGCTGCGCTCATCGCTGTAACCTGCCAGCGTGGGGTCGACATCGAAGCTGACAACATGCGTAGTTTCAAAGCCGATGTTCTGACTGCGAAGGTTGCTGAGCGTCCGCAGGAACAGGCCCGCGCCACCGAGCAACAGTACGGTGAGTGCGATCTGCAGGCCGACGGCAACCTTGCGGAAGCGCTGCGAGGCTTTGGAAGCCGTGCCGGAGTTTTGCCGCAGCGCCTCTGCGAGGCGCGGGCGGAGGAATTGCAGTGCCGGGGCAACGCTGAATGCCAGAGTGACCACCACGGCGAGCACGAGCGTGAAGCCGAGGATTCGCAAGTCTACCGTTGCCGAATAGGGCGTCTGCGTAATGTCATCGGAGTTGCTGATCATCTGCACCAGCACGCCCGCAAGTATAGGCGACAAAGCAATCCCGGCGACTGCACCGCAGAGGCCAAGCAGGCCTCCCTCAACGAGCAACTGGCGAATGATGCGCGAGCGTGCCGCGCCGAGCGCATAGCGCATGGAAATCTCACGGACGCGGCCAGCGGCGCGCAGCAGGAGCAACGTTGCCACGTTGACCGCGCACATGGCTGCCAGCACCCCTACCATGCCCATCAGAACGAACAAGGGAGTACTGAGCTCTTCTCGTTCGGGCATGAAGCCAGTCGAGTCATCGACGACCTTGATGCGCGTATGGGTCAGGAAGCTGTCTTTGAATCTTGGTGATACATCGCCGTAAGCGACAAGCTCCTGGGCACGCAGTGAATACCAGAGTGGCTGCATTGCAGACTCAGCCTGCTGACGGCTTACGCCGGGCTTGAGGCGCGCGATGAGGGTCAGCCACAGAGACTGATGATTGGTGAAATCCTTGCGCGGAGCAGTCCATGGCATGGCGATATCGCTCATGGTCACGGGCAGGAAGACTGACGGTGCGTAGCCGTCGATAGCGCTGTGGAATCCCTGCGCCGCAACGCCCAGGATAGTGAAGGGCTGGCCATTGATCAGAACAGTTTTCCCGGCAATATCGGCCTGTGCGTTGAAGTGCGTCTTCCAGTAATCGAAGCTGAGGACAACGACAGGATTAGCCTCCTTCGCGGTAGCATCGGAGGCGGTGAACAGTCTTCCGACGACGGGGCGAACGCCGAGCATCTCGAAGTAGTTACCGCTCACGATTTCCGCGTCTTTATTCTCTGCCTGATCGTGCCAGGAGATTCCCAAGTTGCAGCGATCCGCGGCTACGATGTCCTGAAAGACGGAGTTGCGTTCACGGAGATCTTTATACATGGGATGGGAGAAGTAGTCGCTGCTGTCTCCTCCAAAGCTGCTCATGGAGCCCTGAAAGCCGCCGGTCCATTCAAAGCGGACCAGTTCTTTCGGGTTCGCAACGGGTAGCTTGCGCAGCATGATCTGGTCAAAGATGGTGAAGATGGCCGAGTTTGCACCAATGCCGAGAGCAAGGGTCACAATGACTGTGACGGCAAAGCCTGGGGACCTCATCAACTGACGCGCCGCGAAGCGCAAATCCTGCATAAAAGTATTCATCTCGATTCTCATCTCCACGTTGTTCGGCAATGCAGCACTACTCTATTCGCAACGCCTTCATCGGTTCGACCGAGGCTGCACGGCGCGCGGGAACGAAGCCAGCAACTACGGCACAGACTGCAAGCACTGCAGTCGCACTGGCTAATGCAACGGGGTCATAGGCGCTGACACCAAATAGTTGACTTGCCATAAAATGGCCGGCCAACAATGCGCATGGTATGCCGATCAGCAGGCCAATGCCTGTCTGCAAAAATACTCCACGCAGGACCATGGCTACGACGCTCTGGCGGGTTGCGCCGAGGGCCATGCGAATACCGATTTCGCTGGTACGGCGGGCGACGAAGTAGGAGGTTACGCCATAGAGGCCGACGGACGCGAGCACCAGGGCGAGGATGCCGAAGAGCGTTGTCAGACGGGCGAGCAGGCGCTCCTGATTGAAGTTGCCAGCAACCTGAGAGTCGAGCGAACGGAGATCCGTAACGGTTAGATTGGGATCAATTTCCGTGAGGGTTCTACGTACGATCGCCTCAACCTCCTGCTGCGGTGTGTTGAAGCGCAACATGATGGAGTTGATAAACATGGACTGCACTTCAGCACTTACGATGGGCGGCTCTTTGAAAGCTGTGTATTGCTGTGTAAGCGGGCGCAGGTAGGTGGGGCGAGGCTTATCGCGGGCATCATTCATTTTGAAATCTTTGTAGACGCCGACAATTTCAAAAGCGCCCGAATAGGCTATGTCGCCGATACCGAAGTGCTTGCCGATGGGATCCTGATTGGGATAGAAGCGTTTCACAAAGGTTTCGTTGACGACTGCTACCTGCAGTGATGTTGCCGTGTCCTGATCGGTGAAGCTGCGACCACGCACGATCGGTACTCCGATGGCATCGAGGTAGTGAGCGCTGATGCGGTTCCACGATGCTCCGCAGCGATCATTAGGGCCAGGGGCGGCGTGACCCTGCTGAGTGACGCACTCTCCCCAATTGTTGCCTTCGAGAGGACTGTAGAGCGCGAGGCCCACGGCGGTTACACCGGGCAACGCGGAGAAACGCGATTCAAGCTCGCGATTGAGAGCGGGAAGGCGATCGATGGTGTATCCCGCTCCGGCCGGATCGAGATGGAGAACGTAACGGTTGGCGGTGACCATGCCAAAGTCCTGATGCTCGAGATTCGCCAGGGAACGGGTCATGAGCACTGCGCCCACCAGCAGCACAAGCGAGAGAACAGCCTGGAAGATGACCAGCACTTTCTGCGGTAAAGAAGAGCGGTCGCTCGTGGAGCGGTTGGAGCCACGCATGGCCTCTGCAGGCTGGGCATGTGAGGAAACCCACGCGGGAGCTGTGCCGAATAGAGCACCCGTGAGGAGTGAAACAGCGAAGGCGAAGCCCAAGACCGCGAGCGATGGGCTGGCCGATACGGGCATGGTTTTTGCGTAGGGGAAAGCGAGACTCAGGATGAGATGGGAACCTGCGTACGCCAGGATGAGGCTTACCAGGCCACCGACGCAACTGAGCAGGATGCTCTCTGTGAGTATCTGGCGAATGAGGCGCTGGCGCGATGCTCCGAGGGCCATGCGAATCGAGATGTCTGTGCGACGTGCGGTGCTGCGGGCAAGCAACAGATTGGCGATGTTAGCGCAGGAGATGAGCAGCACGACACTGGAGAGGATCATGAGCATCTTGAGCCCGGTGCCGGTTTGCTGCTGAAGATTTTGAATGCCGCCACCGCCAGGGACGACGACCACATGCTGCTTTGGTATCTCAGCAGACGCACCGTGTTGGGTATACATGGGCCGGGTGGTCAGCCATTGCCGCAGCACCGATGAAAGCCTTGCCTGCATTGCCGGGATGTTCGTTCCGGGATGCACACGGCCTAGAGCGTAGAGCCAGTTTGAGTCCGCGTGATCGAGGATCGTGCCTGGGCCCGCGATAATCGGCTCCATTGCGAGGGGTATCCACAGGGCGGGCGGGCGATCGGTAAGGCGATCGCCGAAGAAGCCCCGCGGCGCAATGCCAGCGACAGTAAAGGGGTGTGACTGAATGAAGAGAGTAGACCCGACGAGGCTGGTGTCGCCTGAGAATTCACCTTGCCAAGCCTCGTAGCTCAAGACAACTACAGGCGAGGCAGCGCGGGTATCGTCGCTATCGAGCAGCGCGCGGCCGAGATAAGCGCCTACGCCCAGGGTCGTGAAGTAGTTTCCGGAGACGTACTCGCCGCGGAGCGATTTGGCGGTACTCTGACCACGGCGTACGCCAAAGCTGTTTTGTCCGGACTGCATGGCGGCGAGCTGCTCGAACTCTGGCGCGGATTTTTTCAGTTGAAGAAACAGGTCATAGGAGTAGAGGTCGTAGTCGCCGTCGTCGTTGATGAAGCCACCGTTGACGCAGCAATCGTCTCTATCGCCGATACGATAGAGCTGCGCAGGGTCCGAGACGGGCAGGGACGTAAGGAGAATACCGTGCACCAAAGTGAAGATGGCGGTATTGGCGCCGATGCCGAGTGCGAGCGTAATGACGACCGTGAGCGTGAAGCCTGGCGCATTGATGAGCTGCCGAATTGCATAACGTACATCCTGTATTAGCTGATTCATCACGGTCCTTTCGCTGAGCTTCGAAGCCTATTCGGTGCGCAATGCCTGCATGGGCTCGAGGCGCGATGCGCGCCTTGCGGGGATAAGAGCGGCACAAGTGGCTACGAGCACCATGGCTACAATCGCGGCAACGAAGCTGGCTGGATCAAAGGGCGACATCTGGTAGAGCATCGACTTGAGCGGACGCATCGCGAGGAAGGTCATGGGGAGGCCGACGACTAGACCGACGACGAGTATCCAAAGGCTCTCGCGCATCACCATGGAAAGCACTTGCAGACGCGTCGCGCCGAGGGCCATGCGTACGCCGATCTCCGTGGTGCGACGGCTGACGCGGAAGGAGTGCGTGCCGTATAGGCCGGTTGCCACAAGCAGGGCTGCAAGCATGCCAAAGAAGCCACCCATGGCGGCAAACATCCGCTGGCGCTCGTAGGATTTTTCGAACTGTTCCTGCTGGGTCATCGGCTGCTCAAGAGGGACATTGGGATAAGCCTGCGCGACAACTTTGCGCATGATCGGAAGCATGGCCTCCGCATCGCCACGGGTACGTACCTCAATGGACATGGAGCCGATGCTGGGCGCCTGCATCTGCGCGTAGTAGGCCATGGGACGCGGTGTTTCGCTGACCGATGTGTATTTGCTATCGGCAACCACGCCGACGATGGTCTTGGGATGGTTACCGCCTAGGTGATGGCCAATCGGATTGGTGTGCGGGAAGAATCGCTTGACCAGGGTTTCGTTGACAATCACTACGGCCGGGGTATTCTGAGTATCTGTGTCGAGAATATCGCGGCCTTCCAGGACCGGTATACCCATGGTGTGAAAAAGGCCTGCGCCTATGTCGTTGGAGCGCAGGCCAACGCCATCCTGATGCACCCCATCCAGGGTGAGATCGTTGTTGCTGCTCCACCCCGAGCCGGGGCGATTGGAAGCCATGGAGACGGACTCCACGCCCGGAACCTGGCGCATTTTTTCGATAAGCGTGCGGTAGAAGGCATGAGATTCGACCCCGCCCTGGGGCGTTACATCAAAGACCAGGAGGCCGTTGGTCTCGATGCCAAGATTTTCTCGGGAGTAGTTGCTCAGAGTGCGCAGCAGCAGCCCGGCAGCAACGAGCAGGACGAGGCAGATCGACATCTGTGCGGCGAGAACGATCCGACCGCCCACGACGCGGTTGCGACTGGCGGTGACGCTGGTGGAGCCGGCGCGGAGCACTCCGGCGACGGGCACATTGACTGCACTCCAAAGCGGTACGAGGCCGAAGGCAAGGGCGGCGGAGCAGGAGATCAGAAGTGTGAAGAGAAGTACGGTGTTGTCCGGGCTGAGGCCGGTCTCGATGCCCGACCATGCCGAAAGCATCTTGGTTGCCGAGAGCGCAAAGAGCCATCCCAATGCCGCGCCTGCAGCGACCAACAACAGACTCTCTGCCAGCAGCTGGCGAAAGATGGTTGCCCGACCGGCGCCGAGCGCCATGCGCAAGCTGAACTCGCGCTGGCGGACCGTATTGCGAGCCTGCACCATCATGGCTACGTTGGTGCAGGCGATGAGCAGCACCATCGCGACCAGACCCATGAGGATCTGCACCGGTTCGCGAAACTCTTCGTTGTAGCCGGAGATGCCGCGCGCAGGCACGAATTCGAGCAAAGGCTTCCACGCTTTAGGGTCGATCTTGCCGACGCCCTTTTCAGCAGCATCGAGAAAGCTGCCGGCCAGAGCCTGCTGCGCCTGCAACGGCGAGACGCCGGGACGCAGGCGGGCCATCATGCGCAGGAACCACCAGTTGGGTGAGCCATACGTTGTGCTGTAAATGGCCGGCGTACCCCAGGCGTTGAGCTCGGGAGAGTTCTGCAGCGGAATCCAAAAATCGGTGGCACTGGCGGGCTCGATCCCTTTGAATCCGCGAGCGGTCACACCGACAATGGTCAGCGGCACTCCCTTGACGAAGAGGGTCTGACCCAGCACCTTTGGATCGCGCGAGAACTTGCTGTTCCAGTAGTCGTAGCTCAGCACTGTGATGGGCGAGTGACTGCGCTCATCCTCCACTGTGAAGCCGCGACCCAACTCGACACGCGCGCCGAGCCCGGAGAAGAAGTTGCCGCTGACCTCTTCGCCGGTGGCTTCTTCGGGCAGTTCACCGTGCCGCACGGCGACCGTTCCGACGAAGCTCATGGGCACGTATGCGATCAGATCTTCGAAGACATCGGAACGTTGACGCAGCGCGGCAAAGGCTGCCTCTGGAAAGGATGTGCTCGAGTCGCCAGTGTTGCTCCCGTTGGGTGGCTGGCCCTCGCCGTTAGCCATACGCACATAGCTCAAGCCTTCAGGGCGACTGACCGGCAACAACTGCATCAGGATCGCGTTCATCACGCTGAAGACAGCCGTATTGGCACCGATGCCGAGGGCAAGGGTGACGACTACGACCAGCGTAAAGGCCCACGATTTGCGCAACTGGCGCAATGCGTAGCGGACGTCCTGCAGGAGTTGATGCATCATCGTTTCATCCTCGAGCTATGTGCGTGAACTGCGACTAGACTTCTGCGAGCAACTGGTTGAGTTCGCCCTCGGCGACGACTTTGCCGTCGAAGAGATGCACCTGGCGCTCGGCGTGCGCTGCAAAGCGCGGATCGTGGGTCACCATGCAGATGGTGGCGCCTTCCTGGTGCAGCTCCTGGAGCAGCTTCATGACGGCTTCGCCATTCTTGGAGTCGAGGTTACCGGTAGGCTCGTCAGCGAGCAGGATGGAGGGCGAACCTGCCAGTGCGCGGGCCACTGCGACGCGCTGCTGTTGACCGCCGGAGAGCTGCGCGGGGTAGTGCCGCATGCGATGCGCCATGTTGACTCGCTCGAGCGACTCCTGCACCTTCTTTTTGCGCTCAGACGAGGGCATGCCGGTGCGGTAGGTCAGCGGCAGTTCGACATTCTCAGCAACGGTGAGATCGCCGATCAGATTGAAGCTCTGAAAGATGAAGCCTATCTCCTGGTTGCGGATGCGCGAGCGGTCGGCAAAGTTGAGGTTTGCAACCTCTTTGCCGTTGAGTGTGTAGCGGCCGCCGGTTGGCGTGTCGAGCAGGCCAATGATGGACAGCAGCGTCGATTTGCCGCAGCCCGAGGGGCCGGACATGGCGACGTATTCGCCACGCGCGATGGTAAGGTGAACGCCGGACAGCGCGTGGGTTTCGATCTCATCGGTGTAGAACACCTTGGTCATCTGCTCGATTTCGATAATGTTCTGGCTCACGGTTGCTGTTCTCCAATCGTTAATCTGGTCTTTAGATCCTGTTGCCGATTTTGTTACTGCGTTTTGATCCTGTTACTCAAGCCTGATTCTGTCTGTGTTATCCCAGCGGCTCATGTCCGAGAGGATGACGGTGTCGCCTTCTTGTAGTCCTTCGAGTACTTGAATGCTGTTGACCGAGGCGCGGCCTACCTTCACTGGAACTCGTACCGCGGTCTTGCCGTCCTGGCCCAGCTTGAAGAGGCTGATGGTGCTGTTCTCGTTGCCGAATGCCGGGCGGCCTACGGAGAGGACATCCGCCATACGGTCGAGGTCGATGACACCATCGACGCTCAGGTCAGGACGCGCTCCCTGGGGAAGTGCTCCTGCAAGCTCTACGTCAACAGTGACCGTTCCGTTCAATACACCGGGATCGACGCGGCTGACTTTACCGGCGATGATTCCATTGTGGGTATCCACCTCGGCGGGCTGACCGATCTGAATGTCGCGCGCCTGGGTCTCGGCGATCTTGAGGCTGGCCTTGAGCTTGTCGGTCTGAACGACCTCAGCAACCGAGGTGCCAACGGCCACGTGCTGGCCTACCTGGAGAGGAATCGGCAAGGCGACGAGGGTGCCGGCGATTCCGGCCTTGACTTGCAGCGACTGCTCCTGCTTTTCGTAGAGAGCAAGCAGGGCATGGGCCTGATCGATCTTGGTCTGCGAAGAAGCAAGCTGGATCTCGATAGCCTTGGTGTTGACGTCGAGCTGCTCCTGGCTAATCTGGTGCTGCGCGGTGAGCTGGTCGGCTGTGTTCTTGGACTTGTTGTAGGCAAGGCCGGAGATGACGCCGAGCTCGAAGAGCTTTTTGTCGGTCTGCGCCTGGAGCTGATCCTGGGTGTAGTCGGAGGTGATCGCGGCGGAGGCCACTTTCTTATCCATCAGGCTGCTCTTGAGGGTTGCCTGCAGGTTTTTATAGTCGGCCTGTGCGCCCTTGAGCTGGAGCTGCGCATCGAGCAGCTTCTGCTGAAGCTGTGGATCGGCGAGGTCGAGCAGGATGGTGTCCGGCGTAACCTTGGTGCCGGGCAGCACGCGAATCTTGATGACCGTGGCATCGGTCTGCGCGGGGATGAGCTGAATGCTCTCTTCGCGCGGAACGAGGGTTCCGGGGCCACGGACCTGCCTGAGCATGGGCCCACGCTTGACCGAATCGGTCCAGATAGTGGCTCGCTCTACGGTCGGGGAGGCGGGTTTAAGCCGGGTCACGAAAAAAGCAATCACTGCTACGGCAACAATCGCTACCGAAGCCCAGATCCACTGCTGCCGCTGTTTCTTCTTCTTGATGTCGGGTCGTGAGATATCCATCGCGCCAATGTAGTTGCACGTAGGTGGCCAATAGATGCTGCTTGTTTTCAATGATTTGCAGAGATACTAGAACAGCCGTTTGTCCGTGCGCGGATTCAACTGTCCGTTTCCGGACACCTGACTAGATTACCTTGAATCACTTCACTGGGAAACGCGGTGGGCATTCCTCTACTTAATTGATTTCAGTCAAAATCCCGAGCTTAAGCCGAAATATCCAAAGAAATGACGAAGATCCCTTCGCTTCCGGCGACCGCAAACCGCCCTCTCTCAGCATCAAGAGCTAATGGTGGAGGAGCCGGTTCGCCAAGTTCGATCGCCCCTACCTGTCGACCGGAATAGATGTGATCCCATCGATGAACTACGGCGCCAGTAGCGAGATCAATCGCCTTCGGATGGCCGTAAAACGAGATCACCCAATCTCGCCAGGGCATCATCATGCCCGTCGTCTCTTCAATGCTCACAATTGAAGCCCACTTACCATCGGCCAAGGACCAAACACCCAGTTGCATGGGTCCAAGACCGTTCGCTGGTACCTCCGAATTGACGACTTCAGAGGATGTGCTGACTACAAGCCTGTCATTGCCAAGAAATGCGACGCTGTCGATTTCTGCACCGAAGCCAAATTCCACTTCTTTGGAGTTTTCAGACGGGAGTCCAACGAACCTATCCAGAGAGCAAAGCCACGCTCCACCTAACGGGTGCCAAAACCAACCCGCACTGACAAGGTGACCACAATCGGCCGAAACGGCCAGCCGAGAATGAAATTCCATGCCGCTTGTGGTTTTAACTCCAAGCACTTCTCCGGTTTCAGCGTCTTCGAATTGAAGAGTATCGTAAGAATCTGGACAATAAATCACGACAACGCGCCCATCGACCGTCTTCGCGAACGCGACTGGATAGTCATATGTCTTGGCAAAGTAGAAAGTGCGGTTCAGCTCTCGATGAATCTTGCTGTTTTTGAATAGAAGCGCTTTCGTGCCTCGATTTTCATACACGATGGTCCAAGATACTTCTAGGTCCTGTAAAAACAGCCCTCTATCAAACGGAAAGCTGAGATAACTTCTTTCGTCGATCGATGTGCCATCCAGCTTAAATCTTCGACTCTTGGTAGGATCGATAAGATCATCCCCAGCCCATACAAGCGTGTTGATTTCTCTACCAGGAACGGTTACTGACTTGCAGGCTAGCTTCATAGGTTAATCCCCAAATTCTAGACGCATCGATAGGACTATTCCGACCTGGATTTGCATGGCCGTAAATGCTCTCTCAATTATTTATTCTGAGATATGCTACTCCCGCTCTCGTGCGCAGGCCAGCAGGTAGGCTCGGGCCAGCACGATCGATTCGCGCTTGAGAATCTCGACTTCGCGCTCGGGGAGGCCTCCATCGACCATGCGCCGGCCGGCTCCGGTCATTGCGCTCTGCAGCATCATCGCAGCTGAGCGTGGCTCGGTATTCAGACCCTCGGGGGCAGTCTCGAGCATGGCGGCGATGGCGCGGGTGATGCGGTGGCCGATTCTCTGCACGACTGCGTCGCCGTCAATATCGTCGCTGACGGCATGAAGGGCGCGGCTGTAGCGGGCGTTGCGCAGCTTTGCGTCGAAGAATGTGGTCATCAGGGCGGTTGCCATGGTCTCGAGCGACGATCCGTGATTTGCTTCGCAGGCGGCTTCGACCGCGGCGGTTACTTCATTGAGGTGCCGCTCAAGGACGGCCTGCAGAGCCGCGCTCTTGTTGGGGAAGTACTGATAAAGTGTTCCGACGGAGACGCCGGCCCGATTTGCGACTCGCGTGGTCGTCAGACGTGCCTTGCCAACCTCGATCAAAACCTGAAGCGTTGCCTCCAGAATCGCGTCCACGCTGGCCGTCGAACGCGACTGCGTGGGCGTTTTGCGCGGATTTAGCGATGCTTTGAAAGCTACGGGCAAATGCGAACTCCGAAACTGAAGCTTTCTTCATCTAACCACATGGAAGCAAAACAGCAGCAGCTTTTCAGAATCGAGAGGAATTCATTTGATGGCAGACGCAACGAAACTTGGCGGCACTTATTCTTTTCCGGGCACACCGTTCACCGTCAACCGCATGGGCTACGGCGCGATGCAGCTGTCCGGGCCGCATATCTTTGGTCCGCCGCGCGACCGGGATGCGGCGATCAAGGTGCTGCGGACAGCAATCGAGGCCGGGGTCGACCACATCGATACCAGCGACTTTTATGGGCCGCACGTGACCAACCAGATCATCAAGGAGGCTCTGCATCCGTACGCAGACAATCTGGTCATTGTGACTAAGCTTGGGGCGCGGCGCGGCGGCGATGCTTCGTGGATTCCGGCGCTTTCGGCGGAGGCACTGACGGAGGGCGCTCACGACAATCTGCGCAACCTGGGGCTGGACGCTCTGGATGTAGTCAACCTGCGCGTAGGAGGCATCGCCGGACCCGCCGATGGTTCTATCGAAGCGCCGCTGACGGTGCTTGCCGAGTTGAAGGCGAAGGGAATCATTCGCCACATCGGCCTGAGCAATGTGACGGCGAATCAGTTGACCGAAGCCCAGAAGATCACGGAGATCGTCTGCATACAGAACCTCTACAACCTTGCCAACCGCAGCGATGACGCCTTGATCGAGAGTCTTGCAGCGCAGGGGATTGCTTATGTGCCGTTCTTTCCGCTGGGCGGATTTTCGCCGCTGCAGTCGTCGGAGCTGGATGCGGTTGCGGCTTCTGTCGGGGCGACTCCAATGCAGGTGGCGCTGGCGTGGCTGTTGCACCGTTCTCCGAATATCCTGCTGATCCCGGGAACCTCGTCGGTCGGGCATCTCAAGGAGAACCTAGGTGCGGCTACGCTGAAGCTGCCGGCAGAGGTCATGGCGAAGCTGGACGCGATTGGTGCGGGCGCAGGCAAAAACCCCTACGGAGATGCAACTGCGGGCGAGAGCCACTAAGGCTGAGGAATATAGATAGGCACGAAAAAGAGCGGCGCAGGGATGAGAATCCCTGCGCCGCATTCGTTTGATTCCTGAACACGAAAGAGCTGTGCCCGGAAAGGGTTAGCGCTGTACGTGAACGACGAGCGACATCTCGAGGGGGATGGCCTTGTGGTTCAGGGTGGCGGGCTGGAAGGTTGCCTTCTCCACCTGGCTGATCACGCGGGCATCGAGTATGGGAGAAGCCGACTTGACGACCTGGACATTCTCGGCGTGGCCTTTTGCATTCACAACGACCGAAAGGACTACTGTGGCCTCGCCGCCAAAGGTGTAGTTGGTCATGTCTGGCGAGAGGTGAATGCTGGCAGGGTCAATGACGGGAGCGACGATGCCGGTGCTGACACGTGGCGCGGGAGCGTCGGCTGAACCGTCGGCTTTGGTGGCGGCGGCAAAAGCGGGGGCGGCTACAAGGACGGGGATGAGGGCAAGACGGGCAACATGAGTAAGACGCATGAAAATCCTCCAGACAACAGGTTGAATAGAAAATTGTTAAAAAACTCAGCAAGTAACCGTCACCATTCTGGATGATTTTCCTAGCAATTGTCAATTTAAAAGTTTGAATCGCTGATTTTTAAAGGTTTCAGGACGCAAGACGGCAAATGCGCACATGGGCGCACGAAATGGCGGCTGTCGGGAGATGAGAACTCAGATTGCGTAGCAGATGGTGAAGCAGTCCTACGGCTCGTCGCGGTAGATGCCGATCTGGGCTTTGCCGCCTTCGGCGATGCGGGCGCGGAACATGCCTGGCGTGTTGAAGCTCCAGGCGAGTTGGCCGTCTGGGGTGAGGGCAATGACGCCGCCGTCGCCGTGGATTGCTCCGAGCTCTTTCTGGACTACTTCGTCGGCGGCTGCCTGCAGGGGCATGCCCTTGTACTGGACGAGGGCGCAGATGGTGCGGGCGACGGTGAGGCGGATGAAGTATTCGCCGACGCCGGTGCCGGAGACGGCACAGGACTGGTTGGAGGCGTAGGTTCCGGCGCCAATCACCGGGGTATCGCCGACGCGGTTCCAGCGCTTCCCTGTCGTGCCGCCCGTCGAGGTGCCTGCGGCCACGTTGCCGTTACGGTCGAGTGCGACGACGCCGACGGTGCCGTATTTATGGTTGTCGGGGGTTTCAAAGATGGCTTGCGGTTTTGTGGGAGCGGGAGCACCCTCCGGCCGTGGCGGAATGGGCTTGCCCTCTTTCTTGAGTTGATCGACTAGCTGCTGCCAGCGGTGCTCGGTGAAGAAGAAGCTTGGCGGCACTTGTTCGAGATGCTGATTTGCGGCGAAGGCATCGGCTCCCTCGCCAATGAGGAAGACGTGCGGCGAGTGCTCCATGACGGCGCGGGCGAGAGCGATGGGATGGCGGGTGCGCTGGACGTCGGCGACGGCCCCGGCCTGCATGGTTTTGCCGTCCATGATGGCGGCGTCGAGCTGGTTAGTGCCATCGGCGGCGAAGACGGCTCCGCGGCCGGCATTGAAGAGCGGATTGTCTTCGAGTAATTTGATTGCTGTTTCAACGGCGTCGAGCGACGAACCGCCTTTGTCGAGGACTGAGGATGCGGCATCGAGCGCTTCGCGGATGCCGGCGCGGTAGTTGGCTTCGGCCTCGGGGGTCATGGAGGATCGCTCGATGACGCCTGCACCGCCGTGGAGGACTACGGCCCATTTGTGCTGGGCGTGGGTAATCTGCGCAGAAGCGGCACAGGCCGATAACAAGACGAATGCAGACAGGCTTTTGAACACAGAACGCTCCTGCTATTTGCGATACACAACGCCGTCTTTCATGACGAAAGAGACCTTAGTGAGGACGGAAATATCCTTCAGCGGATCGCCCGGTACCGCGATGACATCCGCCAGGAAACCGGGCTTAAGCTGGCCGATCTGGCCCTCCCAGTCGAGCAGGCGGGCGCCGTGGACGAGATCGGCTTTGAGTACCTCGGCGGGCGTCATGCCGAACTGGACCATTAGCTCCATTTCGCGGGCCTGGGTGCCGTGAGGAAAGGGGCCAACATCAGAGCCGACGGCCATGGGAACTCCGGCGGCGAGCTGCTTCTTGAATTCCGATGCATGGAAGGCGATAAGCATTTTCTCGCGCTCCGCACCAGCGGGTGTTTCGGCATGCGCGGCGAAGTATTCCTGAATGGCGAATGTGGGCACAGCGTAGATCTGCTTTTCCTTCATGATGTGCATGGTTTCGGGGCTGAGCTCGTCGGCGTGATCGATCGAGGAGACGCCTGCCTTGACGGCAAACAATGCGCCCGGCTCACCCTCGCAGTGAACACCGACGCGGGTGCCCATGCGGGCAGTTTCGGTGACGGCGGCTTCGAGTTCGTCCTGGGTGTACTGGTAGGGAGTCCAGAACTTTCCGTTGCGCAGGCCGCTAGCTCCAGTCTCGTAGATCTTGATGAAGTCGGCGCCTTCTTTGAGTTGCTGGCGGATAGTCGCGACGAGCTCGGTGGCGTTGTTGGCGTAGTCGGCGTTTGAGGGAACGTGTGCGGCGGGATTGTAGTGGATGGCGTCTTCATGGCCGCCGAGGATGCTGATGGCGTTACCGCTCATACGCATGCGCGGGCCGGGGATGAGGCCCTTGTTGATAGCGTTGCGTACAGCACTGTCGGCTGAGCCTGCGCCCTCGGTACCCATGTCGCGCTCGGCGGTAAATCCGGCCATGAGATCTTCGCGGGCGGCGATCTCGGCGAGGATGGTGCGCTCGGGGACGGATTCGACGATGGTCTGCGAATCTTCGGCGCCGGGATGAAGGAAGAGGTGCACGTGGGCGTCGATGAGGCCGGGCATGAGCGTGGCCTGACCCAGATCAATCGTCTCTGCGCCTGCGGGATGAGTCACCGATGCGCCTGTCTCGGCGATCTTGTTGCCGCGGACCAGAACTTCGCCGGGAGAGACGAGGGTGGCGTGTTCTACATCGAGCAGATGGGCGGCGTGCAGCACCACCGCCTTCTCCGAAGCAGTAGCACTGGAACCCTGCGCCACTAGCGCAGACTCCAAAGAGAGCAGAAGACAAATCACACCTACAATCCGAATCATGCCCCCGATAGTAGCACGCATGTCACAGTCCGATACTTGCGAGAATATGGGTGCCCCGGGTCCGGATTTTCGGACCTGGGACCTGGAATCGAGTGGTCGGCTGCATCTGTTTCGAATCACTTCCGAATTCGATTCGATGAGGAAGCAGAACCGCCCCAAACACACAACGCAACAGCCAGGTGGACCCAAAACCAGATGCCGTATCCAAGGTGAGCGTGGATGATCATCATGACCAGAATTCGTGGTAAGAAAACCCACAACAGTGCTGACCACGGCTGGCCGACCACGAGCCACCAATCAGCCCACCATGCGAAAAACAGACAGACTCTTGGCAGAAGCAGGCTTCCAAGTAAGAACCAAAGCGGAAGGTTATTCATCTGAAACCTCCTAAGTGATTACATTGGCATACTCTGCACATATAGGACCGTTTATACGCTCTTCTCCATCCACTCCCGTGCGCGCTGGAAAATCTTCAAAAACATGGCCTCCGTGAGGACTCCGGTGTTGGTGTTCTGGAGCGACGGATGGTAGGTCGCCATCAGGACAAGGCCATTGGGCAGCGGGTATTCGGCGCCGTGGCGGAAGTCGAGGCCTTTGCGCGAGTCGACCACACCTGTGCGGATCAGATACGCGACGAAGGCGTCGAAGCCGATCTTACCGAGGCAGACGACTACGCGCAGGCGGGGAAGCAGGGCGACCTCTTCGTCGAGCCAGTGGGCACAGTTGCGCTGCTCATCGGGGAGGGGCTTGTTGCCGGGCGGGGCACAGCGGACGGAGGCACTGATCCACATGTCCGTCATCATCAGGCCGTCTTCGCGGCTTTCCGAGTTGGGCTGCGAGGCGAATCCGGCTTCATACAGGATGGGAAACATGAAATTGCCGGAGCCGTCCCCGGTAAAGGGTCGGCCTGTCCGGTTGGAGCCATGCGCGCCGGGGGCAAGGCCGAAGAGAAGGACGCGTGCCTGCGGATCGCCGAATGAGGGGACGGGGCGGCCCCAGTAGCTCCAGTCGCGCCACTGGCGGCGGCGGACGCGGGCGATCTCGGCGCAGTATTCGCGGAGGCGGGGGCAGGCCTCGCAGGCGATGATTTGTGCATTCAATACGTCTAAGGAAGCGGCTTGAGGCATTTGCTGATTGTAAGAAAGCCCGGTACGAGGTGGTTGTCGTAAAATCAACTCGCTTTGAGAAAACCTTTCCTCTCCATCGTGAAACAGCCGGAGAGCGGAAACCGCAGAGATTCGCAACGGGATTTATACAATGAATCCCAACCAGGGGACCCAGACATGAAATTTGCTCTCCGCATCCTCGCCGGAATGGCTCTTATGACCACGACATTTGCCGCAGTAGGCCAGACTCCTTCGGTGAACGGCATGCCCGCCGTTACACTCACCCGCAAGCCCACTCCCGGCGCGACCAAGCCGGAGTTCACCTCGGTGACCCTGCTGCCAGGCCGCGCCCTGCTCGTCGAGCAGATCACCGCACACTTCCCCGGCCAGGACAAGGATGTCGATGTTCTTGCTTCGCCTCTCGGCAGCCTCGAAGAAGCCGCCAAGACCCTCAACGAGACCGACACACCGAACGGCGACCTCTCGTACCGGCTGGGCTCGGCCTTCCTGTTCCCTTACCCGAACCGTATTCGTGGACCGCTCTCGGCGGACGGCAAGACGCTGACAACGGAGTGGAAGGGCAAGACGATCACCCTGCCAGCCAACAACATCGGCAAAAACCCAGGGGCTGAGCGCCACGCGATGCATGGGCTGATCCTCAACAGCAAGGTAGAAGACCTGAAGGTTGACCAGAACAGCAATGGGGGCAGTGCGACCGGCGTAATCCACGGTGGCAACTTCAACGGCCACTGGCTCTCGAAGACGGATCTGGTGATCAAGGTCACCCTGACCGCGGAAGGTGTCGATGCCTCAGTCGTGGCGCATAACGTCGGCACCGAACCGGAGCCGGTGGCCATCGCCTGGCACCCTTACTTCAACATTCCCAGCGGCGACCGCAAGCAGGCGCGCCTGCATATCCCGGGCAGCGAGATGGCTGAGGTTGACGGCTACGACAATGTCTTCCCGACGGGCAAGATTCTTCCCGTTGCGGGTACGCGCTTCGATTTCCAGGCTGCAAAGGGTAAGCCGCTGGCGGAAGATTTTCTGGACGACAACTTCAGCAATCTGGAGCATGTGGGCGGCGCCGTGGTGGTCAAGATCACCGATCCTGCAGCCCACTATGGGGTCGAAATCGAAGGCCTGACGCCCAACATCAAGACAATCCAGGTCTACGCACCCCCGGCGAAGTCCTACGTCGCGGTGGAGCACCAGACCAACTTCGCCAATCCCTTTGGCAAGGAGTGGGGCAAGAAAGATACGGAGATGATCGTCCTGGCTCCGGGCAAGAGCACGCAGTGGCATGTGCGGCTCAAGCTGTTTGTCCCGTAGCTTTACCGCTTGATTCAAAAAGGTACAGCCGGACCGCAGGATGGGTCCGGCTGTACCTTTTTGGTTAGGAGAGAAAGACTCCGACAAAGCTTTCCGAAAAGTAACAGCGTGGTAACATCCGACAAACTGCCGCCTTTCCGGGGCTTTCCCAGGAGTTTACCAATGCTTTCGTTTCTTCGATTTAGCCGTTTTCTTACTCTTCCAGTCCTGTTTCTTTCGCTTGGCTTGTCTGCCCATGCGGTTGGCCCGAAGGGTGATGTCTTCGTGGGCTACAGCCGGCTTGGCACCAACGCCTTTTATCCCAACGTGAGCGGCCTCAATGGCCTGGAGGCCTCGGCCAGCCTGAAGGTGAAGCCCTTCATCAGCATTGAAGGGGATCTTTCCCATTACGGTTACGGAGCCGCAGACACGACGCCGAAGACGACCATGTTCATGGTTGGGCCGCGCGTGACGGTGGGAGCGCTCCGCTTCAAGGTGTTCGCTCATGCGCTGGTCGGCGGCCAGCACTCCTCCAACAGCGGTGGGGGCGTCTCGATCGACGACGGCGCGCTGACCTACGCGGCGGGCGGTGGAGCAGACATTCCGGTAGCGCCTTTCTTTGCCTGGCGAGTGATGGGAGACTACATCGGCGGCATCGGTATTCACACCCAGGACGCGACGAAAGGGCGTTTTTCGACCGGGTTGGTCTTTCGCTTTTAGGGGCCCGGCATGCCCGAAAGATGTCTCAAAGCAGACCGGAGATGGCGCAGCGGGGAGTCGGCGGGCCGTCGCTGGTTTGACCGACCTAGCCAACCCTCATACCATTAGAAAGAACGCCCTTGCCCGCGATCTGGCCAGCAAGGAATCTTCTGCTCTTTTGAGTGGATTTTCCGACGCCGGAGCCCGACGGGTGACTGAGGCGCAAGCAATCTGGAAGGCATAACCTTGAGTTCCGCAGAGACCATTGAATCGACCCCCATCCTTGACGCAGAAACCACTCTGACGCCGATCGAAGAAACCAACGACCATGATCACGCCCATTCGCACGAAGGCCACGACCATGCGGGCCACGACCACAGCCACGAAGGCCATACGCACGGGCCGGTTCTGAACCCCGAGTGCCTGCGCGAAGTGAAGATTGAAGCCACCACGGAAGAAGTGGACAAGGCATTCGCCAAGGTCGTGAAAGAGTACAAGAAGTACGCCAAGATTCCCGGCTTCCGCGCCGGAAAGGTGCCGGAGAGCGTGGTTCGCCGCCGCTTTGCCGCTGAGATCAAGAAGGACGTGGTGCAGGCTCTGCTCCCCGAGCGCTTCCAGGCCGCCATTGCCGCTGCCGGAGTGACGCCGATTTCGGAGCCGCAGCTGACCGGCCTGACCCTCGAGGAAGGCCAGCCGCTCTCTGGCGGAGCGATCTTTGAGGTGATTCCGCCCTTCACGATCAACGGCTACCAGGATGTGACCGTTCCCAAGCCGACCGTCGAAGCGACTGAAGAAGAGTTCCAGCAAGAGCTGAAACAGCTTCGCGAGTCGCGCGCTACTTTTGAGTCGGTCGAGGAGGAGCGCGCTCTGGTGGACGGAGACTGGGCGGATATCAGCTACACCGGCCACATCACCGAAGACGAGAACGCCGCACCGCTGGCCGGACAGAATTCCCTGGTCGAGATCGGCGGAGCCGAGACGCTGCCTGCTTTCACCGAAGCGCTGCGCGGCGCCAAAGTGGGCCAGGAGCTGCAGGTCGAAGTGACCTATCCTGCTGAGTACGGCGAGGCATCGCTGGCCGGAAAGACCGTCGCCTACGCGGTTGAAGTCAAAGCGATCAAGAAGCGCAACCTGCCGGAGCTGAATGACGAGTTCGCGACCGAGCTGGGCGAGTACGAAAATCTGGCCGCCCTCGAGACCCGTATCCGCGAGCATCTGCAGGCCATCAAGCAGCGTCAGTCGGAGCAGGAAGTTCGCGAGGCGCTTTTCGCAGCTCTGAACGACCGCTTCCCCTTCCCCGTGCCGGAATCGCTGGTGCAGCAGCAGGTGGATGCGCGGCTTGACCGTGGTCTGCGCGCACTGGCCCAGCAGGGCATGAATCCGGACATGATGCGCAAGCTGGACTTTGGCCGCCTGCGTACGGCACAGCGCGACTCGGCTATCAGCGAAGTCAAGACTTCCCTGCTGCTGGACCGCATCGCCGATGCCGAAGAGCTGACGGTGACCGATGAGGAGGTTGACCACGAGATCTATCTGGCCGCTCTGCAGAGCCGTGAACCGGTCGAGACACTTCGCACGCGTTTGACCCAAGACGGTGGCCTCGCTAGAATCCGGGAACAACTGCGGCGCGAAAAAACTGCAAGCCTGCTCTACCAGCGACTGCCCGCCGCGTAACGGCAGCCGCCAGCTTTTCACCATTACGACACCACCAGTTCGGGAACGATTCGAACCGGGGCTCACTCAAGGAAGCAGGTTACCGAGGTGAGCCCTGGAAGACTCAAGGGAAACACAAACGGTTGGGGGCGCAACCAGTCCTCGACGCAAAAGTGAGAGAATAGCGCAATGGCATTAGTCCCCATGGTGGTCGAGCAGACGAGCCGAGGCGAACGCGCCTACGACATTTACTCCCGTCTGCTTCGCGATAACATCATCTTTCTCGGCACCCCGATTGACGACCAGATCGCCAACCTCATCGTTGCGCAGATGCTGTTCCTCTCTGGCGAAGACCCGGAAAAAGACATTCAGCTCTACATCAACTCGCCGGGCGGCTCGATCACCGCGGGCCTCGCCATCTACGACACCATGCAGTTCATCAAGAACAACGTGGTGACCTATTGCATCGGCCAGGCTGCGAGCATGGGAGCCTTCCTGCTGCTTTCCGGCACCAAGGGCAAGCGATTTGCCCTGCCCAACTCTCGAATTCTGATCCACCAGCCATCGATGGGCGGGCTGAGCGGCCAGGCAACGGATATCGACATTCATGCCCGCGAGATTCTCCGTATTCGCGAAATCACCAACACGCTCATGGCCAAACACACCGGCCAGAGCCTCGAACGGATCGAACGCGATGTAGAGCGCGACTTCATCATGACCGCGCCGCAAGCCAAGGAATATGGCATCATCGACGAAATCATCGACCGGCCACGCACGTAACAAGCTAGTGTTTCCCTGGAGGAAGTAGTGGTGATGAAACGCACCGGACCCGAAGACACATTGCGCTGCTCGTTCTGCCATAAATCGCAGGACGCAGTAGCCAAGCTCATCTCCTCACCGAGTGACTACCCCCGCGCCTACATCTGCGATGAGTGCGTGGGCGTGTGCAACTCAATCCTTGAGGACGACCGCGGCGAGGCTCATCCCACTACTTCTCCGGCTCACCTGCCCAAGCCCCAGGACGTCAAAAAGTTCCTGGATGAGTACGTCATCGGCCAGGACCAGACCAAGAAGAAGCTTGCCGTAGCGGTCTACAACCACTACAAGCGCATCCAGATGAACCACGCGCGCAACAACGAGATCGAGCTGACCAAGTCCAATATTCTGCTGATCGGGCCGACCGGCTCCGGCAAGACGCTGCTCGCACATACGCTGGCCAAGATGCTCGATGTGCCCTTTGCGATTGTCGATGCCACCACGCTTACCGAGGCTGGATATGTCGGCGAAGACGTGGAAAACATCATCCTCAAGCTGCTGCAGGCGGCCGATGGCGATGTGGCCCGCGCTCAGACCGGCATCATCTACATTGACGAAATCGACAAGATCGGCCGCAAGGACGAGAATCCTTCGATTACCCGCGATGTTTCCGGTGAAGGCGTGCAACAGGCTCTGCTCAAGATTCTCGAAGGCACCGTAGCGAATGTTCCTCCGCAGGGCGGCCGCAAGCATCCGCACCAGGAATTCACGGCCATCGACACGACCAACATTCTCTTTATCTGCGGCGGCGCGTTCGTCGGGATTGAAAAGATCATCGGCCGCCGCGTCGGCAAGAAAGCCCTCGGCTTCAAGTTCGGCGAAAATGGCGAGACGGAAGGCACCATCGCGATTCGCAGCCAACGCGACACGGAACTGCTTCGCCAGACCGAGCCCCAGGACCTGATCAAGTTTGGCTTGATCCCCGAGTTTGTCGGGCGTCTGCCTGTGATGGGTGTTCTGGATGAGCTCGATGAAACGGCTCTGGTAGAGATCCTCACAAAGCCCAAGAACGCTATTCTCAAGCAGTACCAGCGCCTATTCGAGTACGAAAATGTGCATCTGCATTTCACTCCTGACGCTGCCGCAGCGGTGGCTCGCGAGGCACTGCATCGCAAAGTCGGCGCGCGCGGCCTGCGCATGATCTTGGAAGAGCTGATGCTCGACCTGATGTATCATCTGCCCAGCAACAAGCGGGTGCGCGACCTGGAGATTACCAAGGACATGGTGGAACGACGCGATCTGTCGCTCTCTCTGCTCGAAAAAGCGGGATAGGCAACTCCTGACGATGAAAAATGAAAAGCCCTCAGCCACAATACCTGAGGGCTTTTCATTTTCCCAAAAAGCAACTTTGCAAGTCATCCACATTATCGAAGGCCACCGCGACATGCCTCAATATTTCTCATCCCCAAAGCCCGAATAACCCATCTTCCACACCCATCTCAATCTCCCCCGTCCAACAGGATTACAATTCCTACAAGCCCATGAAAATCTGGCTTGCATCTCATTCCCCTTTGCAGCATCCGATCTATTAAGAGGATTCAATGACTACGACACGGGAAAAGAACGAACCACGCAAACTGCCCATGATGCCTATTCGCGACATGGTGATCTTCCCGTACATGGTGACGCCGTTTGTGGTTGGCCGCGAATCGAGCGTTCGTTCGCTCGAGGAGGCGCTCACCGGGGACCGCAAGATCTTTCTCGCCACGCAGCACGATGCCAGTGTGGACGAGCCCAAGGCCAAAGAGATTTATCAGGTTGGGACGATCTGCAATATCGTGCAGTCGGTGAAGATGCCCGACGGCAACATCAAGGTGCTGGTCGAGGGCGTCGAACGCGCCAAGTCGACCGAGGTAACCGACACTGACGGCTTCTTCGTCGCCACGGTCCGCAAGGGCAAGAACAATTTTGAGATGACGCCGGGCGTCGAAGCTCTCATGCAGCGCGTGACCAATCTCTTTGAGAGCTATGTCAAGCTGCAGCAGTCACTCAACTACGAAACGATGATTGCCAGCGTGAAGATGGATGAGGCCGGCAAGCTTTCGGACGTAATCGCGGCCAATCTCCAGCTCGGTATTGAAGAGAAGCAAGAGCTGCTGGGCATCTTTGACCCAGCGGCACGGCTGGCCCGCATTGCCGATGTGCTCGACGTCGAAATCGAGAAGCTCGACCTCGACCGCAACGTGCAATCCCGCGTCAAGCGGCAGATGGAGCGCGCCCAGAAAGAGTACTACCTCAACGAGAAGATCAAGGCCATCCAGAAGGAACTGGGCCGCGGCGAAAAGAACGAGTTCGACGAGCTTCGCAAGAAGATCGAGACCTCGGGCATGCCCAAGGACGTGATGGAAAAGGCCAACCAGGAGCTCGCGAAGCTGGAAGCGATGCCGCCCATGTCGGCTGAATCGACGGTGAGCCGCAACTATCTTGACTGGCTGCTCGCTGTGCCGTGGAAGAAGAAGTCCAAGGAGACGCGCAGCGTTGACCATGCGGAAAAGGTTCTGAACGAAGATCACTACGGCCTGGAGAAGATCAAGGAGCGAATTCTCGAGTTCCTCGCCGTGCGCCAGCTGGTGAAGAATCCGAAGGGTTCGATCCTCTGCTTTGCCGGGCCTCCGGGCGTTGGCAAGACCTCGCTTGGCATGTCGATCGCCAAGGCTACCGGGCGCAAGTTTGTACGGTTGTCGCTGGGTGGTGTGCGCGACGAGGCCGAGATTCGCGGCCATCGGCGTACCTACATCGGAGCTCTGCCGGGTCAGATCATTCAGTCGATGAAGAAGGCTGGGACGAAAAATCCTGTTTTCCTGCTCGATGAGGTCGACAAGATGGCTTCGGACTTCCGCGGCGATCCGGCTTCCGCGCTGCTTGAAGTCCTGGACCCGGAGCAGAATACAACCTTCCAGGATCACTACCTCGACGTCGATTACGACTTGTCCGAGGTACTCTTTGTCGCGACGGCCAATGTGCTGCACACGATTCCTGCACCGCTGCAGGATCGTATGGAAATCCTGCGCCTGAGCGGCTACACGGAGATCGAGAAGCTCGAAATCGCCCGCAACTACCTGCTCAAGAAACAGCGCGAAGCGACTGGCCTGACCGAGAAGAATATCGACTTCCACGACGACGCCATCACGGCCATCATTCGTAACTACACGCGAGAAGCTGGCGTTCGCAACCTGGAGCG
>Ga0105248_10001156_pt1 | contig 29438 bp, 22 predicted proteins | sample KBSS34metaG_FD_81524 | JGI IMG/M metagenome (GOLD analysis project Ga0105248, IMG submission 81524) | Switchgrass rhizosphere microbial communities from Kellogg Biological Station, Michigan, USA - KBS S3-4 metaG | ecosystem: Host-associated > Plants > Roots > Rhizosphere > Soil | place... | reverse complement strand
TCCGCGTCGCTCCAGGTCGCCGCGCCGTCGGGCAGCGGCTTCAGACGCATCGGCGTGCCGGAGCCGTGGCACGAGATGCAGCGCGCGTTGCTGCCGCGCTTGGTCGTGAAGATCGGCTCGATCCGCGCTTTGAAGAAGTCGAAGTCGAGCGTCGGCGGATTGGCGCTGGAAGCGGGTTGGGATCCGGAGACTTGGGCGAAAGCGGGTAACGCAAGCAACGCGAGCGCCACGCCGACCGAGCGAGACACGATCATCTGAGATTCCCCCCATTGGTTTTCTTTAATTATGCGCCGGAGCGCGGACGAGACCAATCGCGCGACCGGCCTGGTGCTGCGGCTCCCCGGCGCCGCGGCCCGCTTGGGCTCCTCAGCGCATGAGCTGCGCCTGGAGCGTTAGGTAGAGCAGCACGAGCACGGCGGCGAACCAGAGCGCGGCCACGACGCGCTCGAGGGCCTCGATCACGCCCGGCGGAATTCTGCGTCTCACCATCGGCGTAGCTCCCATCCCTTGGACGGCAGTGATTTCGCATGCGCGATCGGGCGTCGCGCGGCCGAATCGTGGCCGCGAGCGGCGCGATTCTGATGAACTCTGGCTCAGGCTTCGCCGGCGAGTCGGGAGCACATAGAATCGCGCGGTGCCTTCCATCCGAGGATCTACGCCCCGCCTGCGATTGGCCGGATGGCTCGTGGCTGTCGCGGTCTCAGTCGCGGTAGCCATTTCGCTCGGGGCCGGTCGAGCCGAAGCTCAACAGCCGCCGGTGCTCAGGTGGGCAGGGGACTCGGAGGGCGGCGCGCCTTACGTCGAAGCCGACCCGCAGCATCCGCAGCGCGTGCAGGGCCTCGACGTCGAGATCGCGGAGCTCATCGCGAAGGAGCTCGGTCGCCCGTCGGAATTCGTCCAGATCGCGTTCACGTCGCTCGACCAGTCCGCTTCGCGCGGTGACTTCGACATCGCGCTCGACGGCATCGAAGACACGCCGGCGCGGCGCGCGTCGCTGGCCGTGACCTTGCCGTACTACGAGTTTCGCGAGGTGCTCACCGTGCGCGCCGCCGACGCCACACGCTTCCGCTCGCTAGCGGACTTGCGCGGCCGTCGCGTCGCGACGCTCGGCGGCACCACGGCGTACGAGCTGCTGCTCGCCGCGGCACGCGAGCACGGCGTCGACGCGATCTCGTACGACGACGACGTGCATCCGTACGAGGATCTCCTGAACGGCCGCGTCGACGCGGTGCTGCTCGACAACGTAATCGCAGAGCGCTCGATGCGCCGCATGCCGGGGCTTAGCATCCAGCCGGACGCGGTCGCCGTCGGGCACTACGTCGGCATCCTCGCGCCGGCGCGGACGGACTTGCGCGATCGGATCAACACAATCCTGCGCGCAGCAATGGCCGACGGCCGGCTCGAAGCGATCATGCGCCGCTGGCTCGTCTGGAACGACGACCAGCCAAGGCTCTACGCGCGGCTCGCGCAGTCGCCCGAAGCCGTGCCAGGCGACGGCTCGGTGTCCCTCGTTCCGGACAGCGGCGGAACGCCGCGCCCGTCGAGTTGGACGATGGCGCGCCAATATTTCCCGTCGTTGCTCTCGGCCGCAGCGATGACGCTCGTGCTCTCGTGCTTGTCGATGGCGCTCGCGGTCGCGTTCGGATCGGTGATCGCGATCGGCCGCGTCTACGGGAACCGCGTGGTGCGCGTGTTGCTCACCGCGTACGTCGAGGTAACCCGCGGCACGCCGATACTGCTCCAGCTGTTCGTGATCTATTACGGGCTCGCGTCGGTCGTGCGGCTGCCCGCGTTCGTCGCCGCGCTGATCGGGCTCGGCCTCAATTACGCCGCGTACGAGAGCGAGATCTACCGCGGCGCGCTCGAGGCCGTGCAGCGCGGCCAGCTCGAGGCGGCGCGCGTGCTCGGCTTGAGCGACTGGCAGACGCTGCGTCTCGTGCGTGCGCCGCAGGCGTTCCGGTTCGCGCTAGCGCCGACGACGAACGATTTCGTCGCGATGCTGAAGGACTCGTCGCTCGTGTCCGTGCTCACGGTGATGGAGCTCACGAAGCAGACGCAGATCTTCGCGACGAATCTCGGCAGCTGGGTTCTGCCGGGCGCGCTCTGCGCGGCGCTGTATCTCGCGATGTCGCTGCCGCTCGCGCAAGTCGCGCGGCGGCTCGAGGCGCGCTGGAGCGCGCCGGGCGCCTCGTGAGCGCGCCGCTCGCGACCGCCGGCGCTGCGCCGGTCGAGCGCTCGGCGAACGCGCCGCTCGAGGTCGACGCCTTGCGCGTGCGGCGCGGCACGCGCGACATCCTGCGCGGCGTGTCCTTCTCCGTCGCGAGCCGAAGCCTCGTCGCGCTGATGGGCCTGTCCGGATCGGGCAAGTCGACGCTGCTGCGCTCGGTTGCGGCCCTCGAGCCGTTCGACGGGGGCGAGATCCGCGTCGGCGACGTCGAGCTCAGGCCGGGGTTGCGAAGGCCGCCGAGCCCCGATCCGCTGCGCGAGCAAGTCGGAATGGTGTTTCAGTTCCACTGCCTGTTCGAGCACTTGTCCGCGCTCGACAACGTCTGTCTCGCGCCATGCTGCGTCCGGCGCGAGCCGACGAGCAACGTGCGGGCCCGCGCGATGGCGCTGCTCGATCAGCTCGGAGTGGGGCAGCGCGCGGCGGCGCTGCCGCGCGAGCTTTCCGGCGGCGAGGCGCAGCGCGTCGCGATCGCGCGCGCGCTCGCGATGGATCCGCCGCTGCTTCTGCTCGACGAGCCGACCGCGTCGCTCGATCCCGCGCGCCGGCGCGCGCTCGGCGAATCGCTCGCGGAGCTCGCGAAGTCCGGGCGCGCGCTGCTCGTGACCTCGCACGACGACGACTTCGTGCGCGACTTCGCGACCGAAGTGCTGATCCTCGCCGAAGGCGAGGTCGTCGAGCGCGGCGACCCTCGAGAAGTTCTGAGCTCGCCCCAGCACGACGCGACGAAGACGCTGCTGCGCGGCCTCGCGCGCTAGCTATCGCCCTCGCGGGGCGCGCCAGCCGGCAGCGATCGCGTCTTCTTCGGTGCAGAACCAACCTTCGCCGCTGGACGGATCGATCTTCGTCTCGGCATAGCCGCGCGTGCCGGGAAGGTGGTAGATGCGTTCGCCGCCGCGGTTGATTCATAGTCCCAAAGGCGGGAAAGGCTGCGGCGACTTGGTCACGAAAAAGCGCGCCGCACCGCCGTGAGCACGATACAGTGGCTCGGTCAGTGATAACGAAGGTGGTCTTATGCTCGTTACGTTTAAGACCAAAGCGCATGCGGACATCACGATGTTCGGCAACATCGCGGTCGAGCTGCTCAAGCTCGCCGGCATGACGGGTAGCGTGCCGACGGCGATTCTTGCGGACGACGTGCCGGGTAGGCTGGCGACACTCGAGCAGGCGCTCGGCGCACATCGGGCCGCGTTCGGGGATTCGGCGCCGGCCGCGTCGGAGGCGAAGCCCGCGGGCAGCCCGCACGAGGATGCGACGCAAGGTCCCGTGTCGCTGCGCAACCGCGCGATGCCCGTGCTGGAGCTGCTGCGCGCCGCGGCCGCCGAACATACCGACGTGGTGGTCGCGGCGAAACGTTAGCCTCGACCTCCTCGGGGGGTACGGCAACCAATATCGTTGCGGCCCGCCACGGATGCCCCGATCGGGTTCCTGCTGCACAATAGCCACGCGCCATCTGCGTCGGGGGGAATTCGCCAATGTCGCGCCTCAATTTGCTCTTCGCGTTCGTCTGCGTTGCGCTCGCCGGGAGCGCGAGCGCTCACCACAGTCAGGCGGGATTGTTCGACAGCAACCGCACGGTCGAGGTCACGGGCGTGGTCAAGTCCGTGTCGTGGTCGAATCCGCACGGCCACATCGTGGTCACGGTCACCGACGACAAAGGCACGATGACGGACTGGGACGCGGAGACCGCGTCGATCAGCATCCTGCGCAACCGCGGTGCGGACGCCTCAGGGCTCATCAACGTCGGCGACAAGATCACGATCGCGGGCTCGCCGCCGCGTCGCGAGATGACTCAGATCCTCGCGAATAGCGTGCTGCTGCCGAGCGGCTACGAGTTCACGTTCGGCTCGGCGACCGCCTACTTCCCGGAGGGCAAAGCGGGCAAGCTCGTCGGCAAGGCGAACCTCGATGCCGACGTCTCGAAGGCCAAGGCTTCGGCAGACGGGTTGTTCCGCGTCTGGGCGACGAACATGGCCGATCCTGCCGCGTTCCCGATGTTCAAGGGCGGCTACCCGCTCAACGCTGCCGGCAAGGCCAAGCTCGCGCAGTGGAACCCGCGCGAGAACGAGCTTTTGAAGTGCGGCCACAAAGGCACGCCGCTGATCATGATCTCGCCGCTGCCGATGGAGCTGAAGAAGCAGGGCGACGACATTCTGATGAGCATCGAGGAGTACGACACGCGGCGTGTGATTCACATGGCGCCGAACGCGATCGCGCCGGCGGAGCACACGCAGTTCGGATTTTCACGCGGGCACTGGGAAGGCACGACGCTCGTAGTGGAGACCGACCACATCAAGGCGCAGTACTTCGATCACGAAGGCGCGCCGCAGAGCGACCAGAGCAAGGTCGTCGAGCGCTTCAAGCCGAGCGCGAGCTACGACCGCATCGACTACACGCTCACGACGACGGATCCCGTCTACTACGAGAAGCCGTTCGAGCTCACGCGCTATTGGGTGTGGAAGCCGGAGATGACTGTGCACCCGTACGAGTGCGTCGACCGCTGAGTCAGTGGACCATGATGATCCAGTCGAGCGCGGAGTAGAGCGAGCCCACAAGCAGCAACGCGGCTCCGATCGCGCCGCCCCAGCGCGCGATCCCGTCGCTTCGGCCCGCGACGTACAGAACCGGTAGCGCCGGCAGCACCCCGAGCGCCGCGGCCGAGCGCGCGCACAGCGCCACCATGGGCCACCGCCGGGTCCAGCTCTTGAGCTCCGGACGCGCGAGAACCGCGGCCGCGATGAGGTCGGGTCGGCCGAGCTGAGCGCGCGCGCGCTGCGCGGCCTCCTCGCGGGAGCAACCGGAGGCGAGCGAGGCGCGCTCGAGATCCTCGTAGTGGTCCGCCAGCTCGCGGAGCGTTCGTTCGACGTAGAGACTGGCGATCCCGCCGCGCAGTAGCTCGAGCCTCAAGGCCTCGAACTCGGCCCGGTCAGGCATGGCCCGGCTCCCCGAGCGCCTGGTTGACACCGGCGCTCACACGTTTCCATTCGTCGCTCAAATGCTCGAGTCGGCGACGGCCCTTCGCGGTGACCGAGTAATAGACGCGCTCGCGGCCGTTCACACTCTTGCGCTTCGGCTTCAGGGAGCCGCTTTCCTCGAGGCCGTGCAGCACGGGATAGATAACCCCCTCGCCGAGCCCGATAGCTTCGGCCGTCACGAGCCGGACGGCTTTGACTATCTCGTAGCCATACATTTCCCGATTCGCAAGCATTCTCAGCACGAGCAGCTCGGGCACGCCGGTCATGAACGGTGGATTCGTCTGCGCCATATTTTCCTCAGGAACTAACGATAGGCTCGTAGCGGCCTCATGCCAATAGTCCACGTCGCCGCCAGACGGCCCGCCGATCACTTGGCTGTCGGCGCGGCTGGCTGCTGCGAGGCGATCAGTTGTAGATAACTTCTCGCGTTCTGTCGTGTCTTCTCGGATTGCAGCGCGCGCTCGAACCATGGCCGCGCATCCGTGAGCTTGTGCTGATTCAAGAGCGCCAGGCCCAGCAAGAGATGGGCGTTCGCGGCGTCCTTGAGCTGTCCTTTGCCGAGCGCGCGCTCGAGCGCCGCCTGCATCGCGGGCCAGTCCGCGCGCTGCAATTGCACTTCCGCGAGCCGCACGAACTCATCGCCGTTGCTCGCGAGCTCAGCTGCGCGCGATAGCGGCGCCAGCGCCTTGTCGAGCTCGCCCGCTGCGATCCAGCAATTCGACAATTTGTCGTAGAGCTTCTCGTCGATCTTGACGGTGCCATGATCGATGGCGGCCTCGAGAGTCTGGCCGCACCGATAGGGAATGCCGTTGAAGAGCTGGAGGTCGGCGAGCCGGCGGATCTCCGCGTCTTCCGTCAGCAGGTTCGCGCCATATGCGAGCTGCGTAATCGCGAGCGCGTTCGCGTAATCGTCGACCTGCCCGTAAATCGCGGACAGTTGCAGCCAGTAGCTTTTGTTGGTCGGTGCGAGCTCGATGAGCCGCAGCAGGAGCGGGATCGCGTCCTTGAATTGCTCGCGCTGGAGGTACAGCGACAGCAGCATCGTGATCCAGTTCTCTTGCGGCGTGGTCATGAGCTCGACGGCTTTCTTCGCGGGTGCCAACGCGTGTTCGTAGTCTTCACTTTGGTAGTACGCCCCCGCGAGCAAGTACCATGCCGCCGAGTTCGGGTTCGGCGCCACCTCGAACCATTCCTCGAGCGCGGCCGCGCCTTCCTTCCACTTCCCTTCCGCCATGAACAGTTGTCCGATCTGAAACCTGAGGTCCAGGGCCTCTTGCTCGTTGAGGCCGCCGGCTTTGATCGCCGCCTCGATGTGCGCGCGGGCTTCGTCGTACTTCTCCTGCGCCGCCGCGATGTTGGAAAGGATCTGCTCGAGCCTGCTGCGCTCGTACGGGCTCAGCTTGTCGACCTTGAGCGGCGCCAGTGCGGCTCGCGCATCGTCATAGTTGCTCATGTTGAGAGCGTCGATCGCCGCGTTGAGCGCCTTGGCGGTCGCCACGTCGACAGGCGGTGCCGGGGTGTTGGTGCTCTGACCGTTGGTGCGCGAGCCGGACGATTGCGCGAGAGTCGCGGTCGTTGCAACGAGCGGAATCACGATCGCGGCCAGCCGCAGGGCTCGGGTCGCGACCTCGGCGACGCCTTTACGCAGACACATGGGTGCCTCCCGCCCGCGAGCCAGCTCCGCCAAAAGCCGGGCTCGCGGGCGTGTGTTGAGTGGTTGCCGCCTCGAGCGGCGCTACTGGAGCTGGAAACGGATCACGGTTTGCACGCCGACGCGCTCAACCGGAACGCCATCCTCGACCTTCGGGTTGTAACGCCAACGCGCTATCGACTTGAGCGCGGCGGCGTCGAACACGTTCTTCGGGCTCGAGTCGACGACGAACGCGTCGTGCACGGTGCCGGTCGGTGTGATCGTGAACTGCACCTTGACCCATCCTTCGATCTGGTCAGCTAGCGGCTTCGGCGGATAGTCGGGTGCGATGCGCACGATCGGGATCACCTCGCGATCCTGTCCCATCGCCGTGCGCTCGACTCGACGCAGGTCGACAACGGCGTTGTAGGGTTCGTAGCGCGCGGCTGTATAGGTGGCGCGGTCCGGCCGGACGTCGGTCTTGTCGTTCGGGCCGAGCGTCGGTGTCGTTGGCAGCGGCAGCTCGGTGGGCCGAAGGATCTTCTCCTCCCTGGGTTTCGGCTGAATCGGTGTGTCGACGAGCTGCCGCGTGAACTTGACGTCATGCGACACCACGACCTGGCCGACTGGCGGCGCTCGGCCAATGAAGGTCCAGAGCAGTGTGAATACCGCGAGCGATACGAACAGGCCCAAGCCGGCCGCGAGCGGAAATCTCAGCGCGTGCATGGTTGCCCCCTTTGAGCTCGATGACCCGCCGCCCCGCGGGGCGGTCCTATCGAACATTCTCAAGGACGGCTACAACATACCTTTCAGTTAAAGGTATGTCAACCTCGCAGTTCGAGGTATCTAGACCGGGCTAGTTGCTGAGGCCCTGGACGGGTGCGGGGATGCGCCCCCCACGACGCACGAACTTTTCGCTCGACTCGCGGTGCAGCGCGATCACGGGCGCGGAGCCCAGCAATCCGCCGTACGACACGACGTCACCGACCTTTTTGCCTGGGGCCGGGATCACGCGCACCGCCGTGGTCTTGCCGTTGATCATGCCAATCGCGGCTTCGTCCGCGATGATCGCGGCGATCGTCGACGCCGGTGTGTCGCCGGGCACGGCAATCATGTCGAGTCCGACCGAGCAGACGGCCGTCATTGCCTCGAGCTTATCGAATGTGATCGCGCCGCACGCGGCCGCGTCGATCATCACCGCGTCCTCGGATACCGGGATGAACGCGCCCGACAATCCGCCAACGTAGCTCGACGCCATCGCTCCGCCTTTCTTCACTGCGTCGTTGAGCAGCGCGAGCGCTGCCGTCGAGCCGTGCGTGCCGACGCGCTCGAGCCCCATCGACTGGAGGATTCGGCCGACGCTGTCGCCGGGCGCGGGCGTCGGCGCGAGCGATACGTCGACGATACCGAAGGGCACGCCGAGCTTCGCGGACGCCGCGCGGCCGACGAGCTCGCCCATTCGCGTGACCTTGAACGCGGTGCGCTTGATCACGCTCGCGAGCTCGCCGAAGTCCGCGTCCGGCTCCGCCTCGATCGCGGTCGCGACGACGCCCGGTCCGCTCACGCCGACGTTCAATACGCACTCGGGCTCGCCGATGCCGTGAAACGCGCCTGCCATGAACGGGTTGTCCTCGACCGCGTTGCAGAACACGACGAGCTTCGCGCAGCCGATGCCGTCGCGCTGCGACGTGAGCCGTGCGGTTTCACGGATCACCTCGCCCATGCGCGCGACGGCGTCCATGTTGATGCCCGCGCGCGTCGTGCCGATGTTCACCGACGAGCAGACACGCTCCGTGGAGCTCAGCGCCTCGGGGATCGACGCGATCAGCGCCTCGTCGCCGCGCGTCGCGCCCTTGTGCACGAGCGCCGAGAAGCCGCCTATGAAGTTGACGCCGACCTCGGCGGCCGCGCGGTCGAGCTGCGCGGCGAACAAGACGTAATCGTCGCTCGCCGACGCTTCCGCGACGAGCGCGACGGGCGTCACCGAGATCCGCTTGTTGATGATCGGGATGCCGTACTCGCGCTCGATCTCGTCGCCGGCCGCGACGAGGCGTGCCGCGAGCCGGCAGATCTTGTCGTAAGCCCTCTGCGCGGACTGGGCGAGGTCGGGATGCGCGCAATCGCGCAGGCTGATGCCCATCGTGATCGTGCGCACGTCGAGATTCTCCATCTGCACCATGCGGATGGTCTCGAGGATCTCTTGCGGCGAGAATTGGATGGCCATTCGCGGGATACTCGCATGAAACGCCGAGTCACGGGATTTCTTCGCGACGAGCACGGTGACTGGATCGCGTCGCTCGATTGCGGCCATCGGCAGCACGCGCGCCACGATCCGCCGTTCACGAATCGGCCTTGGGTCGCGACGGAAGAGGGGCGTGGCGAGCAGCTCGGCAAGGAATGGACGTGCCCGCTCTGCGATCGGTTCGAGATGCCGAGGGACTTCGTCGCCTACAAGCGCACGCCGGAGTTCACGGAGGCCACCGTGCCGCAAGGGTTGCTCCGCGATCACTCGACGAAGGCGGGCGTGTGGGCGCAGATCCGCGTGCTCGATGGCGTGCTGCGATATCACGTCCCGTCGCTAGGGCGGCAGCTCGACCTGACGCCCGACGCGCCCGGCGTCGTTATGCCCGAGGCCGTGCATCACGTCGAGCCACTCGGGCCCGTTCGCTTCTACGTGGAGTTCTTTCGCGCGCCGAGGGCCTGACTCGCGCGACCGAGCGAGGCGTCCTCGCTCAGGCCCGGACTAAATTCGGTGCATGAACTTGAATACGTCCTCGTGCTGCGCGTCGATCTTCAAGCCCATTTGCTCGCCTTTCGCGTTCAGCCGGCGCTTGAGCTCGTCGAACGGCACGGTGGCCTTCTCCATGTCGGCCATCAAGATCATCGTGAAGAACTCGCGCAGAGTGGTCTGCGAGATGTCGACGATGTTCACGCGCGCCTCCGCGAGCACGGTCGCCACGGCCGCGATGATGCCGACCGTGTCCTTGCCGATCACGGTCACGATGATGCGATTGGACTTCTCTTGCACAGAGCTTTCTCGTTTCGGCCCAGACTCAGCCACGCACTTCGCGAACGGCGACCGCCAGCCGCCTGACGCCCTCGTCGATCTGCGCCGGAGTCAGCGCGCAAAACGGTAGACGCAGGAAACGCTCGCCGCCACCGTTGGGGAAAAACGCGAGCCCATCGGCGAGGTTGAGATTGTGCTTGGCGGCGGCACTGCGCACGGCGGTTGTCGAGGTCCCGGCGGGCAGGGTTACCGACAGAAAAAACCCGCCGTCCGGCCGAATGGCCGTGGCATCGGGCATGTGCTTGTCGATGGCGGCGAGTGTTGCGTCGAGGCGCGGCGCATAGAGCCGCTTCAGCCGCTCGATCTGCGGACCGAGCTTTCCCTCCAGGCACCACTCGGCGGTAACGCCGTGCGCGAAGTAGCCGGGCGAGATGTAGGTGTCCTCCGCGACTTTGCCGATCTTCGCGAGCGTGGCAGGCTCACCCAGCATGAAGCCGGTGCGTACGCCCGGTGCGATCAGCTTCGTGAACGAGCTCATGTGCAGAACTCGATGCGGCGCGAGCGAATAGAGCGTCGCCTCGTCCTTGCCGCGGTAGCGCAGCAGTCGGTACGGCGCGTCTTCCAGCAGCAGAAAGTCGTGCTTCTCCGCCAGATCGACCAGGCGCCTACGCTTGCGCGCCGAGCAAGTGGTCCCCGAAGGATTCTGGAAGTCAGGAATCACGTAAAAGAGCTTGGGCACGCGGCGCGCGAGAATCTTCTCGAGCGCCTCGATGTTCGGGCCGTCGCTCTCGAGAGGCACCCCCTGGACGTCGGCGCCATTGCGGCGGAACAGGGTGATCGCGCGGTCGTAGGAGGGCGACTCGGTCAGCACAAAGTCGCCTCTCTCGAGCATCGCGATGCACAGGAACTCGACGATCTCGAGCGAGCCGTTGCCGGTCAGCACGCTCTCGATGGGCACTTGCTGCCATTGCGCGAGCCACTCGCGCAAGGCGCCCAGGCCGGCCGCCGGGCCGTACTGGAGCATCGCCGCGGCATGCTTTTGCAGCGCGCGCTGGCTGGCGGCAGCGATCTCCTCGGTGGGAAAGGATTCGTTCGCGGGCACGCCACGGGTGAAATTGATGGTTTCGGCGGTGGACATGATGGTGCTCGGCGCGGATCCGCGGACGCAGTGTACCGCGCGGCCCCCGTCCCACGTGCGGGATGAGCCGTGCACAATGTGGGACGATCCCTCGAGGCTCGATCACCGGGTTCTAGTCGAATCAATTAGTTGTCATCGGTCAGCCGTTGGCACGCTTATCGCTTTGCGCCATCGGCTGTTCCGCAGCGACGTATTGGCTCGGAGATCCATTCGAATGAAGCTCAACGCGCTCCTCGATTCCGTCGGTCGCGACCTGCGTCAGACGCTGCGCGGTCTCCGGCGACGACCTACGTTCACGCTGGCCGTCGTGTTGACGCTCGCGCTGGGGGTCGGCGCGACGACCGCCGTGTTCACCGTCGTCGACGGAGTCGTCATCAAACCCCTGCCATACCCGGAATCGGAAGCCGTCGTGACGGTGATGCCCTCGGCTCTGATCGGGAACGTGCGCAACGACTTCTCTTTCGATCCGCAGATGTTGGAGATCCTTGCCGCCAATGGCCGGTCGTTCGAGGAATTGGGGACGTACAGGTCCGGCCAATCGGCAATCACCGGGCTCGGAAATCCGGAGCAAGCGAACACGCTGCTGGTGACTGCGGGCACGCTGTGGGCATTGAAGGTTCAACCCACGCTCGGCCGGTGGTTTTCGCGCGACGACGATCAGCCCGGTGCGGTGGAGACCGCGATCTTGAGCGAAGGCTATTGGCACCGCCGCTTCGGCGGCGATCCGAACGTGATCGGACGCACGATCACGGTCGACGGCAGACCGCGCGAGGTGATCGGTGTGATGCCCGCCCGCTTCACGCTGCGCGGGCTTCCCATGGATCTGATTCTGCCCGAGCGCTTCAACATGGCCCAGCCTCCCGCGAACTTCTGCTGCACCGGACTAGCTCGACTGAAGCCGGGCATCACGGTGGTCGACGCCAATGCCGATGTCGACCGCATGCTGCCTATCTATCTCGAACGGTACATGCGTCCGAACTTTGCCGGAGCGGATGCCCTGCAGCTCAAGGCGGCCGTGCGTCTCCTCAAAGCCGACGTAATCGGCAACGTGGGTGAGCGTCTGTGGGTTCTGCTCGGAAGCATCAGTTTCCTTTTGCTGATCGCCTGTGCCAACGTCGCCAATCTGTTGCTCGTGCGCGCGGAAACGCGCGCAAACGAGCTTGCGCTGCGCACGTCGCTCGGCGCCGGACCGGGCCGCTTGGCGCGTGTGTTGCTGGTGGAAAGCGTGACGCTCAGCCTGATCGGCGGGCTGATCGGCGTGGCGTTCGCCTACGGGGGCTTACGGGCGCTGCGGGCTTTCCCCCCGGCGAACTTGCCCCGACTGAACGAGATCGCGCTCGATCTGCCGGTGCTCGGCTTTGCCTTGGGCGTCTCGGTCGTTGCGGGATTGCTGTTCGGGCTCGTGCCGATCCTACGAATCGCACGCCAGCGCTTGTCGAACGTCGGGGGTCGATGGGCGAGTGCCGGCAAGCACCAGTATCGCTCGCAGAACGTCTTGGTCGTCATTCAGGTCGCCCTGGCCTTGGTTCTGCTGGTCAGCTCCGGCTTGATGATCCGCACGTTTCAGAACCTGCGCAGCGTGGCGCCTGGGTTCAGCGATCCCGAGACCGTACAAACGGTGCGGCTCTCGATGCAAGGAACGGGAGCGACGGGAATCACGACATTGGCGCACATGTCCGAGCTGATTCTCGAGCGGCTGACGGCGATCCCCGGCGTCACGTCGGCAGCCTATACGGGGTCGCTGCCGATGGAGCCTGCGACCAACATGATCGTCGCCGCCGAAGGCGCGATATACCCAAGCGAAAAGCTCCCGCCCTCGCGGAGAATCGGCTGGATCTCACCCGGACTGCTGCGGACTCTGGGGACGCCGTTGCTCGCCGGGCGCGACTTCGATTGGACGGAGGTACGCGAGCAGCGGGACGTGGCCATGGTATCCGCGAGCTTCGCCCGCGAGTCGTGGAATTCCGTCGAGGCTGCCGTAGGGAAGCGCATCGACGTGGGCAATGACGGGTCCTGGCAAGAGGTGATCGGCGTGGTCGCCGACGTCTACGACGCAGGAGTCGATCGGCCTGCGCCACCCACCGTCTACTGGCCGGCTCGCGATCAGACGTTGATGACCAACCTCGGAATTTACCTTCCCGCATCGATTACGTTCGCGCTGCGCAGTACGAGAACGGGCACGGAGAGCATGCTCGCCGACATTCGACGCGCCGTGGCGCAAGTGGCTCCGGATCTTCCGATCGCCCGGGTCGGCACGTTGGAGCAAACCTATCGCGGCCACCCCTCGATGGCGCGAAGCGCGTTTTCGCTGGCGCTGCTCGCAATCGCCGGTGCGACGGCGCTCCTGCTCAGCATCGTCGGCATCTACGGCGTGCTCGCCTATGCCGTTACGCAGCGTCGGCGCGAGGTTGGAATTCGAGTTGCACTAGGCGCCGCGCCCCGCACGGTGAAAAGGATGTTCGTCCGTCGGGGAATGATTCTATCGGGCATCGGAATCGTTTCGGGGTCCGTCGCGGCAGCCGGGTTGACGCGATTGATGTCGTCGCTGTTGTTCGGCGTCACCCCGCTCGACGCGCCCACGTACGCGGCGGCTGCCGCGTTCTTGGCCGGGGCGGCGCTTTGCGCGAGCTATATTCCCGCGCGCCGCGCGGCGACGATCGATCCGATGGAGACGCTCAGGGCCGAGTAACGTCCGCCGGCGGGCCATAGTGCGGAACGGCTTGCCCGAGCTCGAGTGCGCCGAGATCGGGCGCGCGGCCCGTGAATCCGTCCGTCACGTTCGGCAGCACCGTGCCCGCGTCGACCGCCGCGGAGCGCTTGCGCAGTCCGAAGTCGAGCGGGCGCACGTCGTAGATCCGCTGCGGATCCTTCGCGTCGGGCTTCGGCGCGTTCACGAGCACGTCGTAGCCGACGAGCCGGCTGTGCAAGTCCTGTCCCGTCGCCTTCTGATACTCGGCGAGCGTGCGGAAGCTTCGCGCCACGGGTGCTGCGGCGTAGTCCGCGCGCTTGTCGAAAGGCGGCGACGACCACTGAAACGACACCTCGGCGCCCGCGTTCGGCGCAAAACCGTTGTAGTCCGACGACGAGTAGTTCGTGAACGTGCCCACCGCGAACACGGGTCCCGCCGCGCCCTGCGCGAGGATCAGGTTGTTGCGGAAGTGCTCGTTCGCCGCGGGACCGGGTGCCGCGATCTCGCCGACGAACGTGTTGTTGTAGGCCAGTATTCCGCTCGGCGTCGACACGAGCTTGAGCGAGCCCGAGCCCGGGCCGTTGTAGACGATGTTGCGGATGAAGTAGACGGGGCCGCCGAAGATCGGCTGCGCGCTCAACCCCTGCGCCGCGGTGTTCGCGCAGCGGTTGCGGAACACGCGCATGTTGCGGCCGCCTCCGTCGGTCTCGATGCAGTTATCGCCCATGTTCGTGATGTCGTTCTCGTAGAAGTCGACCGACATCGGGAAACGGTCCGCGATCGGCCGAGGCGTGCCGTCCGGATTGCCGTACGTCGCCATGTCGACGCCGTCGTGCCAGTTCGCGATGTAGTTATGCGCGACCACGTGGCCTTGTCCGTAGACCTTGATCGCGTACTCGGAGTCGAGCGGCTCGGGGAAGCCCGGCAGCTTGTCCCAGGGCGCGCCGTTCCAGCCCATCATCTTGTCGCGGTCGTGCCGGCCGATGAACACGTTGTCCGCGATGTAGAAATTCTTCGAGCCGCTCCAGTCGTCGTGCACGCCCCGCCCGACGTTCTCGATCCGCGAGCGCTTCAGCGTGAAGCCGGAAGCGCCGGCGATGTTCTTGATCCCGAGCAGGAACGCCACGTTCGTGTTGCGGACCGTTAGCCCCTCGAAGTAGTGGTAGTTCGCGGCCATCAAGTTGAACAGGTTCTCGGCCCCGTCGCCGTCGAAGATCGCCTCCCCGTCGCCCGCCGCCTTGATCACGATCGGCCGCTCCGCCGTGCCGCTCTGCGTGAGGTAGTAAGTGCCGTCGAATACGGTTGCGAGCGCGAGATAGCCGGGCGCCGGAGCACGGTTCATGTAGTGATGGCGGTCGCTCAAGTATGTGCCCGCGTGCACGACGATCGTGTCGCCGGGCTGCACGCGCGGCGGATACGCGTTCTGATAGTCGAAGTGCGCGGCGGCCATGTAGTACGCCGCCATCAGCCCAGTGAACGCGGGCTCCTGCTTCGACCCCGACCAGCCGACGGGATACACGTGATAGGTCTTGCCGCCTGCCGCGGGCTTAGGCTCCGCGCGCGTGCGCGCGCGCAGCACTCGCCGCGCCTCGCCCGCAACTCCGTCCGGATCGGTCAACGTCAGCCTGAGCTCGTAGTCGGTGTCGGGCGCGAGATCGAAGACGCTGCCCGAGAACATGTTCGGCGCGACATATGAGAACGGGCTGAAGGCAAACGCACCGGTGGTGGCCGCCGCATTCGCAGCTGCGACGGCGGGATTCGAGCGCGCGAGCGCAGCAGCGCTCTCGGCCGCGTTCGCTGCATCGACGAAGCTCGGTCCGCCCACGCGGCCGTTCACCTGCTCGTTCTGGAGCCGAAAGAGCGGCAGCGCGCGATGCCACGCCGACTCGCCGCTGCGACGATACTCGACGCCTACGCTCGCGTTGCGGTTGTCGTCGCCTTCGATGGGCCAATCGATGCCGAGAGAGATCAGTGTCGGCGGTTCGACGGCGGTGTCGCCGGGCGTCACGCGATCCTCGGCGTGCGCGACGAACGAGATGGTGAGCAAGGCCAGCGAGGCGAGGGTGAGATTGATGGTTTCAGTGGTGGACATGGTGGGGGCCTGGCCGCGACGGACACCAGTGTTAAGGAGCCGCAGTGGCTGCGCAACCGAGCGAGCGCGCGCGTGCAGCTCGCTGTGTCGACACTCCTCGTCAGGTCGCCGCCGGCGGTGCCGCATACCTCGCCGCCGTGTTCGCCTCTCGCCACTGCATGCCCTCGATCGCCAGGCTGTAGGCCATGCGCTCGCCGAGCCAGCGACAGCGGCTGGTTAGCGCATCGATCGCGAGACCGGCGGAGTGGTTCAGCGATTCGAGCACGCGCTGCGAATTGTTTCCGCGGAAACATTCGTTGCGCTCAGAGCCGGCATCGGCGATTCGGCTCCCATCCGGTCGCGTGAATACGAATACGTCGTCGTCCGTCACTGCCAGCCCGAAGCCGCCCTCGTGCACGAGCCGATGATGGAACCCGCAGAGCGTCACGAGGTTCGTGAGCTTCGTTTCACCGCCATCGGTCCAGTGACGAACGTGGTGGCCTTCCGTGAAGCGTGCGCGGTCGCAGCCCGGAAATCGGCAACCGCCGTCGCGGGCTTGTAGCGCGCGCCGAAGCGCCGGCGGAATCGTGCGTGTCTTGCGGCCGAGATCGAGCGGCTCTCCGGCCGGCGTCTCGACGAGCTTCACGATCGTGCCGTCGCAGCAGAGGCGGCGCGCGGTGTCGACCGCGACCGCCGGCCCGGCGTCGATCTCGCAGCGATGCGGCTCACCGTCAGCCGCCGTGGGCTCGGCCGGCAGGATCGCCTCGTCGACGTGGACGACGACTTGGTAGCGCTCCGCCGTCGCGCTCCACGCGCCGTCGCCGGTGCCGTTCGCGAGGAACGTCTCGGCGAGCAGCTTCAGCGCGTCGGCGCGACGCGTGCCCGCTTTGCGCTCGTGCTCCGCCACCGGAAATGTTTCCGCGGAAACATTTTTGTCGGTCGCGAGGCACGTCTCGCGCTCTCGCAGCAGGTCGCTCGCCGCGTCGAGCGCCGTGCGCACGAGCGCGCCGACCCCGGGCGGTAGCCGGCCTTGGATCACGAGCATGCCCGAGTCGTCGTAGAAGCAGCTCAGATAGCGAGACATGTGTTGACCGTGTGCGGTGCGCGCGGCGTCGCGGCGCTGCGTCCACGCGTACTTGCGCACGAGCTTCTCGACGTGCGCGGCAGTGCCGTGCAGCGCAACGTTCAGCATCACGTCTTCATTCGCCGGCGACGCGACGCGTTTCATCGCACGAACTTTCGAGTACGAGATCTCGCCGCGCGCGAACGACGCCGCGGTCTGCGGCAACCCTTCGAGCGCCCGCGCGACGCGGACCTTCTCGCGTGCTGCGACGGGACCGATGCCGCATTGCCAGTTGAGCCACTGCGCCGTGCCGACGAGGCCGTGCCGCTCGTACGCTTTCGATCGATCGAACTCGGCCACTAGGGCGAGGAAGCGCGCGGTCGCAGCGGTCAGGTGGCCCCAGAGCTCGGTGATCTCGGCTTCGAGGCGCTCGAGCGAGTGCCGGCGCGAGTGCGGGTCGGCGTCAGCGACGAATGGCGACGCGGAGGCCGGAGCAAGGCAATTCTGGGTGCTCATGCGCATCGTTGAATAGCTGTATGTATAACCAGTAGTATGTCATGTACTGATAAGGGTATCAATGCGTTGCGCGTGTCTATGCCCGCAGCGTACGGGGTAAAGATAACTCCCGCGGAAAATACCCAAACGCAACTTGCCTGCCGTCCCGGGCGCGGGATGGGCTGCGCAAACGTGGGACGATCCCGTCGGCACTCGACTTTTTGGCATTCAGTCGGATCAAGTACTTGCCTGTGCGTGTACTTGGCACGCTTATCGCTTTGCCGACTCAGGGCCACCAGGTCTCGACGACGCATTGGTGCGGAGATTCGTCGCATGAACATGATCGACTTCTTCGATTCCCTAGGTCGCGATCTGCGCTACGCGCTGCGCGGCCTGGCCCGGCGGCCCGCATTCGCGTTTGCTGCGGTGCTCACGCTCGCGCTCGGCATCGGCGCAACCACCGCGATCTTCAGCGTCGTCTACTCGGTGCTCATCAGGCCGCTGCCCTATCCGAACGCCGACGAGCTGGTGCGGATCCAGTACAGAGCTGCGGGCATTCCGAATAGCGGCCTTGCTAGCTCCGAGCCGTCGATGTACTTCACGTTCGGCGACGAGAGCCAAACGCTGGCCGGCCTCGGCATGTGGCAGGGCAGCGACGCGACGCTGAGCGGTTACGGCGAGCCGGAGCGTGTTCTCGCGCTTCAAGTCATGCAAGGCACACTGGAAACCCTTGGAGTGCGGCCAATGCGCGGACGTGCGTTCACCGAAGCCGAGCACGGACCCACGGCGGAAGGTCCTCTGCCGGTCATTCTCTCCTACGCATTCTGGCAACGGCGTTTTGGTGGCGACGAAGCGGTGCTCGGGCGCGAGCTCTCGATCGAGGCGCCAAACGGCAGCGGCACTTTGCCCTTGACGGGGCCGTCGCAGGTCGTCGGCATCATGCCGCCCGACTTCGTGTTCCTGGACATGACGCGGCAGCCCGACGTGATCCTCGCCGTGCGGCTCGACCGTGCACGGCAAACGATCGTGGGGAATTTCAGCACGCAAACCTTCGCGCGGCTCAAGCCCGGCGTCACGGTGGACGAGGCTCGTGCCGACGTAGAGCGCATGCTTCGGGTTTGGGTCGATGCCTGGCCAACGTTCCCCGGATTGACGCGCGAAACCATCGCGAACGCGCGTATGACCCCCGTTGTTCGTTCTTTGAAGGAAGACCTCGTCGGCGGCGTCGCAAGCACTTTGTGGGTGCTCATGGGCGCGATCGGTGCTGTGCTCTTCGTCGCATGCGCCAACATCGCGAACCTCATGCTCGTGCGGGCCGACGAACGGCGGCAGGAGCTCGCCATACGCGCCGCGCTCGGCGCCAGGCCTAAGCGGATTGCGATGGAGTTGCTCGTGGAGAGCCTCGTCATCGGCGCCGCGGGCGGTCTGCTGGGTCTCGTGCTCTCTTACGGTGGGTTACAAGCGCTCGTTGCAATCGCGCCGAGCAACCTGCCGCGCCTTCGAGAGATCTCTATTTATGCGCCCGTGCTTGCGTTCACCTTGGCCGCTTCGCTCGCGTCGACACTCGCGTTCGGCGCGATCACGGCATTCAAGCACGCACTCCACATCGATACGTCCAAGACCTTCGCGGCGCGTGGCGCGAGCGCGAGCCGCGAGCGGAGTGCGACGCGCAGCGCTTTGGTCGTCGTGCAGGTGGCGCTCGCGCTGGTGTTGGTCGTGGGCGCGGGGCTCATGATTCGCACGTTTCAGGCGCTGCGCGACGTCGAGCCCGGTTTTTCGGACCCCGCGACGATTCAAACGGTGCGGATTTGGATGCCGACCGCCCTGTTTCCAGACCCGAAGCAATACACGCGTATAGAGCGCGAGATTCAAGACAGGATCGCGGCGCTTCCGGGCGTCGTCGCAGCCGGGTTTACGAACCTGCTGCCGATGGAGGGCGGGTATGACAATGGACCGATGGTCGTCGAAGGACAGACGTTGGCGCCGGGCGACACGCCGCCGTCGCGCAGACGCAAGTTTGTCTCGCCCGGGTACTTCGAAGTCATGGGCACCCCGATCATCGCGGGACGCGACGTGACTTGGAGCGACATCGAATCGGGCGGCCTCGTTGTTTTGATCTCGGAAGATTTCGCCCGCGAGCTCGCCGGTGAGCCCGCGGGCGCGCTCGGCAAACGCATCCGCGTTCCTTTGGAGACGGATGCGTGGCGCGAGGTGATCGGCGTGGTGCAGAACGTGCACGAAACCGGGTTGCACGAGGAAGCGCCAAGCTTTGCGTACCTACCCGTGCTCGTGGAGAACATGTACGGAACGCCCGTGCTCGGCAGGTCGGCCGTCGCATTCACCATCCGCAGCGCGCGCGCGGGTACCGCCGGTCTCGGCGAAGAGGTTCGCCAGGTAATCCGTTCGGTGAGCGCGAGTATTCCGACCGCCGCAGAACGCACGATGCAGGATCTGTACGCCGGCTCGCTCGCGCGCACGTCGTTCACGCTCGTGATGCTCGCGATCGCCGGTGGCATGGCTCTGCTGCTCGGTGTCGTCGGGATTTACGGCGTTATCGCTTACGTCGTCTCGCAGAGAACTCGCGAGATCGGTATCCGGTTGGCCCTCGGCGCCAAGCCAGGGGATCTCGAGAGGATGTTCCTGCTGCACGGGCTCGCGCTCAGCGGAGTGGGGATCTTAGTCGGCGTCGTAGTAGCCGCGGGCTTCGGACGGTTGATGTCCTCGGTGTTGTTCGGTGTCGAGCCCATGGACCCGGCAGCGTACGCAGCTGCAATCGGAGTCATCGTCGCGGCTGCGGCGCTCGCGAGCTACCTGCCAGCGCGGCGCGCGGCGGCGATCGACCCAATCGAGACGCTCAGAGCAGAGTAAACACGAGAATCTAGCTGCGCATACCGCGGACGTGCTGCTCAGCTAGCTGGGCAACCTGTCGAGCAAGCTCGGGATTCAACCGACAGACACCATCCGGCTGGATTAAAAAATCGCCGCCGCTGAACGTTGCGGTCTTCACCAATTCCAGGATGGCGCGGTCAACGACAGGGCGCATCGGCTCCATTCGATCGCGCAAACGCTGGATAACTGCCGCGTTCGCTCTCGCGACGGTGAAGGATTCCGATCGTCGGATCGTAGCCTTCGGCGATCAACTGCACTTGGGTTCGTGCTATGTGCCTGTACGTAGAGATTGCGGGCGAGACGTGTGAAGCCTCCAGTGCCTGCCATCGGTTTATAGCGCAGCTGACCAGTTTGATCGACGCGGTGGAGTCCGCGAACGCGCCAGCGCTCGGCCCACTTCAACGGCTCTGGCTATGGTTCAGAACGAATCTCCGGCTACGGAATTAGTCGGCCGCGACGTTCTACTTCGTCCTTACGGTAACTGAAGGCCTAGCTCCCCCGGGGGCGCGAGCCGGGGTATTTTCCGCGGGAGTTATCTTTACCCCATGCCCGCAGCGTACCGCGGGGAACCGGAGCTGATCGTCGGTAGCACGGGACCGATCAGCCTATAGCCGGAACGAGCTGACCCCGTCCCGGGGTCGGAACGGTCCTGCGCGGACTTGGGACGCGGCTACTTGGAAATGGCAGGCGTGCGCTAGATGAGTCAACGCTCTAGCGACAGAGACACTTGGCACGCTTCTCGCTTGAGGCTTCGAGCTTCATCCGGGCGAAGCACGCGTCGTTAGGCACATGGGCATCACGGACCTGGTTGATTCCATCCTTCGCGATCTGCGGTACGCGCTGCGCAGCTTGTCGCGCGGGCCCATCTTCACGCTCACCGCCGTGCTCACGCTCGCGCTTGGCATCGGCGCGACCACCGCGATTTTCAGCGTCGTCTACTCCGTGCTGATCAAGCCGCTGCCGTATCCGAATGCAGACGAGCTAGTGAGAGTCAAGTACAGCGCCCCTGGCATGAACAGCGACGATCTCAGTTCGGCGTACACGATGTACCTCACGTACCGGGACGAGAACAGGACGTTTGCGAGCCTCGGGTTGTGGCAGTACGCGAAGGATTTCTCGACGCTGACGGATGCCGCCGGCGAGCCTACACGCTTGAGCGTTCTCATCGTCACGGACGGGATCCCGCAAGCGCTCGGCGTGCAGCCGATGCGCGGTCGTTGGTTCACGCCACAGGAGTACGGACCTTCGGCCGAGGGGCCTGCGCCGGTCATTCTGTCCTATGCATTCTGGCAACGGCGATTCGGGGGTGACGACGCGGTTCTCGGCCGGGCAGTCTCCATCGACTCGCAGCCGGCGCAGGTCGTGGGCATCATGTCGCGCGACTTCGGATTCCTCGACGCAACACAGCCCGACGTGATTCTCGCCGTGCGTCGTCTCGAAGTTCCCGAACAGACGATTGGCTGGTTCAACTATCGGATGCTCGGGCGACTCAAGCCTGGAGTGACGCGGGAAGAGGCTCGCGCCGACGTCGAGCGCATGTTGCCGATATGGCTCGACGCCTGGCCTCTCGTACCCGGCGGCGGACTGACGAAGGAAGCGATTACGAACTGGCGCATCACACCAGTCGTTCGGCCTTTGAAGGACGATCTGGTCGGGAGTATCGCGAGTACGTTGTGGGTCCTCATGGCTGCGATCGGCGCCGTGCTTCTCGTCGCCTGCGCGAACATCGCGAATCTCATGCTTGTGCGTGCGGACGCGCGAACGGAGGAGTTCGGGATGCGCGCCGCACTCGGCGCCAGCCCCGCCCGAATCGCGAGAGAGTTGCTCGTCGAGAGCCTCGTGTTGGGTGCGGCTGGCGGCGGCCTCGGCGTGCTGCTCGCCTACTTCGGGCTCGAAACCCTCATCGCGATCGGCCCGGGCGACTTGCCGCGTCTGGACGAGATCGCGGTCCATCCGCAGGTCCTCGCGTTCGCAATAGCCGTGTCGCTTGCAGCGACACTCGTGTTCGGCTCAATCACGGCGCTCAAGCATGCGCTGCATATCGAGACGCGCGTAGGCGGCACTGGGCGCGGCGCGAGCGCGAGCCGGGCGCGCAACACGACGCGCAGTGCTTTGGTAGTCGTGCAGGTTGCGCTCGCGCTCGTGTTGGTCGTGAGCGCGGGACTGATGATTCGATCGTTTCAAGCCTTGCACGACATCGATTCGGGTGTTTCGGATCCGGCGACCATTCAAACGGCGGAGATCTGGATGCCCGGGTGGCAGTACGCCGGCGACGCCGAATCCTTGCAATGGATTCCCGCGCAGCGCGAGATCCTCGACAAAATCGCGGCGCTACCGGGTGTCGCGTCGGTCGGCTTCACGGACACGCTGCCGATACTGGGTGTGTCAAGGACGGGCACCGAGGTCGAAGGACAGCCATTGGGACCGGCGGGCGCGCCCCAGCGCGGGATCAAACGGGTCTCGCCCGGCTATTTCGAAGCGGTGAGCACGCGAATCATCGCGGGCCGCGACATCGCCTGGAGCGACCTCGAAGCGGGCGGACGCGTGATCCTCATCTCCGAGAATTACGCGCGCGAGATCGCGGAGGAGCCCGCGGCCGCGCTCGGCAAACGTCTGCGCGCTCCCGTGGGCTCGCGACAATGGCGCGAAGTGGTCGGCGTGGTGCAGAACGTGCGCGAGGATGGGTTGTACCAGACGCCGCCGAGCATCGTGTATTACCCGGCGCTCCTCGAGAACAAGTTCAGCCAGCCGTACGCAGCTTTCGTCATTCGCAGCACCCGCGCGGGCACCGCGAGCCTAAGGCAAGAGATCCGGCAAGCCGTCCAGTCTGTGAACGCGAGTATCGCAATCTCCCACTTGAGCACGATGCGGGAGCTCTATGCCGACTCGCTGGCTCGCACGTCATTCTCGCTCGTGATGCTCGCGATCGCGGGTTCGATGGCGCTCGCGCTCGGAGTCATCGGAATCTATGGTGTCGTTGCGTACGTTGTGTCCCAGCGAACACGGGAAATAGGCATTCGGGCGGCGCTCGGCGCCGACCCGCGCCAGCTCGAAAAGACCTTCCTGCTGCACGGGCTGACACTGAGCGCCATTGGCGTGTGCATCGGCCTTGGCGTCGCCGCGGCGTTGAGCCGTTCGATGTCCGCGCTTTTGTTCGGCGTCCACCCGCTGGACCCCTTAGCCTATCTCGTCGCGGTCAGCGTCATCTTCGTGGCTGCAGCGCTCGCGACCTATCTACCAGCGCGTCGTGCGGCGAACATCGACCCTAACGAGGTCCTCAGAGCGGAGTAGGCTCTAATAGCAGGACCGATCGGCGTTGTATGCAACGCGGCTACGACGTGAGCCGCTCGACCGGATGCACGGCGTCGCTGCCGGGGAAAACGTTGCGCGCCAGAGCCGCCTCGCCGAGGCCGAAGCGCTGCGCGAGCACGCCTTTGAACACGCCGCGCAGATCCGTCACGGGCCGCAGGTCGCGGTTCTGGTAGAGGTCGCGCTGTGCAAGGCCCGGCCACTCGCCGACGATGCGGCCGCCGTTGACGGCGCCGCCCGCGAGGAACGCGACGCCGCCGGTGCCGTGATCGGTGCCGCGTGTGCCGTTCACCGCGACGGTGCGTCCGAACTCGGTCACGATCAGCACCGTCGTGTCCTTCCAGACCGGGCCGAGCTCGGTCTTCAGTGTCTGCAGACCGGCGTCGAGGCCGCGCAGCCGCGTCGCGAGGTTGCCCTGAGCCGCGCCTTGGTTCGCGTGCGTGTCCCAGCCGCCGACGTCGATCGCCGCGACGCGCGGCCCGTTAGGGCTCTTCAAGAACCGCGCTGCGGCGGTCACGATCGGGTTGATCTGGCCGCCGGCACGATCGCCGACCGCGGCTTCGCTCGACGGATCGCCGATCATCTCGCGCGCATCGAGCGCCTCGATGAGCCGGTCTGCGAGGCGCGGGTCCGCGTTCTCGTACATGCGCCGCACACGCGCGAGCAAATCTTGGTCGGCGTCCGGCAGCTTCGAAGGAGCCCACGAGTTGACTGGGAAATCGCCGCGCAGCACGAGCGGGACCGTGTCCGCGAGCGCGACCGCGTCGCGTTTGCCGCCCGAGCTCTGGAGCTCCGCGAGCGCGCGGTTGAGCCAGCCGCCCTCGGTCGCGGCGGGCGATAGGTTGCCGGCTTCGAGCACCTTCTGCGCGTCGAAGTGCGAGCGCTCGCGGTACGGCGTCGCGACCGCGTGCAGGATCGCGAGCTCCTTCGCCTGATACATCGAGTGCATGCTCGTGAGCGACGGGTGCAGCCCGAACGTCCCATCGAGCTTCAGCACGCCGCCGGTCGTGCCCGGAGAGTCGAGCGCGAGCGAGCCGCGCAAGCTCTTGTACTGAGAGTCGCCGTAGGGCGCGACCGCCGCGAGGCCATCGAGTGCGCCACGCAGGATCACGATCACGAAGCGCGCTTCGGCGTTCGGCAGCGCGTGCGCGATCCGCGCGAACGGTGCGAGGAGCGCGAGCTGCACGGAGGTGCGGAGCAGGGTTCGGCGGTCCATTGTCATCTCCTACGACGCCGTTCGGGCGCGCGTCATCTCCGTTGGAACTCGGGCGCCGAGATCAGCAGCGCGAAGGCTTGGCCGCTGTCGGCCGCGCCCCGAATGCCCGCGAGCGTCGCGTCGCTGACAGGTCCCATCACCGACGACGCGAGCTGCTCTACGTCGAATCCCTTGCCAGCCATGCCGCCGACCCGCTTCCCAACCGCGCCGCTCCATTCGATCCGCTTCAGCAGCGCGTCGCCGCCGTCCCAGCTCGCCGCCGTGTCGGGCCAACCGGCCGGCGAGCCCGGCGTGAACGGCCGCTGACCGAGCTCGTTCAGGAACCCGGTGATTTGCTGCAAGTTGTCGGGCACGTGATCGAGCGCGCGAAACGTCGAGATCACGAAGTCGTTCGGCGTCTTGTACTTCGCGAGCGGCTGTCGCCAGCATTCGTCCGCGCGGATCAGCTCGCGATAAACGGGCGCGAGCTCGCCGTCGTGCTTGAGATACGTCTCGGCGAGACGAGCGACGAGCGCCTCGGGCGGATCGTCCGCGACGAAGTGCCGCGCGAGCTTGGTCGCGAGATGCTTCGCGGTCGCGGCGCTACGCGCGAGCCACGCGAGCACCTGCTCGCCTTCCGCGACCCCGCTCTCCTTATACGTCTTGCCGAGCACGACCTTGTCGCCGGGCTCGTGCATCGCGGTCCGGAAGTAGAACTCGCCGGGCTTGCCGCCGTCGCCGAACGGGCTGCGCGCGCGTTGCGCATTGCCGCCGTTGGCCGGCTTCACCGCGCCGCGCGCTCCGGGTCCGACCGCGCCGCCGATCGACCAGCCCGTGATCACCTTGGCGAATTCCGTCACGTCGTGCTGCGTGTAGCCGCCGTCGACTCCGAGCGTGTGCAGCTCGAGAATTTCGCGGGCGAGGTTCTCGTTGAGACCGAGCTCGCGCCCGCGGCTACGTGCGAGGCTCGCGGCCGTCGAATTCGCGCCCATCGACGTCGTGTTGTCGAGATAGATGTTCATCGCGGGATGCCGCTCGACTGCGAGCAGCAGCGCGTTGAAGTTGCCGGTCACGTGCGGGCGGATCGCTTCCTGCTCGTAGAGCCCGACCAGTGGCGCAACGAGCGCCTTGTCCGCGGACACGGCGAAGTGATTCGACCAAAACTGTACTAGCCGCTCGATGAACGGCTGCTCGCTCTCGATCGCGCGCCGATGCCGGTCGTTGACCTGATCGATGTAGTGCTCGCGCGAGAACTGCCCGAACTGCTTGATCGCGTCCGCGCCGATGCCGGGCGACGCGGGCGCCGCGCCGCTGCCTGCTGTCGCGGCCTTCTTCGGTTGGCCGGCCGGCTGAGGAGCCGGCTGAGCAGAATTAGCACGAGCCTGCGCGGCGACCTGCCGCACGACCTCGAGGTCGCGGAGCTTCTGAAGCACTTGCGCCGACTCGGGCGGGTTCGCTTGGGCCGGCGTAGACCGCTTGGCTGAGGCGACCTGCTCCTCGAGCCAGCCTTTCGGGTCGGAGCCGATCGCGGCCGCATCGCGCGGCCGCGCGCCGAGTCCGAAGCGATTGGCGGCGATTGCCGCTTGTTGTGTGAGCATGGCCTTGGCCCGTGCGCTCGAAGATTACTCTCAAGCAACGCGCCGCGCGCGCTTTCGTTTACAGGTTCTGGGGCTGCTTGACCGACCTCGAGGGTTAATCGAGCATGGCCTTCGATCCATCGGGGGAAATCAAGCTGAACATAAGACGAAGTGCAAGGGCGCCGGCGAGGTCACCGCCGCGGCCAGCTTCGTCTGCACGGCGGAATGAGCGCGAGGCAACGCGACGCGCATGTTACGCATCTAAGTGGACCGGCTCATATACATGAGCGAGATACGAAGGAGACCTCATGCGAGCGCGAGTCCGTCTATTGGCTGTTTTCGTTACGCTTCTGCTAGGTTCGTCCGCCGCTTTGGCGCAGGCGGTGGACAAGGCGACCGACCTGAAGTCGTTCGACCGGCTTCAAATCGAAGGCTGTTTCGACGCGCGGCTCGTGCCCGGCTCGCCCGCGCGCGCCGTCGTGACCGCGACTGCCGACCAGCAACAGCGGATACGCGTCGAGCAGGACGGCAAGCGCGTGCGAATCGGCTTTACGGAGCGCGACGATTACAATGTGTGCCGCGGGGGACCGATCCGCGTGGCTATCACGGCGAGCTTCGAGAAGACCGACTCCGTCGAGCTCGGCATGGCGGGCAGCGGCTCGCTCGACGCGAACGTGCCGCGCGCGGCAGGGCTCACGGGCGCCGTCTCGGGCTCGGGCCGGATCGTGCTGCGCGGCGCGGCCGGCGACTGCAATCTCACGGTCTCGGGCTCCGGCTCCGTCGACGCGACTGCTCTCGCGTGCGACTCGTCGGCCAAGGTCGCCGTGCAAGGCTCCGGATCCACGAAGATCGCCGGCAAGACGAAGACCTGCAACATGGTCGTCAACGGTAGCGGCGGCGTAGCGGCGGACCGCCTCGAGTGCGGCTCGGCGGATGTCGCGATCAACGGCTCTGGATCGGTCGACCTCGCGAAGCTCGCGTCGCTCAACGTGCAGATCAACGGCAGCGGCAACGTGAAGTATCGCGGCGAGCCGACGCTGCACCAGGCCGTCAACGGTAGCGGCAAGCTAATCAAGGAATAAGCGACGGCGAGCGCGCGCGACGCACTCGCGGCGTACACTCCGCGAGTCGAAACGGAGTGGCCGCGATGCGTCTCGTCCCGATTCTCGCGTGTATCGCCACGGGCCTCGGCCTCGTCTCGAGCGCGAGCGCCCAGCTCGTCTCCGTCCCGGGCACGCTCGTGGCACTTGCGCCACCGAAAGGCTTCACGCTCGCGCGGACCTTCAGCGGCTTCGACAACGGGCGCGGCGGCTCGAGCATCACTGTCGAGGAGATGCCTCCGAACGCGGCCGCCGACATCAAGGCCGCTTTTTCCTCGCCGAAAGGCGTGAGCACGCGCTTCGCTTCACAGGGCGTGCGTATCACCCGGATCGATCGGATCGCGCTCGACTCGGGCGACGCGCCGCTCGCAATTGGCGAGCAAAGCTTCAAGGGCAGCGAGTTCGTGAAATACATGACTCTGCTCGGCGGCGCCGACGGCAAGAACGTCGTGTTGATCACGTTCAACTTGAGCGCCTCGACGTCGCTACGTCAGAGCGACGTCGAGGCGGTCGTTCGCTCGGTGACCATCGGCCGCCCGCCGTCGCTGTCCGACAAGCTCTCGCAGATGCCGTTCACGTTCAGGGCCGCGCCGCCGTTTCATACCGCGGACGCGATGCCCGGCACCGCGGTGATCCTCGCGACGCTCGACGGCGTCGATCCGCAGGGCAAGAAGCCGCTGATCGTGATCGGCAGGATGCCGACGAGCGCGAGCCCATCCGAGAACGAGCAGGTGAACGAGCGCGAAATGCGTAGTGTGCCCGGGTTCCGCGAGGCGCCCGTCACCGAGCGGCGGAACACTCCGTTTGCCGGAGGCCCGGGGAACTTCATCACGGCGGCCGCGAACGGCCGAACCGTCATGCAGTTCGTTCGTGTGCTGCCCGGCGGCAGCCTGATGCGCATGCTCGTGACCGGCGACACGCCCGCGATCGAGGGAGCCCACGACGCCATCCTCGAAATCGCGAGCTCTGTAGAGCTACCGCAGTAGCGAGCGTCGAGAAGTCCAAAAAAAAGCGGCCGCGGCCGGTGACCACGCCCGCGTCTTGGGGACGCCGTCGTGTCGGCCCGACCGCGGCCCGAACGAAGGACGAAGCGTCGCGCGACGTGGCCGCGCGGTCGTCGATCCAGGTCACAGTCCCAAGGGCGAGCAGCGCCGCGCCGGCGCGATCCGTCGCGGTTAGACGCCTGCGCTCACGACCGTGCCGGTTGCGCTCGCATCGGGACCGCGCGCGAGGCGAGCGCGGAATTTGAGATGTCGGCGGCGGCTGAGCTCGATCAGCGGCCGCCAGATCAGCGCGGTGAGCCGGTAGCGAATCAGCCAATGCCAAATCCGGTTCGAGCGCTTGTAGAGATACGACATCGCGAGATACGGCAGGATGGCGCGCCAGTCCTCGGGTCTTCGGCGCCAGATCGACGCGTGCGAGAACAACCGCCGGTAGCACCACTCGTAGCCGGCCTGGAGCTCTTCCGCGGACATCCGCGCGGGCTCGAACACGACATGCGCCGTGTCGTAGAGACTCCAGTCGCGGTGCACGACGCGGTTCTCGGCCTCGAGCTGCTTGAAGAGCGGCGTGCCCGGATACGGCGTGAGTAAATGGAACGTCGCGCACTCGAGCCGATTCGCTTCGATCCAGGCGACGGTCTTCTCGAACACGTCGGGACCGTCGTGATCGAAGCCGAGCACGAAGCTGCCGTTCACCTGGATGCCGTTGTCGTGAAAGATCCGCACGCGGCGCGCGTAGTCGTCGGGGACGGGCGTGCGCTTGTTCGCGTCCTCGAGGTTCGCCGCGTTCAGAGATTCGAAGCCGATGAACACGCCCGTGCAGCCCGCGAGTGCCATCTCGCGCACGAGCGACGGGTCGTCGGTTACGTCGACCGTTAGCGCCGCGCTCCAGATGATGCCGAGCGGCTTCAGCCCCTCGCACAGCGCGCGCAAATAGTCCGGCCGCGAGCCCAGGTTGTTGTCGATGAACACCGCATACGGTTGACCATCGGCCGCGAGCTCGGATGTGACCTGCGCGACGTCGCGCAGGCGATAGGGCATATGGAGCCCCTCGGTCGAGAGATAGCAAAATCCG
>Ga0105248_10001153_pt1 | contig 29482 bp, 39 predicted proteins | sample KBSS34metaG_FD_81524 | JGI IMG/M metagenome (GOLD analysis project Ga0105248, IMG submission 81524) | Switchgrass rhizosphere microbial communities from Kellogg Biological Station, Michigan, USA - KBS S3-4 metaG | ecosystem: Host-associated > Plants > Roots > Rhizosphere > Soil | place... | reverse complement strand
CGGCGGCACCTATAACGCGACGCCGCCGAGCCTGGGCGACAAGCAATCGACCCGCTTCCAGGTGGATACCGCCGGCAACCTGCTGACCAAGCCGGGCCCCGGCGGCGGTACCTACCTGCGCACTCCGGTGGCATCTCGGCAGAACCTGACCGTGAGCGGAACGGCCCAGTCCCTGACAGTTCCAGCCACGGCGAAATTCGCCGATATCTTCTTCAACGGCGTGAACGGAACGAACGGAAACTGCGCTAACTTCCGCGATGACGGGACCGTCCCGGTTGCCGGCGATATCGTCGGGCTGGCCTCGGGTCAGGTCTATGTGAACAACCCCAATATCTCGACAATCCAGTTCATCCTGCCGAGCGGCGGCGGATCGTGCACGGTCGGCGTGGATTACTACAAATGAGCCGCATCCTCGCCGCGGCACTCGCTCTCGCCATCGCTAGCACCAGCGCGCTTGCCGCTGACCCGAGCATCAGCGCGGGGCCTGGCCTTGCCTCGGGCTCGACGGCCGGCGGCGACCTATCGGGCACCTATCCGAACCCGACCCTCGGCAAGATACAGGGAACGACGGTCACCGGCACGACCGGAACCGGCACGGCGGTCCTGTCGGCGAGCCCCACGACAAGCGGCCTGACCGACAGCGGCACGATAACGGCTGCTGGGCTTACCACAACGGGAACCGTGTTTCTCTCCAGCGATGCCAGTGGCAGTGTCTCCACACCAGCGGTTGCCATTGCTTCTAGCAACACCGGGTTCTTCAAATCGGGCGGCACGCTTGGATTCTCTCAGGCCGGCACAACGGCATTTTCTCTGGTCGGCTCGACCTTCGTTGTAGGCAACAGCCTTAACAACAGGACCGTCTCGAACGGCGGGGCGACGCCACCCTTCCAAGTTCAGGGAAATGGCAGCGGCACCGGGGCCATCGTCGATTTTTCGTATAGGGCGGCGACCACCTTTCCTGCGGCCCTGTATCTTGCGCAAAGCAACAATAATACGTTCGGCAATCAGACCGCTGTAGCCTCGGGAACACAACTCGGCGGTGTCTATATTGAGGGCAGCGACGGCACCAACTTTCAGGATAGCTCGCTAATCCGTGGCGAAGTCGATGCGGCGGTGAGTTCGGGAATCGTCCCTGGACGGATAAAATTTCTCACCGCCAATGCTTCAGGCACTCTAACGAACGCATTGACAATCGATAGTTCGCAGAACCTTAACGTCCCGAACCTGACTGCCTCCCTTCCGGTCTGCACCGACGCGAGCAAGAACCTCACGAGCACGTGCCCTGCCGGCGACCTCCCGATTCTGATCGGCACGACCTCAGCAATCGGCGGCGGCGCGTTGACGCCGGGCGCTTGTGCGGCAGGAACCGCTACTGTGACAGGAGCGCGCTCCACAATGGTTGCAACGGCGTCGCCGTCGGCAGACCCGGATAGCGTCCTCTCGACCGGAATCGCTTTCTATGCCTTCGTTTCGTCAAATGACACGGTAACTGTTCGGGTCTGCGCGATTGTCGCGGTCACGCCGGCCTCGGTAACCTATAACGTCCGCGTGGTCCAGTGATCCGCAGGCTTGGCATAGCGCTGCTTTTTCTGCTCGGTGCCGTTTCAGCACAGGCTCAGATCGGCGGCCGAAGCAACGGCAACGCGATCCCATCGCTTGCGACCTCGGCCACGGCGGCTTACCGCAACACGAACAGCCTTTTCTATTTCGGTAACCTGACCAGCGGCAATTACAACCTGATCAATCTGAACGGCAGCGGCGCGCTGATCCAGCCGCTGTCGCAACAGACCTTCCACAAGTTCAACCTTTGGAGCTTCGCTCAGTCGATCAATGTCACCTACTCGTATTGGAAGGTCACTGGCTCATCCGACGCGCTCTCGCGCCTGACGGCCACATGGGCATTCATTAAGGCCACCTACACGCTGGGCAACATGCAGACCTGTGGGGCCGTCGCCAATACGGTCAGCACCGCACAGGATGATGCCGCATGGGGAGCAAGCGGGATCATAGAGTTATATGAGGCGACCGGTGACGATGTTGCCCGGCAGTACGCCCAGGCAATCCTCGATTGCGCCTGGACGCGCTGGCAGGACAGCACATTGGGTGGCGGCCTTTGGTACGACGACACTAGGACCACAAAGGCGAGTTATCAGGCGCAATACGCTCTCGCGACCTACCAGTATTGGCAAGACACGGCAGACGCGACCTATCACACGCGGGCGCTCTCTCTGGAATCCTGGATGGTCAACGCGCTGTTCCGCAACGGCCAGACGATTACGGGATGCTCAAACCCTGCGGTCACAAGCTACCCTGTCGATGGCCTGCTCTGGATCGATACTCAGGTGAACGGCGCGAACACGTACGGCGTCTCGCAGAACTGCGCGACGCCCAATTCCATCGCCCTGGCCGGGAGCGTGACGCTGCTGGAGGGCAATATGGCGTTCGCGGTTCTGGAGGCCCGTCTATACAACGAGACCGGGACGCTCGCCTATCTCACCCGCATGAACCTGACGGCGACCGGGATAAAGACCCGTGAGACGGTCTCCGGCAACATCCTACTGGACGACAGGGATGCCTTCGACAACGCTTTCGCGGCGTATTATTACGCGAACGAGGTTGTTCCGCTGCTGACTGGGCCGGCGGGCACTCAGGCCGACAAGACCACGCTGGTGAATACGGCCAACTCGGTCGTGAACAACGACACATGCCAGTATTTCAGCTATGGCGGCGACTGGCAGGGCCCGTGCCAAGGCGTCTGGTACAACAACCAGTCGCCGAACAACGTGAACTTGGTTGAGATGGTCTCGGCGCAGGGCGCCAACCTGATCCAGGCAGGCTACTATGCCTCGTTGCACTGACAAATGAGCCTCCGCTCCCTCGGCTTCATCGACGTGTCGATGATGACCGCCAACCTGCTGGTCAGGCACCGCGACAGTTTCATGGGCGGCTCGATCATGCTGCGCGACGGCGACGGCGACCGCCCGATCCTGGACAAGTTCAAGTCGGCGAAGAACCTGCTGAACCGGATCAAGCGGCTGGTCGGCGGTGACCGCGACTGCCTCATCCGCCGCGCCGAGATCGTCTCCTTGCCACCGGGTGGCTTCACGCCCTGGCAGGAGGAAAAGAGCGTCGAGACGGAGCAGATGGTGCGTGTGCATGTGTGCCTCGTCCCATCTCCGGCCGCTTGGCTCTACTGCGGCGGCGATGCGATGGTGGCGCCGGTCGGCCAGCTTGTGCTGCTCAATCACCGGATGCTGCACAGCGAGATCAACCTCGGCATGAACGACCGGATACACCTGGTCGTGGATGTGGTTCCGGTCGATGCCGAATAACCCGTTCTGCGTCCTCGGCCTGCCCCGGAGCCGAACCGCCTGGCTGGCGAACTTCCTGTCCTACGGCGGGCGCGAGTGCCGGCATGAGGGCACCGCCACCATGACCAGCTTCGAAGAGGTGCTGGAGACGCTGCGGGCTGGTGTGGGGCTGTCCGATACCATGCTGGGCCTCCGTGCCGAGGACATCGCCGCAAGCCTCCCACGGACGCGCATGGTGATCGTTAGGCGCAAGACAGAGGATGTGCGGGCCAGCATGGCGCGGATCGGCTTCCCGATGACCAGCCCCTTCCTCGACCACCTTGCCGCCGCGCTGGAACGGGCCTCCTGGCTGCGTCATGCCATCGTGGTCCGGTTCGAGGAGCTGAACGACTTCGAGACCTACGATTGGTTGTTTCGGCATTGTCTCGGCAATGCTTTGACAATGCCTTGGTGGGACCTCTGGAGCGGCGTGAACGTGCAGACCGACGCCAAATCGGTGATCGACGCCGGGACGAAGAACATGGCCGGGCTGCGGGCCATGTATGGGATGGCGCTGTGAAAAACTTCACCCTGCTCAAGAGCGGGATCGATATCCGCCCGCTGCGCGACCAGCTCGAGCGCTCGCCCGAACTGTGGAATGCCAACCCGCAGCGCCGCTCGGGCGTCCATGCCGAGATGACGGATATCTGGGTTCGCTACCGCCCGCTCGGCGAGCTGATGGAGCCGAAGAACTACCGGGAGCCGCATTGGGGCGAGTTCTACCCGGCTTGGTATGCGCTGCCGGCGCTGAAGCCGATCGTGTTCGACCTGATGCGGCTGGTCGAGGCTACGCACCTGGGCGCGATCCTGATCACGCGCATTCCGCCCGGCGGGCAGATACTGCCGCATGATGACCGGGGCTCATGGCACGCCGAGTTCCACAATTGCAAAATCTACCTGCCGATCGTCAACAACCCCGATTGCTGGAATCAGTGCGAGCATGACCGGGTGCACATGCGCCCAGGAGAAGCTTGGACGTTCGACAATTTGCGGGTACATAGTGTTCATAATGATGGGGACACCGAGCGGGTGACTTTGATCTTGTGTTGCCGCACCGAGGGTGACCTCCCTTAGCTGGAGAGCGCACATGCCTTTTGCCTATGTTGGCGCCATCGCTGCCGTTGCCAGCACGGCGAGTTCCATCTCAAACATGGCGGGCGGGAACGGTCAGGGCGGCTCGGCCTACATCCCGACCAACCAAGCCGGGGCCGACACCGCCGATCAGAGCGCCATCGCGGGTCTCGGCCGGAACGCCGGGTCGGGCGCGAACCTCGCCGGCAGGATCATCAATAACCCGTACGAGACGCAGACCATGCAGGGCGCGAGAAGCGCCGGGCATTATCTCGATTACACGCTCTCGCCGCAGCTTCGGCATGATGCCACGAACCTCGGCCGGCAGGCGAACAGGGGATTTGCGGCGGCGGGCGATGAACTCCGCACGGCGTTCGATCCACAGAACGCGCTCTATAACCGGACGCTGCAGCAGACGCGCGACCAGACCCTGGCCGGGCTGTCGGCCACGGGCGTCGGTAACTCCCCCTACGGTGCCGGCGTCCTCGGCCAGACGCTGGGCAACTTCAACATCGACTGGCGCAACAACCAGCTTGCGCGTGAGCAGTCCGGATTGCAGTCGTACGGCCAGTATCTGGGTCAGGGCGGAAACGCCTATTCGGCGGCGGGCAACCTCGGCAGTGCTGGCGCGCAGGCATGGCTTACCGGCTCGTCCCTGCCGTACAGCACCTATAACGGCATTCAGAACGCGGGCCTCGGCGCGCTTGGCACGTCCTCGGGCCTGTATGGGAACCAGTCCACGGCGGCCGGCAACTATCTCCAGATCGGTCAGGCAGGGCAGCAGGCCGGGTTCAACCAGGCACAGGTGAACGGCCAGAACCTCGGCGCGGGGCTGTCGGCGCTCTCGGGCTACGGCCAGCAGCTGTTCGGCGGTCCACAGCCGGTGAGCGGCGGGACGTACGGCAGCACGCTCCAGTACCAGCCGATCACGCAGTATCAGGACCCCGGCGCCGTGCCGGCTTGGGGAGGCTGATATGAACCTCTCCGGTCTCGGCGCCGTCGCGGGCGGCTATCAGCAAGCGCAGGATCAGGCTCTGCAACGGCAGATTGCCCTCCAGCGGCTGGCAATCGAACAGCAGGCGCAGGAACAGCAGCAGGCGCAACTCCAGCGGCAGCAGATGTCCGATGCCGCGCTGTTGCAGTCCTACGGCGGTGGCGGCTTGCCCGGTGCCCAGCCCGTCGGCGCTCCGCAGATGCCTCCCCCGCCGCCGCAGACCGGACAGCAGCCGATGCCGGGTCAGCCGTCAGTGCCGTCTCTTTTCGGTCCCTCCACAATCGGTCCCGGTGGCGGTGGATACGATCCCCTGAGCCCTGCTGCCGGCAGCCCAGAGCAGGCCGCGCTGAACGCAGCAGCCAATCAGCCGAACTCGGATGGCTCCATGCCGCCTCCGATGGCCCCGCCGCCCGCGCCCGGTGGCCCGCCAGCAGCCCCTGGACCGCAAGGAACACCCATGCCCGCGCCGATGCCAGGGGCCTCTCCTGCGCCTCCTGGCGACCCGATGGCACAGTTCAAGCAAATCGGCCAGCAGATGGCGAACGAGATTTTCCAGTCCGTACCAGCGTCGAAGAACAACCCGACGCTGTTCGCCATGCTGATGAACCAGAAGCTTGAGCAGTTGAAGACGCTTCAGCCGGTGTTCAAGGATCAGGCCGAAGCGGTGCAGAACCACATCAAGAACACGCTGGAGCAGCAGAGGATCACCGAGACCTCGCGCCACGACCGGGTGGACGAGGGACAGGCGGGGCAGCGCATCGGTCTGGAAGGTCAGCGGCTGGGAGTTGAGCAGGGCCGTCTCACGCTCGACCAGAAGAAACTCGCTGATGCTCAGGGCGGAATTCCGACCACACCGGAGGACCGCAAGGCCATTGCCGCCCAGGTGGCGACCGGCCAGCCGCTGAACCAGATCATCCCCGGCTACGGCAAGGAGGCTGTTCGCGCTCGAGCGCAGGCCATGTCCGATGCCCGGCAGGAGATCAAGGCGCAGAACCCCGGCATGTCCGACGAGGAAGCCGGCCAGGAACTCGCCAACCGGTCGATCGAGTTCCAGAGTGGCAAGAAGAGTTCCGGTCAGCTTACCCAGATGCTGGGCGCGACGAAGCAGGCGGTCGGCCAGCTCGACTACAATATCGACCAGGTGAAGGGCGATCTGAAGAAGATGGGTTCCTCGGACCTGTCGCCGATCATCAACGCCATCGCTCGCGGCGAAGAGAAGTGGACCGGCGACCCGGCTTATTCGAGCCTGTTCTACCACATGAGCGCGGTGGCGGCGGAATCCGCCCGCATCCTGTCCGGTGGCCAGGCATCGACCGCCCAGCTTCACCAGGGCGCGATGGAAGAGGCGCAGAAGTGGGCCAACGTCAACATGACGCCCAAGTCGTTCGATGCCGTGGCCGAGGCGATGAAGGGCGAGGGGCAGAACCGCATCCAGACCTATGAGCAGGCGATCAAGGGCCAGCGGGTGGGCGGCAAGAAGGACGACGCCCCGGCGCCGGCCTCCCAAGGTCCCACGATCACCGGGCCGAACGGTGAGAAGATGACCTTGAGCCCCGATGGTAAGTCATGGGTACCGGTGCAGTAATGGACCTTCCTGCTCTCCCGCCCGGCTTCAAACTCGACACCGCCGAACCGGCTCCCACCACCGCCGAACTTCCGCCTATTCCTGCGGGTTTCAAGCTGGATAGTGGCGATTCCGCCACCGCCCCTTCGCAGCCTCCGGCTGCGCTGCGCCCGATCGCCAACATCCCGAAGGACATCGGCCAGGACTTCGCCGCCGGCAGCGCGAACGTGAAGCAGGGCGAGGCCGATCTGATGAACCAGCAGGCCGATCTGGGCGGGCGCGTCATGGGCGGCATCCGCACGGCGCTGGGCGGCGCGCAGCAGGCAGTCTCGCCGGTGACCGGTGCTGGCCGCGCTCTGGTCAGCGATCCGATCCGCGACACGAAGCTGCCGGGCTCTCAGACCGCCGCCAACATCGCTGATGCCGGGATCGGGATGGTTGGGCCTGGCGCGGAGGCAAGTCTGGTTCGCGGCGCTGCGCGGGCGGCTCCACGCGTGGCCGAGGGCGTGGCGTCAAAGGCCGCTTCGATTGTGCCCAAGGCGGTCGAGCGCAACCCGCTGGCGAACTCGGACGCCATGAAGGCCCTTGCGGCCAAGCAATACGCCGCCGCCGATGCCGCTGGCGCGACCTTCAAGCCGAAATTCAGCAATTCCTTCCTCGAACACGCGCAGAGCGTTCTGCCGCAGGAAGAGCTCGGCAAGGCGGTGACCGGCGAGAACAACGTCACCAAACTGGTCGGCCGGCTGGAGGCCATCAAAGACCAGCCCATGACGTTCAAGGCTGCCCAGGAGATCGACGAGCACCTGTCCGACATGATCGACAAGGAATACGCCAACGGCAGGCTGTCCAAGGAGGGTAAGCAAATCCAGGACCTCCAGTCCGAGTTCCGCCGGCGCATGGACAGCGCCACACAAGGCGATATCCAGTCGGGCAAGAACGGCGCGGCGGCGCTGAAGCAGGGCCGCCAGATTTGGTCCCAGGCTGCGAAGATCAGGGATATCGAGCGGATCGACGAGCGGGCGAAACTGGCCGAGAACCCGACCGCCACCTTCCGCAGCGGCCTGCGCACGATGCTGTCCAACCCGGCGCGGATGCGCGCCTATACGACGGCAGAGCAGGAAGCGCTGCGCGCCGCAGCGAAGAGCGGCAAGGCCGACGTGGTGCTGAAGCTTCTTTCCAGCCGTCTTGCGCCCTATGCGGCCGGCGGCATCGGTGCTGGTCTGGGCCACCTTCCCGGCTTCGTCGCCGGCGAGGGCATCGGCCTGGGCGCGCAGGCGCTCGCTAAGCGCTCGCTTGCCAACAGCCAGCAGAACACGGCGAACCGGCTGTTCAACATCATGGGCACATTGCCCGGCGCCGAGCCGATCCAATGAGAATCCTGGCGATCGATGGAGGATATTTCAGCCTCGACTGGTACCTGCGCTGCCTAGACGACGGGCACGAGGTCAAGGTCTATTGCCCTGACAATCCCAAGACAGCGCTGATCGGCAAAGGTCTGGTCGAGCGCGTGAGCGATTGGCGTGATTGGATCAGATGGTGCGATTTCTGCTTCCTGCCGGACAATGTAAAATGGATGGCCCAGCTTGAGCCATGGAAGCGTGCCGGCGTCCCGATCATCGGGCACACGACGGACCTAGCCGATTGGGAGATCGACCGCGGCGTCGGCATGGCGATGTTCAAGAAGCACGGCGTTGACATCCCGCCCTACAAGACCTTCAAGAATTACCCCGATGCCATCGCCTACGTGAAGAAGGAAAACCGCCCGTTCGCCAGCAAGCCGATCGGTGACTGCCCCGACAAGAACATGAGCTATGTCGCCAAGACGCCGGCTGACCTCGTGTTCATGCTGGAAAAATGGCACAAGGCCGGGAAGCGGATGGAGTTCATCCTGCAGGAACTTGTCACCGGCGTAGAGATGGCCGTTGGCGGATGGATAGGCCCCGGTGGCTTCAGCGAAGGCTGGTGCGAGAACTGGGAATTCAAGAAGATGATGCCCGGCGATCTCGGGATGCAGACGGGAGAGATGGGCACCGTCCTGCGGGTGGTGAAGCAATCCAAGCTGGCCGACAAGGTGCTGAAGCCGTTCGAGGAAACCCTGGTGAAGATGGGGGCCTGCGGCTACGTTGACATCAACTGCATCATTGACGATGCGGGCAATCCGTGGCCCCTTGAGTTCACCATGCGCTTCGGATGGCCGCTCTACAATATCCAGCAGGCGCTCATCGACGGAGATCATGCAGAATGGCTGGCCGCGCTCGCAGACGGGCAAGACTTGAAGCCCTGGAAAATGGATCTGACGGCGGCCGGCGTGTTGATGGCGATCCCCGACTTTCCCTTTTCCCACATCAGCCGCAAGGAGGTGTGCGGGGTGCCGGTGTACGGATTGACGCCCAAGCTGATGGAGAACGTGCACCCGTGCGAGATGATGTTGGGAACGGCGCCGCAGGACCAGGACGGCAAAATAGTAACCTCGCCATGCCTCGTGACGGCCGGCGACTACGTGCTGGTGGCGTCGGGAACGGGTGGTTCGGTGCGGCAGGCGACGACGATGGCCTACCGCATTTTGAAGACCTTGAAGGTCCCCAACTCCCCGATGTATCGAACGGACATCGGGGCCAGGCTGAAGAAGCAATTGCCGATGATCCAATCGAGGGGTTACGCGACGGGCTTAGAGTATTAGGCCAGTCCGAGAAGCTTTCCGCGCTGACCGAGCTCGCCCTGGACCGGGCGCATGACATCCTCTCGATGCGGCTGGAACCGACGATGCCCGACTATCTGAAGCTGCTGGCGTTCCAGCAGCAGACCCTGGCAGCCGTGCTGTCCACACAGACGAAGGTGGACGAGACGCGGCTGCGGTCGCAGCAGAGCGACAAGCTGGGCGATATCCTGGCGCGGATCAGGGCCTCTTAGTCCTTGCTCTGCGGCCAAACGGCAGTAACGGCGGCAAAGACTAAAAGCCATCCCCACCCATGGTCTTTTCCCGTAGAAATCAGAAAGACTGACCCGGCAACGCAAGAGATCGGGAAAGCATTGTAGAACAAGTATTTCACGCCGCGCGCTCCTTCTTCTGCGGTACAGCCTTCTCCAAGGCCCATTTCGTCACCCGGTCGGCCTCCACATCCACGATGCCCAGCCGCGACACAATCATGCCGGCCACATGCACAGCGGCGATCGTCCGCAGCGTGAACCGGAATTCCTCGCCCAGCCCGAAATCATCGTTGAACCCGGCCAGGGTAGACACAAGCTGCCCACACGCCCAGCGGGTAACATTGCTGGCGCACAGGTATCTCAGGTAGGCCAAACCAGCCCAGCCCCGGCACGCCGTCAACGTATATTCGAGGCGACCCGTAGATTTCGGCTCGATCAGCATCGGGGGCACCTTCACTGCCAGGTCGAGGCCCGGCCGCGCATCCTCCGTCCTCATCACAGTCGAAAACAAAGGCATCCCGGTCGCCGATAAAAGCAGTGTCTGCCACGGGGTGTCCTGTTTGTGACCGGTCAAGAAATCGATGATGAACTCGCGGGTGTGAGCCGGATCTCGGTTCAGCATCCCCTCGGCGATCACCGGATAGTTGCCCAGCTTGGCGATACGCTCCAGCCGGTCAGGCGCCCATGACGGGACGGTGATCGACCGCGGCTCACCCCACACGCTGGCGGCGGCTGCTAGGGCGACAGACTTGCCCGAGCGCTTGCCGCCGTGGATGGAGACGATGCCGCCACCCTCGGGCGTCTTGAACAGCGACATGAGCGGCGCGGCGAAGGAGGCCAGCAGCATGAACGTCTGCGCCTCGCAGCCGGGGGCGCAGAGCATCCCGGCGATGCTGGACCACTGCGCGAGCGGCTGCATGGTGGCGTTAGGGAGGCCGGGACCGAGCTTGAATGCCTTCTCGGGTATGTCCCGGTCGATGAGGCTCGCGAGTTTCATGACTCACCGAACACGATAAACCCGACCAAGAATCCTACCACGCATCCTAACCCAAATGAGACGAGCATCATCAATTCAAACTCCTCAGATGGGCAGCTCCGCCGGCGGGAACGTCCCGCACCGACTGGATCAGCGATATGGCGTGGTAGGGCGCAAAATCGGTATTGGTCATCACATACCCCTGCACCAGCGTGTTCTTCAGGAACTCGGTGTAGGGCTGCGGCGAGGTCAGGGTGAAGCTGAGCCCCGTGAGTAGGAATATCTGGTATTGGAAGGTCTCGGGTTCGTCGGTCATGTGGCGATCCCATCGTCTTCGATCTGTCTTTTCAGAAGTCGGATTACTTTGCGCAGAGCGCTTTCAAGCCGCTCGGCCTCGGCGATCGATAATTGCTCGCTGCTCTCTCCCACATAAACACCAACCACGTAGACCGGTGTGCTCGTGACCCTGACCATTGCTGATATCCTCATCACCTTTGCCCCTGTTGCTTTGCCCGCCAGCTCGCGCTGCGCGTTCTCCAAACCTCGTATCGCACCTCAAGCGCCTTCGCCTCGGCCGCCGCGTCAGCAGCTTTGAGCCGCACCTCGGCTAGCTGATCGTCCAGCGCCTGAACGTCCCGGTGCGAGCGGGCGACATGCTCGGCCCGAGTTACGGCTTCCTTGCTCTCCGCGATGAGGCCGGAGATCGTGCGCTTGCGTTCGTCCTCCAGGTTCTTCTCGGTCGCGGCCAACCGGCCAGCCTCTTTCAAGGCTGACCGGAGAGCATCAAGGAACGAGCCGTCTTCGAAGCCGTCAGACATTACAGCTTCGGCTCCGCTTCGCCTGCATCGGGGCCGTTCGTGATCTGCGCCTTCCGCTTGGCAACCCGGTCCTTCAGCTTCTCATAGCTGGTCGGAGAGAATGCCTTGATCTCGTCCAGCGCCGCCTCGTTGCGCACCCGGATATCGTCCAGGTCCTGATGGTCGAGGCACTCGGCGATCTCCTTGCTGATCGCGTTGTAGGCCGCCTGGATGCGGGCGCGCTTGGCGTCCTCCGGTTCTGCGCCGTTGGCCTGCGAAGCCTGCTGCTGGCCGTCCTGGCTGCGCTGCTGGGCCTGCTGGCGCGGCGGCGGCGAGGCACGCTGCTCCGAGGGCTTCCCCACAGCCGCGTTGCCGTCGTCGTCCTCCGGCGCCACCCCGACCATCGCCGAGAGGCTGTACCGGCGCATGTAGGTGATCACGCTGCCGAGCCCGTGGGCATCGTACTTCCCCGGCTTGCAGTACAGGCGCGCCTTGAGCCATTGCCCGCTGGAGTGCCCGAGCATGGTGGCAACGCCGATATCGCCGTCAGGGAGGTTGAAAGGGGCCTGGATCACGGCGATGCCGGCCTCGGCCAGTGCGGTGCGGCAGGCGGCATAGACCGACGCCAGCGTGGCGTATTTTGAGTTGAAATGCGGGTTCTTCGCATCCTTCTCCGCGTTTTCGATCTTGGCCTGGGCCTGGGCGATTGCGCCCATGAGATCCCCGAACGTCGCCGAGGTCTCGATATCCAGGGATGGCGTGATCATCACTTCCCCGGTCTCGCTGTCGTGCATGGTCATTCCGTGGCGTCCTTCTTCTCGGTCTCGATTTCGGGCACACCGATCTCGATCGTCAGCGTGTGGGAGGCGTAGAAGAATTCCGGCACGCTGATCGAAAGCACCTTCTGATCGTCGGCGCAGCAATCCTCGCCGATCTGCTGGGCCTTCTTCTGCAGGATCTCGGTGATCTCGTCCCGCGATAGTGTGATTTTCATGTCAGGTCTCCTGTGGTTGGTGATTGCAATTTCCTCGCTCGCCGTAACTTACGAGCCCTCTCAGCGCTACACTTCATGCAAGTGCGGCATCCGTTCTTACGGATATAAACATTGTCTTCCGTGAACTCGTGCCCATGGATGCAATGGGTCTGAGCCGCCTTTTTTGCCGTGTGGCCAATACCTCTCAGAAGATTTACTTGGCGGGTCACTGGCTCAAGATGATCAGGATTGCAGCACTGCCTTACGCGGCAAAGATGGTCTATGTCGAAGCCTTCCGGTATAGGCCCACGATACAATTCCCATGAGACTCTATGAGCCCCGTGACCAACTCTATCGACATGGAAGGTGCCGTATCCTGCTGGCGTGCATCCCCTCAGCCATATCCAGCAACCTGTATCGGGATCAACCCGATACTTTGGCTCGAAAAGCCGACGATGTTTTTCCGTCAATATCACGATTTGATCGCCTTCACAGAAAGACCTCGGCCATCGCGAACAGCTCGAACGCCAAAGCCCGAGGCATCTCGAACATCGGCTTCGACCAACTCCTTGATTTCTTTTTCAGCGGCCTTAAAGCGGGATGCGGCCTTCTGATTTTCCAGCCATTCCCCGGCCCACTGTCCCCATGCATTCGACGAACTCATGTCCACCACTCGCATTTTATCCACCGGCATCGGCGCAGCCACCGCGGCGGGGGCTCCTGGCGGCTCGACATCGCGGACCACATAGTCCCAAAACTGGAGGCAGCGATCGACGTATTCCATCGCCTCGAATTCGTTGTATTCGAAGTCGAGCCGGTCGGGCTTCTTCATGCCCAGGCTCACGTAGAGCGAGGCGTTCGGCACCTGACAGACGGTCATCTGATGGACCATCTGCCATGCGTATTTCTCCGTTGCCCAGGACACCGGGTCTGGCGTGAAAATGTTGAGCAGCTTGGCGTCGATCAGGCGAGGCTCGGCCATGTTGGCGCCGTCGAGCGTGGCCCGCAGGATCGGGAATTCCTCCGAGATCACCGCCTCGCCGCGCCGGATCACGGTGCAGGAATAGGCGGTCTCGTAGAAGTCCATCATGGCCGGCTCGATGTGGTGGCGCAGCAGCGCGTTCCACGGGTCGAGGATGGGAGGCGGCTCGTATCGCCCGGTTTTCTCGCGCCACAGGTCGAACCACACCTCGTCCGATCCTGTCATGATCTTGGCGGCATCCGAGGAACCAATCCCCTTCTTGCGCTCGATGATCTGTTCAGGTGTGAGCATTGTGGTTCTCCTGGATTGCGGCCAGCTCAGCCTTGAGTTTCACGATTTCAGCCTCGCGCTCGGCCAGCCGGATTTTCATTGTCTGCTCACGCGCTTCTGCCTGGTGGCGGGCATTCTCCGCGACGCCAAGCGCCTCGGCCGTGCTCACCAGCTTGTCCAGCAGGAGGTCGAATTTCTGGCTCACAGCATCACCGCGAGCACGGTGGCGGCCAGCATCCCGAGGGCGAAGCCGGCGAGGAACAGCGACTGACGGCTGCGATCCTCGGGCGTGGCGTCGAGCAGGTGAAGGGCGATCCTCTTTTTGTCCATGATGTCGGGCTCCTGAAATGTTTGTTGCTTGCGTTAAAAGATATTTGCTCTCATCGAAATTCGCTGTCAACGAATTTTTGTGTTGTGTGCGAAAAAAGATTGTGTCACAGATTGCGCATGGCAATGAACACAGATGAACATCCGTTGCAGGCTTGGCTTGACCGGCAGGGGGTAAAGGCGTGGCGCTTCGCCGACGACGCGAAGATCAGCCGGGTCACTATTTACAAGCTGATCCAGGGCCGGGAGCCGAACTTAGCCACCCTCATGAAGATCGAGGACGCCACGGGCTCTCAGGTCACCATGCGCATGTGCGCCGATTATTTGAAACGGAAAAAGGAACTCGAAAATGACTGAGATCGGAGACAACTCCAAACCGGCTCGCGCCGAAATCATCCGCAGCATCAAGGCGGAACTCGATGAGATCGAGATTGCCAAGGGCGAACTCTCCCTCCGCGCCAAGAAGGCCAAGGGCCGGATCAAGGCCGAGCTTGGTGAAAAAGTAGCCGACTTCAATGTGCTCATCCGCTTCGTGGATCTGGAAGAAGACCCGCGCAGCGAGTTGAACAGGCTGCTCAAGGAAGGATTCGCGGCTCTGGGCATCGGCCAGCAGATGAACTTCATGGATGCGATCGACCCGCCGCCGGCGGCACCGGAGCCTGCGGCCGAGAAACCGGCCAAGGTCAAGAAGACCAAGAAGGCGAAGACGATCGCCGAGGAGATCGCCGAGGCTGTCATTGAGCATGGTCTCGAAGACGAAGTGATCACGCAGACCGATATCGAAGATTTCGTTGAGAGCGAGGCCGCTCTCGCATAGTCACGGGCGGAATTTGGAGGCGGCGCGCTGGGCCGTCGCAGCATACCAAGCATTGCTCCTAGGGTTCCGCCCGTTCCTCGTGGTCTACCCGTGAAAGCTTTGTAAGCCCAGCAACCAACCAAAAAGCCAGAGGCTCGCACCATGACGCCAGAAGAATACAGGACACTTGCGACCAAGCCGAAGAGATCAAAGTTCGGCGCCAAGCCCACTATTGTTGACGGCATCCGCTTCCACAGCACCGGCGAGGCCAAGCGCTGGATGGAGCTGCTGACCCTACAGGCGGCCGGCGAGGTGCGCGACGTGCGCCGCCAGGTCGCCTTTGCCATGAGGGTTCAGAACGGCCCCGTGATCATCCGCTCCGCCGGATACCCAGAGGGCCGGGTGGCGAAGTACACCGCCGACTTCACCTATTTCGAGCGCGACTCCAAAGACCGGGAACAGTGGGTCTACGTGATCGAGGACTTCAAGGGCCACGACGCGAGCGAGAGCCGTCTGCGGCGGGCCGTGATCGAGGCGATGCTGGGCACTCGGATCAGGATCACCGGAGGCCGTCATGCAAGATCATAAGGCCAGAGTAGAGACCATTGCCGAAGAGTTTTTGGCCGACGGATGGCTTGGCACGCGGGCCGGAGAGGCAATTCACGATCTCTTGGAAGATCGTGCCCGCCTAGAATCCTCCCTCACCCAGGCGCGGGAGCTGATGCGGGTGGCGGCGGACGGAATGTATCTACGGATACACAATTCTGTCGGAATTGTTGAGCAGTGTACCAAGTGTGATCAAGCATCTGTTTCAGCGGTGAAAATTATCCACGCTCCCGACTGCCTTGTCACCAAGTTGAGAGAGGCCGCCAAGCAGGAAGACCGCACCGATGCCCGATGAAGAGACGTTCGAGCCCTGCGAGAAGTGTGGCAGCGGCTACGTCGAGTTGACCGGTAATCCCATCGCCGGCAAGCGCTGGGTCGCCTGCGGCATGTGCAAACACACCGGCCCGCTGGCTGACACCGAGTGGGAAGCCATCGAGCGCTGGAATGCCCCGTCGAGGGTCCGTAAAACCGCTTGACGGCTACCCCGTTCGGAGTAGCGTAAAAGAGGCGGGGCGAGGGTAGCTCCCTATCCCCGACACCCAAGCGGGTGCCCCGCCGCCATAACCTTGGGCCGCTTTGGGAGCGGATATGGACCAACCGTCAGCACTGGACCTCTTCTGCAAAGCGGGGGGGGCATCAATGGGACTGCATCGCGCCGGCTTCAATGTCATCGGCGTGGATATCGAGCCGCAGCCCAACTACCCTTTCACATTCGTACAGGCCGATGCGCTGAACCCGCCGTTCGACCTCTCGCGCTTCGATCTGATCTGGGCCTCTCCCGGTTGCCAGGATGCCAGCGTCGGCGCCCAGCGGTGGAAGTCTGCCGGCAAGGAGTACGCCAAGCAGATAGAGCCAACCCGAGAACTTCTCGCCGGACTTCCGCTGACAGTCATTGAGAATGTGCCCCACGCCAAGATCAGAGCCGATCTGGTTCTGACCGGGGCCATGTTCGGGCTGAACACATACCGGCGCCGGCACTTCGAGTTGTCGTTCTTCGCCATGCAACCTGACATCGGCGCAACCTTCGGGCCGAAGACGCGGCCAGGATCGTACACCGCGGCCGGCAACGGAGGGCACGGACCAAACCGGCCGAAGATGTGGGCCAGAGACATGGACGTCGAGTGGATGTCCGAGAAGTCGGAAATCACTCACGCGGTCCCGCCAGCATATGCCGAATTCATCGGCCGCGCCGCCCTCCAGTACATCCGGTCGGTAACATGATCGACCCGATCGATCTCTGGAACCAGCGCCAGCCGCTCGCCGGCACGCTCGCCGCCAAATACCTCAACCTCACCAGCCGATCAGCCGCGGCGCTCTCCAAATCTCTAGGCTTCTCCACCTTCGACTATTTCGATCTCCCCGACATTCCGTGCGCCATCGCCGCCATCCGCAACCCGGAAGGCATTCTGACGGGCGTACAGCGCACCTTTCTCCGTCCCGGTACATCCGACCCGCTCATCGCCGGATGCCACTGCACGGCCTGCGCTGCGCGTCCTGTGCGGCAAATAATCGGCAAGCTGGGCTACGGCGCGATCCAACTCGGCCAGCCGGGCGACACGCTGGGCCTGGCTGAGACGGTCGAGGAAGCGCTGCGGCAGTCCCGGCGCTACTCGATCCCGGTCTGGGCGAGCGCGGGCGCCGGCCGGATGCAGCGGGTGCAGGCACCGCAGAGCGTCAATCACCTGATCCTGTTCATGTCTCCCCGGCTGGTCGAAAGCGGCTGGGCCGATGCTGTGAGGGCAGAGCAGGCAAGTTATGTCGAGCGTGTCACGGTGATCGTCGAATGAAGATCGGGCCGGGCGCAACGCTACAGGAGTGCGCGTTCTGCGCGGTCACCCTGGTTCGGCTGAAATGGATCGCGGGGCTTGGGTGGACCTGTCCCGGATGTGGAACGAATGTAAATGGCAAGAAGGAAGGACAAGACAATGGACCTACAAATAGACCGGTGGCAGTGCAAACGGTGCGGAGTGACTTACCGGATCGCAAAGCCCGAGAAAAAGACGACAGACAGATTTCGCTGTTCTGACTGCGGTAAGCCTTTCTGGTGCGGGACCAGAAACGAGCCGAAGAATATTGCCATCATGGGCATGGAATCGGTGCCAGCATGAGCAACAACGTCCACGCCTTCCCCGGCCAGCAGCTACAAGCTTTCGATGCCTTCTCACCGGCCGAGTGGGAGGGCCAGCCGATCCCTGGCCGCGACTGGATCATCGACGGCCTGATCGCGGTCGGGCAGGTCGCCATGATCTCCGGTGACGGCGGCCTCGGCAAATCCCTGCTGGTGCAGCAGCTCATGACCGCCTCGGCGCTGGGCAAGGACTGGCTGGGCTTCCCGACCAAGGGCGTCCGATCGTTCGGCCTGTTCTGCGAGGACGACAAGCGCGAGCTCCACATGCGCCAGTCGGCGATCAACGAGCACTATGGCTGCACCTTCGGCGATCTCGGCGAGGACATGCTGATCAAGGTCGGCGTGAACATGGACAACTACCTGTGCAGCTTCGACCGCTACGAGGACCGGCTATCCCCCACGCCGCTCTGGTCGCAGATCGAGCACGCGACGGAGAACATGGGCGCGCAGATGCTGATCCTTGACACCACCCGGAAGACGTTCGGCGGCAAGGAGGTGGCTGAGAAGCAGGTTGCCCGGTTCGTGCAGATGCTCCGGCGCTGGGCGGTCAAGCATCAGGGGTGCGTGATCATGACGGCCCATCCGAGCAATGAGGGCGTGCAGAGTGGGTCGGGCTTGGCGGGCTCGCGGGCGTGGAACAATGACGTGCGGTCGCGCATGTACCTGACCGCTGACAAGTCAGAGAACAAGCCGAATGCTCGGCTGCTCAAGGTCATGAAGTCGAATTACGCCCAGTCGGGCGGAAAGGTCGAGATCGTGTGGGAGCGCGGAGTGTTCCGCAGGGTCGATCAGCCGCTGATCAAGGACTGGACCGAGCCTGCGGGCTGGTAGGGGCGAACAGGTCCGACTGCCGGAGCCAGTTGTTCAGCTTCGGCAGCGTGACCGCATACTTGGTTGCCGATGATCCATCGACAGAATCGGCTCCCGCAGCGTGGGCCATCATCATGCGGTTCCGCGTGTTGACGCGGGCGACATGATAGTAAATCCCAAGTTCAGCGCAGAAATCTCCCCACATCTTCATTGTGGCGATCTTCCACTCGGTCGAACCACCCAAGAATATCCCAACTGACGGGCCAACCAGCGGGCGCAAGTCCTCCGGCGTCATGCCGTCCTGCACGGCGATCAACACCATCGGTGCGATCGATAGGCATCGGTTCATGTAGCGCTTCGACATTTCCAAGGAAGCGAGACCGCCGGCAACGATATCCGGTAGCACGATCCAGCGCGGTGGTATGGGCTGCTGTTCGACCCAGGATAGGAAGCGCTCGAATGCGTCTTCATCGAACGCCCGGCCAGCTTGGAAGTCGGCCCATGCGCCGTTATCGGCAACCCAATTGGCGAATCCCTCGGTACGCCATACGCCAGCACGAGATACGAGGAGCCCCCAACCGGCAGCCAAAAGAGCCCTTAGGTTTCTCTTAGTTCCTGTTCGGCTGGCGTAGCCGATCATGGGTTTGGGCATAGATGTCCTCGATTTCCCACATCGCCCGCCTATGGCTTTCCTTGCCGTGCAGCACGAGGGAGAATGTTTTTTCTATCGCTTTTCTTAACTCAACGGGCATCTCAACCCTATCCATTATTTACCCCTTCAGCATGTCATCGAGAACGCTGGCCTTCAGAGCCTGGGGCATCTCGCCGTCCAGTATCTGCCCGATCATGTCGGCCTTATCGATCAGGATTTTGCTCATCCGCTGGTCAATGCTCCCGTCGATCACGAGGTGCTGGACTAGGACGCTTTCCGGCTGGCCGATCCGGTGCGCGCGGTCCTCGGCCTGGATCATGCTGGCCGGGCTCCAATCAAGTTCGCAAAAGACCACCGTGGACGCAGCGGTGAGCGTAATGCCCATGCCGGCCGCACGGATACTGCCAAGGAACACGCGGGCCTTGGGGTCGGTCTGGAACCGCCGTACCGCCGTGTCCTTTTCCTCCGGTGTGCAGCGGCCATCCAGCCGCACGACGCCGGGCAGCGCCGCGGCAAGTTGATCGCCGACGTCATGATGATGGTGGAACACGATCACCTTGTCGGTCTCGTCCAGCACGCCGAACACATGGTCAATCACCGAGGGCACCTTGGCCAGCGCCGTCTCATGGCGGATGCGGGAGATTTCCTGCATCGCCGCGCCGCGCCACATGCGCAGCTTCTCCACCGCGTTCTCATGCTCCAGGTTCGCGAGCTCGGCGCGCTTGCGGGCGATGAGCGCGTTCTCCGTCGCCAGCAGGGCACCGGCGCCGGCGGGCTCGATCAGGATCACTTGGCGGCGCTTGGCGGGGAGTTCCTTCAGCACGTCCGCCTTCAGCCGGCGCACCATGAAGGTGGCGCGCATCCGGTCGTGCAACTCGCGCATGTTCCCGGTCGAGTACACGTACCGGTCATCGAAATGTTTCTTGTTCGAGCCGAGGCCGACCGGGTCCAGGCATTTGATCAGCGGCCAGAGTTCACCAGGCCGGTTGACGATCGGCGTCCCGGTCAGCGCAATCTTGCGTTCTGCCTTCACCGGCTCAATCCATTCTTCCTTCTTGCCCTTGTGGCTTCCGAAGATCGCCTTGGTGCGCTTCGTCGCGGGGTTCTTCAGCGCGTGCGCCTCGTCCAAGATCATAGCGGACCATTGCAGCCGGTCGATGTGATGCTTCCACTTCACGGCGCCTTCGTAGGACATGATCGCAGCCACACCCTCGCCGAACAGGTCGAGGCCGCGCAGCGCCGTCGGCCAGATATCGGTGACGACGACAGGCTTGATCGGATGGATGCACCATTTGCGCCACTCGAACCGCCAGTTGAGCCGCAGCGTTGCCGGGCATACGACGAGCACCCTCGGGGCGCCGCTGTATTCCGTGGCGTTGACGATGCCGATCGCCTGGATAGTTTTACCGAGGCCCGGCTCGTCGCCGATCAGCACCGCAGAGCGCTTCAGCGCGTACGCTATGCCCGCGCGCTGGTATGGCAGGTAGGAGAGGCCCGAGGGACACGGAAGCTCGCCCACGGCCTTCTCTGCGCGGCTGTCCTCGATGCTGGCGCGGCGCTGGAGAAAGTATGCCTCCAGCTTCGGCCATGCGTGGTCATCGGCGAACTGATCGAGCCGGGCAGCCGTCTCCGCGTCCAGCGTGTGCCAGGACTTGGTGGCACCGTCCCAGCGGAAGCCGGCGCCCTTCGGGATGTGCCGCTCGTCGTAGCTGGCGAAGCAGATAAAGCGGTCGTTGCGGTGGGTGAGGATCATTTGGTCAAGGTCTCTGCTGCGGACCGCAAACGCGATACTATGCAAGACGATTTATGGTTTCCATTCTCGGCCAAGCATTCACCGCAAAACGCAGGGCGCCTTAACCTATCCCATCGAACGATTGTGCGACCGTGCAGCACTCTGGCGCCTTCCAGCATGAGTTCCGCAAGCTCTGCCTCGCTCATAATTTCCTCTCCGGTGGGTGTTTCTCAAGGCAGCGGAGGGCGACCAGCAGGCAGCCAGGCGGGCGGGTGCGGCCCAGCTCCCAGTTCTGATAGGTCTTCGCTGGCGTGTTCAGCAGCTCGGCCATCTGCGGGATGGTCAGGCCGCGGAGGTTGCGCAGCGCCCGCATGGCGTGCGTGTCAGGCTCGGTCATTTCGAGTGGGGCGGCTTAGGGCATGGCTGCCAATGCGTGGGCTGCCATTCGGATCTCGATCCCTCTGGGTCGGCGTCCTCTTCGTCGTCTATCCACCTTCCATCACAGAACTTTAGTACCGCCGGGCACTCCGCATAAGGGAAAACCCAACACAAAATCCAAGTTCCATCTCGTGGCGCTGATGAGATAGAACGCCACCCATTCTGATCAATGCATACTTCTTCGATCATCTTCCCCTCCATTCCTCGACCATCAGCCAAGCGCCCATGACACCCACGGCCAGCCAGAACAGCGGCCAGAGCAGCGCCGAGAGGGCGCAGTATCCCGGCTGATCACCGGCATCGGTGCGCATGAGCGCCACCACTGTGGCGAAGGCTCCGGCGATATAGAGGATGATCATTGCCGCACGGTGACTTGGTTGAAGGCGTCGGCGCGCGTGGCCGATCGCCTGATTGCCTCGGAGAAACCGAGATCGTAGTCACACGATTTCCCGTTCCTCTGCCTGTCTGCGCAGGCGTCGTTCCATCCTGCGGCGAAACTCTCGGGGCGCGCGAACGGCTCGGCTCGCACCCGCTTATGCTCTATTACTCCCACGATTTCTCCTTCGGTTGTCGTCTCTGACGCCTCAAGCCCCGTGAGGGGCTGAGGGTGGCATTGTGGGGTGGGGTTAGGCCATCAACTCATTGAGCAGTTCGTCGTCGCTCATCATGATTTCGCCCAGCGATCCCAAGCCGAGAAACCTTCGTTCGTTGGCGATCTCTTTTTCGATCTGCTGCACCCACGCCGCACGGAACAATTTCTCCGTATCCTTTGTGGCCGCCAACAACCGAGCCCGCTCATGTGAAAGCCGAAGATTGAGCGCGTCTAGATGAGTGAAGTCCATCGTCCTGATCTCCGATATTCGTTCGGTTTCGATACGCAGACTGTAGACCGCGATTAGCGGCCTGTCCAGAAAAATCTTTACCGTGAGCGATAAATATTTTATCCGCTCGGATTACCCCGTTTGCAGCGCTCTCGCTGCGGCGGGTTGACGCGTTCAGATAGGGGATTGACGAAGGGGGTAACTCGGAAGGATATTTGGGCAGGGACGGAGGCGAGCCTGGCAGCTCAACCCCCGTCGGATCACCAGCACGTGATCGGCTACCCGGCGAGTAAGTTAATCTCTCGCGGTAAATCGATCAAGCGGCTGGTTCAAGAGGAATAGGCTGGCTTGTACAAATCCACCCACAGACACATGCGAAAGGTAGCGCGCCAGGGCGGTGAACCGCTTATGGACTGGGCTGCCATCGCTGCGCTGTCTGGCCGGGTGCAAGAGCCTGTCGGCACCGTCCGTGCGCCTCGATACAATCCCAACCGCGGCGACGCTGCAGCATGGCTTGAAGCCAACAGCGAGCAAGCTGTCCGAGCTCGCCACAAGGCGCGCAGCAACTTCGTTTCGGTGCAGTCTCAGATGATCATCGATCGTGTCGGTTGCGACGAATGCGGCGCCAAGCTCGGCAAACCCTGTCTCAACGGCGAAACCCTCACCACGCCTCACACACAGCGGTGGAAGCGCTTCAAACGCCTTCACCCTGAGTATGCATCCGCCAAGCGTCAGGCGGCTCGATCCAGCGGTAGCCGGAAGAAGCCAAGACGCCAATGAAGAATCCCCCCTGCCGGCCTAGCTGATGTGCGGAACTGCCAGGGGTTGAGACGGTCTACGGTTGGTCGGGTGAGCCATTATCCCCGCCTCCATCGCGCCAAGGCGTAAGCCGACAGCGTCGAGACAGCCGCCCGTTATGGACATGTGCTGCGCCCCGGTCTCGACGCCCGGAAGGCGAAGCCATGTCCATTCTCCTTCATGCGGATGTAACTACTAAAAACTTCGAGACTAAGGCGAGACCTACTCGGAACTTAGGAAGCCGTAGGCTGACGCCGAGATAACCCATAACCCGCTTCGCTTCTCTATGAAGGCTTGGCGTGCCCAAGCCGACAAGGCGAACCACGGAGAGCCTGCAGGGGTTTGTAGAAACCCTCCGCTTCGCTGTGGTATGAACCATGCACCCCACGGCCACACACACCCGCACAGGCGCGTAGATTGTTCCCAGCATCCCAACTGGCCCGGCTTGGGCCATACCGACAGCGCCAGGCAGGGCGGGAGGCTGCGAAGGCGGCCATCCGCGTGGCGATCGAGACGCTGGTGTGCCAGAGTGACGCAGTGACCGAGCCCAAGGCGTTCGCCGAGGTCTATCGGAAGGAGTTGCGGAGGCAGCTCGAACGCATCTGACGCGGCTTGGCACGGTTCGTGCAATCGCGGCCGAGGCTTTCGTGTTCGGGGAAAACCAGGGGACGGGCGGTCGCGGGGATTTTTGGGGTAAGACCCACCCAAAATGTCGGCGGGTTTTGCAAAAACAGCTTTACCGTGAGAGATAAAGGGGGTAATCCGGATGGGTGGGTTTCCTCCCACGGTCCTGAACCTTGCCCGGCTGCTGTAATGGCGCCGGGCGTTTTTGGAGTAGGCTTGTGCTGGCGTGGGTAGGTTTAGGTGCGCCTGTTCCGGAGGGAGTTGGGCAGGTATTCACGTTCCCCGATGGGGAGCATGTGACCTGCATGTCGAGTTGCAACAACCGGATACTGGTTGCAACGAACGTTCGGCTTTACGAATTGGTTGGTCATCGGCTTGTGGCGATAGACCTTTCGCCGATGCACGAAGCGAAGGAGGTGTGGTGTGATCGACCAGGATCGGATGATGCGGTTTCGGTCTGAGTTGCATGGGCTCGGCGATTTGGACCGGGTGAGCGGGACGCAGATGCTGTTCGCGTTCCAGCGGTTTGCGGCGATTGTGCTGGACGGCGAGACGGCTGAGGTCGCGGAGCCGCTGACTTCCTCGGACGACGTTCCGCACGATGAGCCTGCTGTCACGGATCAGCAGACGGAGGCGACCGATGCAACACCTGAGCCTGAGACACCGGCTGTTGCTGACGAAGCTCCTGCGGTTGATCAAGGTGTCGGCGAGGATGGAGTTCCCGGATCACCGGAGAGCGATCCTGCGCAGCCGGAAGAGCCTGTACCTGCGACGGAGGCACAGCCGGACCCTTTGACGGAAGCCGCGCCGTGAACCCGGTCATGCAGCCGCAGTACCGGACGGTCGCGGCCGGCGGCCTGGCTGGGGCGATCATGACTATCGTAGCGGCGGCGCTGCACCACTGGAACATCGTGCTGTCGCCCGAGGTGATCGAAGCCTCGACGTTTCTCATCACTTCGGCGGCGGCATGGCTCGTCCACCCGAAGGCAGCAAATAGCCCGGCGGCAGCGCCGGAGCAGGAGAAACCAGCATGAAGAAGTCAGCACTGCTCGCCAGCGTCGCCGATTGCGTCTTGATTCACGTTCCCCCGCTCACCCGGAAATCCCGGGCTCTCGCGTTGGCAGCGCTCGCCGCCCTGGCGGGCTGCACCACGGCCCAGGTAGCGCAGGTGTCCGGCTATCAGGCGGCGGTGCAGAACGCCTGCGCCATCGCGGAGGGTGAGGCCAGCGGCTCGGCGGCCCTGGCGATCCCCGATGTGGCCCGAGCGGTGATGCTGGCGCACGCCGCGTGCGACCGGGAAGAGGCGATTGCCTCGCTGATCCTGAGCCCGACGAGCGTGGCCTGGCTGAACACATTGATCGAGACGATCAAGAGCGGCGGTAAGGTTGTCCCGCCGGCTCCGGTCGAGAACCCCTGATGCCTTTGGCTGTCGGCGGCGCCGGCGTCGTTAATTGGATACACCGGGAGTTCGTAATGCTGCGCCACACGTTCGAACAGGATCACAGCGGCAATATCGAGCACGCGGCCTACGATCCGAGCACGCGGAAGCTACATGTCACCTTCCGCTCGGGCGGCACATGGGAGTATCCCGGCGTGGACGAAGAGCACTTCCATGGGCTGAAGGGCGCCGAAAGCCCAGGCTCCTATCTGCATCGGCAACTGAAGGGCCGATTCGGTGAGCGAAAGATTTGATCACGAGCACCGGTGGAAACGCTTTGGCGCGTGGGATGTCTGCGCCGACTGCGACGTGCGCCGAGAGCATGAAATTCCCAGAGAGGGGGTTCTGGTACGACTCGCAAGGTCCCCAGCACCATCGAGGAACGGTACGACCGTAGGGCTCCAGGCCGACCCCCGCACATGATCACGCCGCAAGAGGAAATCCTCGCCGCCTTCTACCGCGATCGCCGCCTCGCCCATCGGGTCCTGTTCCCGCACAAGCACAATACGCCCGAATATGTCGATCTGATGATCGATGATTTCCATTTCTGCCAGACCCCGTACCTGCTGACGGAGGCGTTCCGGGGCGGCGCGAAATCGACCATCGCCGAGGAAGGCGTGTCGGTGAAGGCGGGAATGCGCGAGTTCAAGAACATGCTTCTTCTGGGCTCATCGTCCGACCGGGCCTGCGAACGCCTGTCGGCCATCAAGAGGATCATCGAAGCCAATGAAGAATTCATCGAGGTTTTCGGACGACTGCGTGGTCCAACGTGGACGGAAGATGAGGTCGAACTCTCGACAGGCGCAAGAATACTGGCGCTCGGAAGAGGCCAGGCAATCCTTGGCATCAAGCATTTCGAGGATCGGCCAGATTTTTTTGTGGCTGACGATATCGAGGACCGGGAAAGCGTCCGAACCGAGGAAGGCCGCGCCAAAGCCCACCGCTGGCTGATGGCGGATGTGATCCCGGCCTGCGACCCTGATGCCAGGGGTATCGTCCTGGCGACCCAGCGCGACCCGGAAGACATCGTAGGCAAGATCAAGATGGACGCCCGCGCCGACGGCTCGCTGTGGACGATCCGAAAGTACCCGATCAAGTTCAAGGATGAGCAGGGCGTTGAGCAACCGACATGGCCCGAGCGCTTCCCGCTAAAGCGGATCGAGCGCATCCAGGGAGGCTTGGAGCGCCAAGGCCTCGGGCGAGAGTTCAGGATCGAATATATGTGCGAGGCGACTGCGGCCGAGGATAAGACCTTCCTGCCCGAGATGCTGCGCGTTGAGCCGCGCGTTCGCACCTGGCAGGCAGTCTATTCCATGCACGACCCGGCCCGCACCGTCGGTGCCAACAGCGCCTCGACCGGCTTTGCGGCATGGTCGTATATTGGGCCGAAGATCGTGGTGTGGGATGCATGGGCGCGGATGCTGATGCCGAACGAGATCGTGGACAGCCTGTTCACCGTGCACGACGAACACCATCCCGTGATGGTCGGGTTCGAGATGGACGGCCTGAACGAATGGGCGATGCAGAACATCCGCCAGGAGCAATTGCGCCGGCGGATCATGCTGCCGATCAAGGGCGTCCTGGCCCCGAAGGGTAAGATGGACTTCATCCGGGGCCTGCAGCCGTTCGCCAAGGCGCGTGAGTTGGAATTCGCCAAGGAGCTGCCCGACCTGCGCGCCCAGCTTCTGAACTTCCCGTCCGGCCGGATCGATGCGCCGAACGCCCTGGCCTACGCCCTTAAGCTGCGCCCTGGTGCGCCGATGTACGAGGACTTCACCGTCCAGCATATCGGCGAGGATTTACAGCCGTCGAAAGGTCATCCGCTGTGGCTTGTCTGGAATGCCGGGAGCAGCGGCGTGACGGCGGCTCTGGTGCAGATGTTCGAGGGCTGGCTTCGGGTCTATGCCGATTGGGTGCGGGAGGGAGATTTACATGGAACAGTCGCCGATATCGTCCGAGAAGCGTCAATCGAGGCTGGGCGAGGATTTCGCCACATCTGCCCGCCCGTTCACTTCGACCGATACAATAATGTCGGTCTCGTCCAGGCCGCCAACCGAATACCCATCGAACTCCGTTCGGGCACAGATCCATCGCGAGGCGCTGGAGAACTTCGGACGCTTCTTGAAAAACAGGTGCGGGGTTTTCCGGGACTGATGGTCTCGAGCCGCGCCGGCTGGACGCTCAACGCCTTCTCGGGCGGCTACTGCCGGGCGCTGTCGAAACAAGGAACTCTTTATGATTACCCCGAAGAGGGTGTATATCGCACGCTGATGGAGGGCGTGGAGAGCTTCGCGGGACTTATGACGCTCGGCAGCGAGAGCGAAGAGGACCGCAACTATCGCACGCGCCCTGACGGAACTCGGTATGTGAGCACCTTGAGGGCGCGATGACAGATGCCTCCCAGTATGTCGGCGATGAGGACGAAGACGAGCCCACGGTAGAGGTCACGCCCGAGAAGAAAGGAACGCCGCGCGATACCGAGCTCGGCCGCCGCAAGGGCATCGAAGAGGACTTGCTCGAACTCTACAACACCATCGACAGCGCCTTTTTGAAGGCGGCCAGCAGGATCAACGACCAGATCGACTACTGGCATATCTACAACTGCGAGACGACGGACAACCAGGCGTACCAGGGCAACGCGCAAATCTACGTGCCGCTGGTCCGCGACGCCATCGACGCCCGTGTCACCCGCTTCACCAATCAGGTGTTCCCTGGCAACGGGCGCAACGTCGAGGTGATCACCACGGACGCCGACTTGCCGTTCGAGCGCATGGCGCTGATGGAGCACTATATCCGCCGGGCCAAGCTGCGCCCCACGGTAATCCCGGCCCTGCTGCGCAATGGCGACGTGGAAGGCCAGTGGAACATCTACGTCACCTGGAACAAGACCGAGCGCAAGGTTCTCTACAAGGTCAAGCGCGGCCCAGAGATGGACGGGATCGAGGTCGAGACCGACGAGCCGATCGACGACATCAAGGAAGAGACGATCCCGGCCATGTGCCCGGTGGTCGAGGTCATCCCAGACAGCGACGTGATGATCCTGCCGCACACTGCCGACAGCGTGGCCGAGGCGCTGGCGCGCGGCGGCAGCGTCACGATCCTGCGCCGGTGGACCAAATCCGATATCAAGCGGATGATCAAGGAAGGCGAGTTCATCAAGTCCCGGGCCGAGGGCCTGATCGACACGATGAACAGCGACAAGAAGCGGGTGGACGCGAAGAAAAAGCATGTCGATAGCGCCGGCATCCAGGGCGACGGCAAATACTGCCTGGGGTACGAGACCTGGACCATGCTTGAGGTGGACGGCGAAAAGACCCTCTGCCGGGCCTATTACGGCGACGGGCAGACGGTGCTCGGCTGCAAGCAGAACCCGTTCTGGTCGGGCCTATGCCCGCTGATCTCCGCGCCGCTGGACAAGATTTCAGGCGTCATGAAAGGTACCTCGCCGGTCAAGAAGGTGGACACCTTCCAGTATCAGGCCAACGATTTCATGAACCAGGCGGCCGACAGCGCCACCTATGCGCTGCTGCCGATCGTCATGACCGACCCGATCAGGAACCCGCGCGTCGGGTCGATGGTCATGGACTTGGCCGCCGTGTGGGAGGTCGATCCGAACAGCACGAAGTTCGCCAGCTTCCCGCAACTGTGGAAGGACGGGCTTGAGCTCGTCGGCGCGTGCAAGGCGCAAATCCAGCAGTCCCTCGGCGTCAACCCGTCGATGATCCCGGGCCAGACCGGCGGGCGGTCGAAGAAGAACCAGGCCGAGATCGCCAACGAACAGGCGGTCGATGTTCTGACCACCGCCGACGTGGTGACCTCTCTGGAATCGGGCATCCTCAACGACATGCTCGAACGCTTCCAGTGGCTGGACGCGCAGTACCGAGATGATGCGATCACGGTGAAGATGTATGGCCGCGCCGGCATGAAGGCGGTCATGCAGGAAATCGAGCCGATCCAGATGGATACAAGGATCGAGTATATCTGGCTAGGCGTCGAGGCGGCGCGCAGCGCACAGCAGGTTCAGCAGCAAATTGCTGCGGTCAACGTGCTCAATGGCATCCCGCCCGACAAGATGGCCGGCAAGAAGCTGAACCTTGCCCCGTTCGCCGAGCGCCTGGCCGAGAATGCCTTTGGCCCGCGCCTGGCGCCGCTGATCCTGGAGGACATCAAAGACAGCCTGTCGGTGCCGGCCGAGTTCGAGAACGCCATGCTGCTCGATGGCTTCGACATCCCGGTCTCGCCGCTGGACGACGACGCGCAGCACCTTCATGTCCATCAGCCGCTGATGAATTTTGGCGATCCCCACGGTGTCGTGCGGGTGCATATGCTCAAGCACATGCAGCAGCTTCAGCAGAAGCAGGCTGCCATGGCCCCGCCGGGAGCGCAGGGCGTACCCGGCAAGCCCGG